>Ga0257123_1000486_pt1 | contig 31362 bp, 31 predicted proteins | sample SI106_135metaG_FD_190185 | JGI IMG/M metagenome (GOLD analysis project Ga0257123, IMG submission 190185) | Marine microbial communities from Saanich Inlet, British Columbia, Canada - SI106_135 | ecosystem: Environmental > Aquatic > Marine > Inlet | place: Canada: British Columbia | collected...
TAGTATGATATTAAAGGCTGAAGATTTTTCAGATATCCCACAACCTAAGCAGAAAAAAGGGGTTGTGAGACCAATAGATATTACGGCCCAAGAATATAGAGAAATTACAATGAAGTTCGATGGAGCCTATGTAAAAGCAAGTAAATCTAAAATTATTGTTAATGGATTGCTTATGGATTTGGATGCTACTGCTCTATATCCTAGTATGATTAATCAAAGTAATATTGGATTTGATACTTTTAGAGGCAGGATTATTTCTCCATTAACTTATAAAATATTAGGCTATCTAAATAAAACATTAGGAAAGCGGGATTTCGATTCTAAATTATGCGGAACAATTTGGGATTTAGTTAAGAACTTTATTGATGGAAGTAGTATGGCTAATAAAACAAAAGCCAAGATACAGTGGTATTACTTAAGTTCTAAACTTCTCAAAACATTGTATGATTCTAATATTGATTTATCAAGAATAATGAATCCTAATAGTGATAGAGAGACGATATTATTAATTAAATATCTTATTCCATTTTTAGATATCTGGAATATGGTTCATCCAAACAGAAAGGAGTATAATCATTTTGCTTATGATCATATATTTGATACGGAAGAGAATGTAAATAAGAATTATCCTTTCTTATATATTGTTAAAGATATACATACTCCCAATCAAAAAATGGAAAAAGTACCATTAGAAGATGCACATAAATATCTAAATAAATATAGTCTGACTATTACTGGTAGTGTATTTACTAAACATGCGGATTATACAGGATTATTTACAGAAACATTAATTAGCCTTAAATCTATGAGGAAAGAATATAAAGGTAAAATGTTTAAATATCCAAAAGGAAGTGAAGAATTTAACTTTTGGAATTCTCGACAGTTATCTGTTAAAATCGCAATGAATAGTATCTATGGTATTATGGGACTTAAAACATTTAGATATAGTAATCATCATTTAGCACAAGCTGTTACAACACAAGGAAGACTTGCTAATAAACTTGCTCAATATATTGCAGAAGAACATTTAAAAGAGAAATTTAATAATGTTGAAAGTTAAAAGAATTGAAAAAGGAAGAATTGAATTAGATATTAATTTTAATAAGGAAACTATTTGTAAAGATGATGGAGCGATACTAACTCTCGATCTTGCCCAAGCTTCAAGATTAGCAAATGAATTAAAAGATTTAGCAGACAAAATTGATAAAGAATCTTATTGGAATAATTAAAAAGGGGAATAAATGAAACTTTCAAAAATGGCCGAATTAGCAGCAAAGAACGAAGAAGCATTGCCAGAAGTAATTGGAATGATGTGCGAAGCATTAGAGAATACAGATAATAGATTAGAAACTATTGAAAATGCGATAAGAGAACTTGCTCCTAAAATTAGTACTCATAGTGCTCAATTAGCAGAAATGGTTAATTTAAAGAAACAAGTCAAAGATGCTAATGAGGAAATTAAAATTCTTAAAGTTTGGCTTGATGATAAAACTATGGCAAAAGTAAGTGAAGTTGATGCTAATAATGATATGGTAATTGTAAGAAAAAAGAATGACGGACTATTACCAAATGACAGGGCAGCATTAAAAGCTCAGGAAAGAGAGGAGGCATTAGCACAATAATGAATGCTCCCAATCCCTTTGAAATGGACAATCCAATGCCAGCATTAGAAGATGACCCTCTTCCAACAGATGCTAATCATCCTAATCAAACTGGTATCGGAGAACAAACATTTATCGCTAATACTATTAATCCTCCTCCGACAATAGAGGAAGTTCCGGTTGTTTATGAAGACGCAGTAGTAAAAGAAGAACCATTTAAAAAGAAACATCATAATATCATTGATATGTATTGGTTAATTAATGATAAATTGTTTCAGAAGAAACCTTTAGGAGAAGGAGAGGCCGGGTTTATTGCTCTTGGATATAATGCAGACTTTGCTAATTTAAGAGTTGGATTTCATCAACCAGATCAAGAAAGCTTTACTAAATCTAGTATGGTTAAAGATAAGATGAAATTTATGACAAGTATTAACTTATTCAGTGAAACTGCTTATAATATTCTTGATTGTTTAAGAACGGCGAAACCAATTAACATCTCTAATTTTGAAAGAATTGTAGGAGCCGATAATAGTTGGACTCCTAATCAAACTCAAATTACAGGCAATCAAGAAGAAATTATAATTAAAACTTTAACTCCGAATGGAGAAAAGTATTATTATACATTTTTAGCTTGGCAGATACCTTGTTTTGCAAGTGCTTTAAAGTATATGGTAGAAGGAAATAGTTGGAATAAATATTTGGATATGAGAAAAGCTTAGTAAATAAGCTTTATTTTCAATATTTTGATATAGATATTTAATAGTAACATATCGGAAGAACTTCTATCATTAAATGTGTAGGACCGATGTCTGTAAAAGGGACGCAATTAACAAGTGCCGTTACCGCAGATTATACCCCAATACAAACTCATTTGCAAAATGCTGAAAAGTTATGTCGATATGCTAGTCTATCTCTGAGACCCTGAAAAGGTCAACGAGGTAGACGATTTAATCGTTTATCCGTTATCGAAAACGGATTGCCCCTCTAATAATGAGGGGTATTATTTTTTTATTTTGCCGTAAAAAATACCCCTAATTACAGTAGTAAGTAATTAGGGGTATTTTTACGTGTAAAATATTTCGTTTATCGAAATAGTTTACAGGCCAGAATAATCAAAGATTATTCTTGCGTCTATATATTTAGTTATTATTTTTATTTATAAATTCCGGGCCTTTATGAAATAGAAGGGGATAAAACTATTCCAAAGGTGACCCGGAGAACCAAATTAATAATTAATTAGAATCCTTTACGACTATTAATTAAGCCACCAGGAGCAGTATCAGCGTTTCCTGGTCCAGCCGCTTGAGTTTGATCAGTAGTATCTTCTGTGATGTCACCCATAAAATCCATTGATTCCTCGTAAGAATTATCACTATCTAATTCTTCTAATTTCTCAATAGCTTTTTCAACAACTCCCTGACTTTCCTTAGTATGAAATCCGCCATCAAAACTAAATGTTACACTAAGTTGTGCAACATCATTAGTAGCAATATCAGTAGAAAATGCATCATCAGGAATAGTAGTTGGAAAAACTCCTTCCATATAATATACTTGCTCAATATCATGAGCTGTTAAATTATCGTGAGCATTATTCAAAGTAGGCTTACAAAGGATAGCAAAACACTGCCCTTTATAGTTAGCAGGGATAAAATCACTAAGAGGACTTCTTCCAAGATGTGTATCCATAACATTAGCCCAAGATCTAATTGCTGTAGAAATAGGTAAGTTTTGATATTCTCTAAAAGCAACTGTAAATTCACGACTAAATTCTTGACCAGCAACATAACTACTAGCCATTCCTCCCATTCCAGGAACATCTACTTTCGTAATTGTTTTGGAAGGAGGAGTAAAACTTTCAGCGGTACTATGAAACCAATCTCTTGTTTCCTTAACACCAGGACCAAGAGCAGGTTCTCCGAAAATTTCTTGAGGACCATCAAGAATCAAATACCAATAACCACTGATATATGGATGATTAAATCTCTGATTTCCGCCCATATAACGATTAATCTTGTGAGGTTTATCAGCACCAGCACCTTTATTGAATTCTTGAAGAGATAAACTCATAACGTCAAAAGACATATTATTCTCCTATTTCTTAAGTTACAACAATACGAACATTAATAGCTTCGATTGCACGTAAGGGTTTAATTGTTAAAACAACATTAATTTCAGATCTAGCTTCATCAAACACAGATGCAGAACTAAAGCTACTAATAGCAGCCCAACGACCAGAAGCGGCAGTAAATGGTTGCATAAATCCTTTAATTCTAGTATCTACCATATTTACCCAAAATTGAGTTGCTTTTCTCTGAAGAATATCTTTAAGTAATGGTGGTAAAGCTTTCTTAACAAAATGAACAAATTTAACAGCATGTCCACGTTTCATAACAGATAAACGTTTCCAAGTTGTAAATTGAGTTAAGAAGTATTTTCCATCTGGTTCAGAAATAGTTACATTAACTTCTTTATCCATTAAGTCATTCATTTTTACTTGAGCAGGTTTATATGCTAATTTAATAGATTCAGAAATAGCACCTTTTTCAATACCAGCTACAGGCTCAGCAATCCAATACTTGTCATCAACATAAAGATGTTGCTCAAGAGCATGATAAACAGGAGTAAACCAATATTTACTGGTTCCGGTATGTTCATCAAAACGCTGACGATATTGAGAATAAAGCATAGCATTAAACGTATTCCAAGGAACATCATTTTCTCTAGCATAAATATCATCATTAGGAGTAGTATTATATCCGGTATCAGCAAGACACATACAATCTGCACGAGTATCAGCAAGTTGTCTAGCTGCATTTTGAACATTTTTAGAATATCCACCAGCAACAATATAATCAAACTGATAACGAGGATAAATAGTTTGTACGATTAATTCAATTGTACTATCTACACTTGTAAGTGTCCCATTATAAGCCTGAACAAGAATTCCTTCGATTTTGCCGTGATGAGTATTAAGACGACCTTGGTCATCATATTGAATTCCGTCTTCACCTTTCTCAAGGAAGAATCCTTCATAACCACGAGTATTAAGAGCAGTTACTGTACCAGTAGCAAACATAGTTTGGATTTGTAATCTTACAGTTTCACCAATAGATTCGTCCATTAACTTACTAATACCACCAGCTTCTTTACATTCAATAAAATCACTATGGTCATTAATAACGGTTTCAATATAAATTTCTTTACCAGTATTCATATCTCTAATAATTTGAGTATCGCCAGTAGAAGTAGGAATCTCTTTAACAAGAGATACTGCCCATGGACCTTCTAATAAAGTAACACTTCCATCATCATTTTGTTGATATAAATAAAGATCCATAAACATATGAGGATAAAGAGGTTCGCCATCAGCATCAACAAACATTTTTTCAAGAGATGTATTTCTTACACCAAGAAGATAAAGTTTATTATACCATTTACCAGCACCAGCAGCATAAAAACTCCAAATATTGTCAGCATCAGCAGGATCAATGTTAGCATCTTCACGAACATTAATATTATTAACAATTTCCATAGGAACAAAAGATCTAGCAGAAGAATCAGTTACATCAGAACTACCAAAAGGAGCATCAAGAATTAACTGATAATCACCATAAGTATCTGAAGTTTCGTCTTCATCTTGTTGTTTTTTAATAATTTGTCTTGCAATAGTAGAATCAAATCCAGGGAAAATCCATTCCTCTTCATTAACTCCATTATAAGAAGCAAGAATCTCTACTCCACTAGTACCTTTACAAGTTACAATATTACTACCTTCAACAAAATCATAAGATGCAGAAGGAATAGCGAAGATAGCCGGGAAATACTCAACAGCATTAACAGCATCTTCTTCTAAATCAGCACCAATACGATTAATATCAACTGTATTATTAGAAGAACTTACATTAGGAACATATTTACTAAGTGTTTCAAAAACAGCACTAGTATCACCAACAAAGTTAGAAGCAATAGTAAAATTAGCATTAAGAGCAGTTACACCAGACTGAGTAATTGCATATACAAAACTAATGGTTTGAGAACCAGCAGTTCCGTGAATAGCATTATTAACTTCTCCATCACTATTATTTGTCACAGTAACTTGTGCAGCAATAGCAGCACTAGTAAACTCAGTAACAGCATCAATTGCAGCAGCAGTAGCAGCAGCAATAGTATCGTCATCATCACCAGTAGAAATAGCGACTTCAATTCCAGTCATAGTAGCAAGTGCTGGTTCTGTTAATTGTGGATCATTAGCATTTCCATCAAAATTAAACCAAATGAAATACTGTAAATTTGGAGATTCCATTAAGAAATAGTCTCCGTCAAGATTAATCGCAGAACCACCACTGTCAACGTCAACAGTACTAATTTCAGCAGCACCAACGATTGCTGCATTTTTAGTAATGACTTGAACAGCTTGTTGTACTCTATTAGCAACAGCACTAGTTGGGAAAATCCAATCTTCAACATTAACGGCGTCGAATGAAGCTTGATCAGCACATTCTACTGTGTTTTGTGATTCATAAAATTTATAAGTATTTGTTGCTTGTGCGATAATTTCACCATGATAAAGAAGATTGTCTGTTTCATCAATAGTAGAAGTACCAGTATAAGCATCTTCTAAAATAAAGAAATAAAGGTCAGAATTAGTAGAATCTTGGTGTTTACTAGCAATAATACCAGCAACTGCTCCTTGTTCTCCATCATCTTCACTAATGATATAATCACCATTATCAAATTGCTCATATCCAATACGATTTGTATAAACTCTTTTTGCCATAGTTTCGCTATGAATATCATCTTCATTTGAGAAAATAAATTTATTTCCTCTGTGCCACTGATAGCTTCCATTTGGATCATTATATTTAATGGACGCATTAGCAAGAGCAGCATTCTCTGTTTCAACTGTTGAATCAAGAAGAACTGGACGAACAGCATATACTTTTTGTGTATACTGTAATGCTTTCTCAAGCAAATAGTGTCCGATTCCTGTTTTTTCCATATTTGGTTTACCAAATAAACGTCTTGAACGAGAAATACTATTTAATTCTACTACTCTATTATGAGGACCACGGTCTCCCAAAATAGCTTGATATACTACTCTACCAGTAGATATCTGTGGTAACGCAAAAGACGCATCTTCTATCGTTACATATACTGCAGGAATTGCCATAATAATTCCTTCCTTTTTTAAAAAGGTTTTATATAAAATAAATTAAAAGTAATTAATTGGGATTAATCTCGGCTTCCCAATTAATACTAATACAATCACAAAAATATTAAAAGATAATATACCATTCAACGATGAAGGTAGATTCTTTTTCAACAAATTTTGGAGCAAAACAAATGTGTGCGAAAGGAATTGGGTTTAATTGAGTACTATCTGTGCAATAAAGAACAGCTTCGTCAATTTTAACACTTTCACCAACATTAAGGAAAGTTGGTTCCATATTATCAATTACACAAGTACACTTGGTAATAGTATAATAATCAGGACAAGCAGCATACTCAGGAGCAGTACTTTTCTCTTGTCCAATAGTACCAGTAGTCCCACCAGGACCAGCACTTTCGATAAACTTAACTACATCATTCTCACCAGAAATGTCAAGACAACTACTATTGATAGCAATAGGAGTATAAAGTCCAGGCATTGGATCACATAAAGCAGGACCAGTTAAGGTAACATTGTATTGTGCGTCTAATGTAGAACCACCAGAACCAACACCAAATGCATCAATCTCATGTCCTGTTAAATCTTTAGGAGTAATGATACTATTAGCATTAAATCTATTAAATAATTTTTGATTTGCGAATTCACGACCAATCGCAATTGTCATATTGTTGAGCCAACCATCTCCATTTGCACTTTCTTCAGCAGTTGTAACAACTCCGTCTTGGATAATTCTTACAAGTCCTACGAAAGGAGATGTTTTTTTCTTTTCTTGGATCATTGCACTATTTTTTTGTACGTAATCTTCGATACTAAAATGATCTCTGTGTGTAACTTTTTTAATCACCGATTCAAACTCCTATTGAATTTAAATTTTTATTGTATTAAAATTATGAGAAATTTCCATTTGTTCTTGATTTTCTTCATTTCCCGAAATAATAAACTCAGCACCTGTCTCATACTCTTGAATATTTTCTACAATCTCTGGAGCATAACCAATTTGTCCATAATCATATAATATATCTATTGGTTCATCTTTAAATTGCATTATACCCAAATCACTAGCGTTAATATAACTTTGATTGTCCATACTCATATATGGAGATATTAAATGAATTTGTTCATCTATATCCATTTCCATATTATGTTTAAATACATAATCTCCAAAATCAAAATCATAAAGAATGTCTAATAAATCTTTTTGAATATTAGTTGTAGTCCATTCTGTTTTTGAAGTATCATCTATTCCAAAGTTTATGTCTTTTTTACTTTCTATATATTTATTATATTTATTTGAAAATACATTTATAGTTTGTTCTTTCATTTGATTAATTAAATTAAAATTATCAAATACATCATATTTTAAATCAATAAAATTTGAATTAAGTTTAGATATACTATCACTTAACATATTTAATTGACTACTTATTACCCCGACAGTTTCAAAAGTTTTATCGTGTGTAATATTATTATACTTAGTTTTTCCAAAGAAATATTCTGTAAAATTAAATTCGTGAAAACTTTCAGACGCAGATCTTTCTCCGTGCAACGGTCCACCAATTATAGATATTGTTACTTCGTCATATTTTGCTTCCGGAATAACTTCAATAATTGAATTACTACTAACATCAAAAACAGAAAGTCTTAAAAATCCAGAATTTATAGGCAAGAAATAATCATCAATAAATAAATCATCAATGAATCTATTTTTCGCTTGTCCTATAGTCTCAACTACCATAGATGATTCTTGTGGATATAATTTAGTAATAAAGTTATAGTTAGATTCAATTTCATAAAACATTTTAAATCTAGACGGATCTATAAATCTATAGCCATATGTTATATCTAATATAGCAGGACCATACTGAACAGGAATCGGACTACCATTACTAACTAATCTAAAATTGTCAAAATCTTCTTTACTGATATCACTTAAATACTGATTACTAATTTGAATATTATCTACTCTAAACAAATCATCATTAAAATCAGAAACATATAAAATGTCAATTTCTTCTTCTTTATATTGTTTAAACGTAAGGTCTTCTCCGCTATCTGAAATTTCCATCCAAGAAATTACTAAATCTGGAAATCTATGAGAAAATACATGATTCATATTTACATAAGTTTCTGGAAAATCAAATTGAAAATCCCAACCATAATTAATATCCACATCAAAAAATTGAGGCTGCATATTGAATACTAATTCTTCTCCAATTAATATTGGATGTGGATGTAATTCTGCCCAATCAGGATGATGTGAAATTATAGGTTTGGTTGTTAAATCTTTATAGTTATGATCAAAAGGATTATAATGAGAGATTAATATTTCATCTCCCCAACCTTGTCTAAACTGCCTATGATATTTAATATCAAGACCGATACTAGAATAGATTGCGTTCCAATCAAATACCATAAAGTACCAATAATCTTGAACACTTCCTTTCTGATAATTCTGCTTAAATAATTTAATACTACTGTCTATTGATAATTCTGTTTTCGGATTAAATCCGAAAGCTCTATGTGCTATGAATATATGCATATTATCATAAATAGCATTTATTCCTGTTGTTAATATTACATTTTCTTCAAATTCGATATCCGATTTAAAATGCCTTATAAATGTTAATTTATCATTATCTGCATTTATAGTAATATTATTAAAATCAAATTGTTTATTTATTAATGAATAAAAATCAATCACATGTTCTTTTAAACTATACCCAAATAATATCGAAGGATTTAATCTATGAGATATCTGAGTATCTATGATATGACTATATTTTAAAGGAAGAATGTTATAAAAATCTTCAATTATTTGTTTTTCATAAAATAGATGTTTAAGTAAATGATTATCCCGGACAGGCAATCCATCATGATATGCTCTCTGATGAATTATCTGATAAGCTTCTTCCCAATAATCATAAACACTATTAAAAGGCATTATAGTTTCAAATATTTTTTCATCGTTTTCTATTTCGAATTTGCTAGAACCATATTGCATCGGAACGATATCATATAAATGGGCATTATCAAATGACTGATATATCTTATCATCTAAATCGAATGAATAACTACCTTCAATAAATTCAGTAGAAACTCTTGATTCTTTTATTTCAAAAAGTTTAGAATATTCAATATTATTAAAATTTGAACTATCTGAATGAACAGTATGAACGGTATCAATAATATCATAATTATCATCATCAATATAATTTTGAGAGAAGTTAAAATCATAAATAATATCGATATCTGTTAAGAATGTCCAATCAGTTTCAATATTAAAAATATAATTTATATCTAATTCTAAAGTTGAAAACTCTTGAGTTTCTATATTATTTTGAGAGATTATAGATAAATTGTCAAATCTAGTAGGATCTGTTAAATTGAAATTAAAATCATAAATAGTATCAACATCTGTTAAAAATGCCCAATCCGTTCCAATATCAAAAGAATAGTCTATATTAAAATCTTCAAAAATTCTTTCTCCTGTAAGCCATTCCAAACCTATATAAATAGTATTACTCTTAAAGTTAATATTATAATGATATTTGTGACTCATTTCTCTAATAGTAAATTTAGAAATACTATTATCAAATTGATAAATATAGTCTTGTGATAATTCTATACTATCTCTGTGTGCAGTCACAACATCATCAATGATATTATAAAATACAGACTGACCTTCTGGAGGAAATGAAAATGCATATACATCAACAAATTCAACAAAATCATCAATAGGGTCTGTAATTTTAAAACTATAAAGTTCCATAGCTTCCAATAAAAGACGGTTATCCATTCCTGTAGTATCTGCAAAAGAAATCATATGAATATTACTAAATATTGGACCTGGACTAAACTCTGCAGAATATCTATCTCTAATCTGTGATATTGAATGTTTAACAATTTCTGGAGAAAAATTATAAATAGATAATGTATTTACTAATATGTCCTCTGGATTTATTACTTTAGAAGCATTACCATCAATTATAGATAAATGATCAAATCTAATAGGATCATTTAAATCAAAATTAAAATCATAAACAAAATTAAATAACTCGTCATCAGTATGAAGATTTGGGGAAAGATTAAATAACATACTGTCTAATAATATTCCATGTTCTCCAAACTGTTCTGTCGTAGAAGTATCTTCTATATGTGCTAAGAAATTCTCAATCTTAGGAGGCATTATAGTTGAAGGAATCGCATTATCGTCTAATTTTTGAAACAATACTTTATAAGTATTAGAATTAAAATATTGTTTAAATTGTTGAGTTAATTCAGATTCCCCAAAGAACTTAGTTATATAGTCAGATTGAATAAAAGTATAGAGTGTATCATATTGTTTTAATTGTTTTATCTTCTGAGGATATCTATGAGAATTATGATGCATTGTATATTTAATAGATGTTAGATTAAATATCAGATAATATTTAATCTCGTCTATAATTTCTTTTATATTTTGTTTTGTTATTGAACTCGAATCATCTATTGTATGAAAACTATACATAAATGGAGAAGCGATATATTGCTTCTTTGATTCTTCTCTTAATTCAAAAACAGTTCCTTCAGGGACAATCATTTTAGCAGGGAATTCATATAATTGTTCTTCGACTTCTGTTGCTCCCCAAGTAGAAGATATAAAATCTCCTTTACTCATTATATTCTCTGTGTCATATTCCCACAAAGGTTGTGTTAAACTATGAGTCTCTCTATATGATTGTTCAACTACTGTATTTTTTCTATCTATTACGGTTGGTTCAAATTCACTAAGAATAGGAACAACCATCTCTAAATACTGATTAATAATATAATAAAAATCATTAATCATTGCTTGTGTATCATAATGAGGTCTGATAACTTTTTGCATTAATTGATGGGATGTTGTATTTAAAGTTGCTTTCGACATTTCCAATAAAAAACTAAACTTATTATCTGCCAAAACACTATTAAATTTATCATTAATCTCATAAATTATTCTACCTTGTCCTGTCAATTCAACGTGAAAAGGTTTAAGGAAATTCATAACTCTGAACGTCCCTGTTTTTTCAGGCTGGATAATAAGGAAAGGAAGCATATCTAAGAAATAATGAAAATAATTCTTAACATCAGGATTATCATTAGTAACACTCCAAGTAATCAAACTATTATAAATTTCATCTAATAATTTATTAGTTTCAATACTAATATCACTACCAACTTCAATGTTCTCCATTCTTCCATCAACATACTCAATTAAAACTTTGCCAAGATTATCTTCAAATATCTTAGTCCATTCGTCTTGTGTGTATGTAATAGGAGATCTTTGAAATTGTTTAAAAACGTCTTCAATCTTTTCTTTATAAAAAAGTCTAAGTTTTTCACCAGCATCTTCGGTAATCAAAGATAAATTATTATACTCTTCTTGAATTAAATCAATGTCTTCAAGAATATAATCTAGTGAAATAGGATTATCTAATGTATAGAGTATTCCAAGAGAAGGTGCTGTAAATTCAACATCTTTACCATACCACTTAAATAAAATATAATACCAAAGTTCATAAAGTTTTTGTAAATTAAGACTATATTGTCCATCTTCAAAATAAAGAATCATTCTTTCATTTCTAAATCTATTAAATGTAATAATAAAGAATAAACTTAATAATGGAGACGTTCTTTCAATTGTGGTTTGATCTAATAAGATAAGATTAGTTTTCATAGGAAGAAGTAATTCGTTCCTAGATTTAAGATCATCTAATTGTTCTCTATTAACAAAAAAATGATCAGAACCATAATATATTTCATCGAAACTAAAAAAATTATCTAATTTTTCTTCTTTTAAATTTGGATCTGTATACACACTATATGGTATAAAAACCCAATCATACGTTCCTGCTCCGTTAGGAGAAGTATCCCTATAATCTAAGAAAAGTTCATATACATTGAAGTCATCATCAAAAGTAGAAACAACTTTTCTAAGACAATGGATTGTCCCTTTATAATGATTGTAGTCCATTAAACTATTAAGTAAAATAAACTTATCATTAAATTTTAACTTCTCTAATAATGATTTTGGAAAACCATTACTTAAAAGTAAAACATCATAAAATTCTGGAGGGATAGTTTGGCCCTCAAAGGCGGTTTTAAATGCCGATGGGATTGTCTCATAACTATGTTTTAAATAATAACTATGTAAGAACTTAACTATATTAGTATATAACTTATCATCCTTATATGGTTTATATTCGTCAACATACGATTCGAAATATTCTACTAAATCTTCGTACTTCATACTGACTCCTCTTTTTGGAGCTAACCTTTAAAATCTTTTAGTAATGCTGCGAAATCCATTAAAAGGGTTTCCTCATTTATTTCATAATTTATTATATTTGTAGTATATTCTGGAGGGAGTTTATCCCCGTATTCTGGTCTACCGTCTACAAAATAATAAAAACTTATATCCCAAGGTAAATCCAATAATGTATTATTTAAAAAATTTTCCCATCCTAAAATGATAGGATTATTAGTTCCATCCATATCTGTTCTTTTACCAGTAATTACATTAAACCCTTCTCCGTCTCCAAGAGGGTCTCTATATTCTTTAACCCCAAATGGTATTTTTGTATGTGTAAAATATCTGGTATTATTTCTTCTTTCTGTTAAAAAATCATATATCATTTGATTTTGTTTTAACGGCGCAATTTTCTGTTGTCCATAATAGTATAATTCATACTTAGGACTCCAATATTTTTTTTCAAGAATCGAAAATATTTCTTGAAATTTTTTATATTCTTCTGTTATCCTTATATACTTTTGAGCAGGAACATAGTATTCCTGAGTCATTAAATACACATAAGAATTTAAATGTTTTAATTTATTTTGATCTACTGGTGCTTTTTCTAATGTTAATCTAGAATATTTAATATCTTTGTTAAGACTATTTAAAGAAACGTTTACATCCTTTACTCTAAATATTTCTCCATTGGGATTATTTGGTCCATATGGAAAAATAATTAGATCATTATGATTTGGCTCATCAATTGTATACGATACTACTTCGGTCTCTCCTTCAAACATTCTTCCTTTTTTTTCTTGAATATCTTGAGAAGCATTAACTACTTGATTGACCATATACACAGGAGTATATTCATAACTATCATACATGATTCCGGAATAATATCTATCATGTGTTCCTTTAGTGTCTGTGTGAAATGTAGAAGCATCTTTGTTAATTTTTAAATATCTACAAAAAACGGAAGGTCTTTTTAAATTTTTATATCTGTCAATTTGTTGTAAGTATTCACCATAATAATCACCGACAAATTTAACATCTTGTAAAGAATTATCAAACATGATTTTCCTTTGTTTTATATTTTAATATATAGATATTACCACTTGATATCATATCGCAACTAATTACGGAGGAATAAATGGAGTAAAAATATAAATTAAATATGTTGTTATTTTAATTAAATATGTGGTATAAATTATATAGGAGAAAAACTATTAAAAAATAAACCTCTACGGGAGAACAACAATTATGTCAACAAGAACTCATCCAATTAAAGCTGATAAGAATTCATTTGGTATCTTTGATAGTGTTACAGATAGCGCAGTATTTCCTCTTGCTATTAAAGATGGAGAAATTGGAAATCAAACTTTTTCATTTACAGGAAAAGGAAAAGTTAATGAAATGGATCATAAGCTTGGAGAGATGATTCATACAATGAGTCAAAAAGGAGCAATTACAAAACATAGTAATGGAGAAAGTACTGTTTTAGATTGTAGTGGAATTTTTAAATCTGCTCCTTTTGATTTTGTAACAAAACTCGGAAACTTTAATGGTATCGTTAAAATTAACTTTAAAACAGGAAAAGTTAATTTCTTTGAAGAATTAGAAGAACCTGCTACTTTTACTTGGACTCCTAAATCAACTGATAAATTTGAGTTTAGAAAAGATGGTCGCCATCCTTTATCCTCTCATAAAATCTTCAGTGAAATTTTTCAAAATAGTGGATTTATGTTTAGTGAAGTGTTTAGTCACGAATCTAGTATGAGTCTTGTCGTTGAGAATATGAACGAAGGTTTGATTGGTAATTTAGTAATGAATACGTTTGTCGGTCAAAAAGGGCAAAAGTATCATAGAGGAATTAAGATGGTTCAAGATTCCAGTACATATATTTGGCCTTATCTTTGGGGAGATCAATCAGCATTACAAATTGATATGGGCATTGATCATAAATATCGCTCTGTTAAATTTGTATGTAATACATTTAAACAATGGGCAAAACAATTTGAAGGAGGAATCCCTAGTCCTGTAATTCTTAAACTTCAAAGAGGAAGAGGTCGCAACTACACAAAAGATATGAATATTTCTATTACACATCAATTAATGGATGTTGTAGAAGGATAGAATAATTATATTATTTTTTATTTATTTCTATACGGATAAATCTACTATTTCGTCTGCTATTTTAATAGTTACATTTAAGAAATATTCTATTCCTCCTCCGATATCTTTAGGATAAACAGAGGCAGCAGTAACTTTAATATCCTCTTCAAATGACTGACTTATTAATCTAGTAATATTTGACAATTCCGTAGATATTAAAGTCTGTCTTAAACTGGTATCTTTCGTTTGGAGATGTAAATGTAGAGTATTTCCAAATTCAGGATCAAAAGGATATGTTCCTTTTTTTACATTAAAATAATTATTTAGATATTCTTTTACTGCTTTTCTTTTTGTTAAAATTGAAGTAAAATCATTATATGGACTTATCGTTGGCTCGACATCATAGAAATCAGGAGGAGTATAAACGCCACTAGTCGCAACACTTACATGTTCTCTAATAATATATTGAACAGGTAATGGTAATTCTTCTAATTCAATTTCTTTTGTAGACAATCTAATAGACAAAGGAATTTTATCTAAAATAGTTTTATCTAACGTAGTTAAATCGACTAATGGCATTTATTTATCCTTATCTTTTTCTATTTGCAGCAGCTTGTGCTTTTTCTCTTTGTGTACTTTCTTGTTTTTTAAGTCCTACTTGTTTTACAATTAAATCATAATAAAGAAAATATTCCATATCTAAAATATCATTAGGATTAGGTATATTCCCTTCAAATAATCGACTATAGTATAATAAAGTATCTATAAAGTATCCATATGCTTCCTTCTGTGGATTCTTTTTAGTACCGTATTCATCATATTCATCAGAGCCTAAAAAACTTCTAAATAATGCTACATCATTGTAGCTATTTGTCTATAACCTTAAAAAACTTCTAAATAAAGCTACATTACTTTTAATGTGAATCGCTAGATCACATTTGCTTATAACTACTAAGCACTGTATTTTTCAATACAGATAAGACTATATCATCAACCCGATGAAAACATCACTTTGTATATTTCTTTTTTAAAACATTCAGTATGTCCACTAAATGTTTGTTTTGGCAAATATTTATATTTATTAAAATTCAATTTAAACTGATTTTCTTTTTTGTATGCGTCTAACATATCAGTTTTTACTTCTGAAATTATTTCTAAGTTATATTGTTTGTATACTTTTCCATAAAAACGTTTAGATATAGGTTTTATGGTAACTCCAACTTTGTAAAATGTTTCTTCATTATTACTAAATTTTATAAAATATAAATAAGCAGGAATATTAGCGTATGCACTGTTCTTTTCTAAGAAACCAATTAACCCAAATCCCTTTTTTAAATCTCCGCAATCAGGACATCCTTGATGTCCATAAATATGATTTGATGGAGCTTGATTAAATAGTCCATGAAAAGGACAATTTATATTTACTCTTTGTTTAGAATTAATATATTTTACATCAGAATAATCATAGAAGTCCCCGTGGATTTCTATAGATTTTAATATAAACTCAGATTCTAATAAAGAAAGGCTTCTGTTTCTTTTATAAGTTCCACATTCGGGACATCCTTGTTTAGATGCCAAATGAGCATTCGGAACTTGTTTAAATAATCCGTGTTTTTGGACAAATTATATTAACTTTGACTTTACTATTCACATAAATAGATTGACTATAATCATAATAGTTACTATGAATAACATTGGCATTTTCTATGAATTGTTCTATCGTTTTTCTTACTGGCATTTCGTTCTTCTTTATTTTAACGGGTTGTCTCGCGCTTCCACTACGCTCGTAGTGTACTCCCTTATGGGATAGTCGTTGCACCTTCAATAATAAATTATTAGCGATAATTTATTAAAGCTTGGCTCAGTATTACCATATTTATTTCTAAACTTAGGCTTTCACTGAATTCACGAGATTTGCAATATACCATTACTGGCATATGGAGCTATCATTATTTAACTCTATGTCTACTGGGAAATCGAAATTATTTCGACATTTTCCACATTCAATTGGTTTCTTAAATGTTGGAATATATTTTTTAAATTTTTCATCATATTTTTTAGCAACATCATCAACAATATTTAATGGAATGAATTCGTTAATTGTTTGATATACATCAAATAATCCTTCAATTCTTTCCAATTCTTGTTTTGGCACTTCTGTCGCAATTGGTTCCGTTTTTGGAACTTCTTCTTGGTTCTCTTCAAGATTAATTACTTGAACAGGTTCATCTACTTTAGCACTCTCAGGAGAAAATACTTCAATAGATTTAGTAATAAGAGAAAGCTCCTCTGAACTTGAAAGAATTTTTCCGAATTTATCAAAGTTATCTTTCATCTTTTCAGAAGTAACCAATCTTAATACTCCTAAATGATCTTTAATACTAGGAACATAAGTATTAAATCTAAATTTACTAATTTCTGGATTATCTGTTAATTCGATATCAACAGGGAAAACATATTTAGTAAATGGCTCGTCTTCTGCCCAAATTTGGAAGCTATCAGGAGCAACAATTTGCTCTGCTGTTACAACGTCTTCCCATTTGTCTTGACAAGAAGGACAAGTAATATCCTGCTTTCCAAAAGTCTCATAAGTCGAAGCATAAATACCCCAAAGTAAAGACTTTTTATCAAACTCAGAAACCATACTTTGAAATTGATCAAATGTTGGTTTCTCATTGAATTTAAATTGTGTTCCATCAGGCAATACCATATCTAAAAATTCAGTATGTCTATACATAAGTTCACTAAGAATTCTATCATATACATCCGGACTAACTACCATTGTTCTTAAACTTAGATCATCTCTAACAGTAAGAGGACTGGTAACAGCACGAGCTTTCGCTACCGGAAGTGTGACTTGTTTCTGTCTAATATTATTAAAACTTTTAAGCTTTCCTAAAACACCGGATTTAATTGCCATCTAATTTCATCACCCTTTTTCTAAAAAAAATTAATTCTTATTCTGCTGTTTTCATTTTTTGCATTTCTGAGTAAATTGCATTAAGTTTATCATCTAATGGTTTAACTAATGCTTTTACTTGTGCTTCAGTAATACATTTACATACACATTTACAATTACACTTGACTTCTGCTGGTGGAGCACTAGGAGTAGTAGATCCAGCACCATTAATCATTTCTTTTATTAAACCTAAATCTCGTTGAGATAAAGCCATTTTTTAAACTCCATTCTTTAAATTAAAATTGACGGACCCGTAATCGGGACGGAATAGAATCCGTCCCGATTAATAGGGTCATTACTTGGTTAATTATGAATTTCTAAATATTACGGAGTTGGAATAGATGTTGTTAAGAAATCTTCATAACCACTAATAGTCACAACACCCATAGCATCAAGAGCAGTAAATTCAAGAGTAGTTCTTGATTTCACGAAAGTTCTCTTCATACTATTAGTAATTTCTTCCACAATAAATAAAGGTTTATAAATAATATCAGCAATAGCAGTTCTAGAAAGATCATCTGTAGCAGCCTTATAGACTAAGAAGATTTCATTTTCAGGAAGAGCATTACAAGCTAATACTGTTTGCTTTTTAAAGTTAATTACATTACTTTCTCTGGCACCCATTTCACCATACGTTTATATTAAATACGAATCGTTAATTCGTATTCAATCAAATAAAATATATTTGATTGCTGCATATTTCTATGCAGACTAGACTATATCATCATCTAAACTTTTAATATGTGTTGCTTTTTTTCATATTTTCAGTTGCTGTTAATATTTGTAAATTTTGTTCAACATGTAAACCACAAACAGATTTACCTCTAAGAGGAATAATGTGATCTACGTGTCTAGGAATACCGTCCTTTAATTCTAATTCTCTTGCTTCTTTATAAATATTATCTATATTTTCTAAATTAGCATAATCAGGAGTAGCATTAAGAACCCACGCTCTTTTTTCTGCATCTCTTGCTCTCATTTTTTCTCTATTATCAACTCTATAATTTTTAGAATAATCCAGAAACTCTTCTCGTTTAGATTTATATCTTAGAGAATCTTGTTCTTTCTTTCTATCTTTTCTAGAATCTTCATAGAGTGCTAATTTATTAGAATTAGTTTTTCTATATTCTTTTTGGTATTCTTTTTGTTCTTCGGAATTATTGTCATATCTTTCTTTGGTATTTGACTTAATTGTAATTTTATTCTTCTGATAATATTTTTTATTATTATCTTTACAACAAGATTTACACTTAGAATTTAATCCGTCAGATTTACTTTTATCTTTATAAAAATTAATCACAGCTTTAACTAAATAGCACTTATTACATTGTTTATCTTCCATATAAATTCTCCTATTATTGTTATAATAGTAAATATCTATATTAAAAATATTAAAAATTTAGAGCCTCCCATTTCCACTCACTTGAGTGTACTCCCTTTCGGGATAGTCGTTGAACCTTCTCTATAAATAGAGCTTGGCTGCTGATTGTCTTCACCATTACGTGTTAAGAGTTTCCAGCAATTAAAGAGGTTTTTCGATACACATTACTGTGTAAAGGAACTTATTAAAAAATTCATACCAGGAACTCTTACAACGTAATCTTGAAGTGATTCAAGAATAGCGGCTGTCTTTTCACCAGCAACCAAGTACTGAGGAGCAGCACGGAAGTTACGATGAATTCTACGAGTAGTAGATGTAATGAAAGGAATAACGCCTTTGAATACGTCCATAATATTAGCTGGTGTGAATTGTGGATTAGTAGCATTAGTAGTAAATGACTCTAAATCACAAGTAGCAGCAGCACCATTAGCAGCAAAAGTAGGTTTGTATGCATTTAAGAAGTATGCAAGATCTTGGTCTTTGTTAAGAAGCATTTGAGATTTGATAGCCATAGAAAGAGTTCTAAGAAGATCAATGTTATAAATATCTTTATAATCTTGAATCTGCTCTGTTTGAAGTTCGATTTCAAACTCTTCTTTGTTATCAACATCAACGTCCCAGCCTTCCATTTTCAATTGAACTTTAGTACGTCCAATATCGGAAGTTTTAGGACTGAATACACAAGAAGCAGAAGTAGTATCATTAACAACAACACCACCACCAACGTGACTTAATGTATAAGTTACGGAACCAGTATCCCAATCAACATGACCATAGAGTTTAGAAGTAATGGTATTAGGAGTAGCAGCACTATCTTGCCATTGGAAAGTCTCTTTAAGTTGACCACGAGCATCTGGACGAATCATTACAGGAATTGCATTAGCAGCACCTTGACCATCGTCAGAAACATTTACACTATTAATCAAGAAATATCTTTTGTTAAGTCTTGAAGTAGCACTGTCAACTTGTGAACCAGCGAATCCGAAAGTATCATTAGAAATACCTTCACTAAGAGCAACGTCAACAGCTTTTTGACGAATAAGATTTTCTGTTCTTGGCATTCTCCAGCTTGAAGTAGTACCGTCAGCATTATTTACAGATGCTTGTAATGTTACTTTTGGAATAGTAAGAATAGATTTGTTTACAGGGTAAACAGTTGCGATTTGTGAAATAACAGGGTCGCTATAAATATCAGCAAGAATTGGAAAATAGCTTACTGCATAACCAATAGCTTGTGCCGTTGAAGCAATTTGACCAGAACCGGCGGCCTCTTGTAAAAGCATTTGACGCTCTCTTTTTAATACAGCTTCTACTGTATATTTAGCATCTTTGCTCATTGTGTCTGTAAGTTGACTTACAAACGCATTAAAACTTCCCTCAGTAGCAAGCATTTCCATAGCTTGTCCTGGGGTTTTGAAAAACTCATCATGTTCTTTTAAAAAAGAATTGTAGTTTTCATAGACTACGTCTGTGTAATCTTGAACAATATTCATATTATCCTAACTCCTATTTTTTTAATAAAATTTAATTAATTAACCAACCTTAAATGTAATTGTCTTTAAATCATCATAGGCTTCTCTAACCAATTCATTTAAGTATTGGGCAACTAATTCCTTTGATGTATTTGGGTGCTTTATATTATCATTAAACAAAATTTCTTCTGCTTCGGTAACAAGAGTAGGTTCGTCGTCGCCTTGCATTAAAGATTTTAATGTTTCTGATTCAGTACTAAACTGAACCATTCTTGCCGTTTTATGACTAGGATTAGTCACGACATCATAAGTAATCGGCCTTAATGGAGTTTTAACTTCCATTACGCCTTCAAATCTAGGATGTGGTTCAACTCTAGAGAACATTCTTAAACTAAAACCAATATTGGCTTTATCTTTAACAATCAAATCTCTTAAATCTGGTCCACGGAAACCACTTAAAGTCTCAACAATCCCATATACATTATTTCCTTCCATAAATATGTCACTTACTAAACTACCACAATTTTTTAATTCGACAACAATAGCTCTTTTTTTAATACTTTCTTGATCGTTAGTACCAGTCATTGGATGATCAATCTCTTGAAAAAGGCATCTATTTTTAGCCATCGGTTTTAAACCATTTACGATATTTTCGCAAGTTTGTTTAGAATAAAATCTTCTATTACCATTAACTATTTCAGCGTCTTGTAAAGGAACTTTAAATTTAACTTTATCAATACCGCTTTCTGTCTTAGTCTCTTGTAGTATTTGTAAAGTGTCCGGAGAAACCATTACAGTTTCTTCCATAACCATTGTAATACCTTTTTTATCTTGATATATCATATTGTGTCCTATTTCTTTTTCTTAACCAAACTCTTAGCATTTGATTCCATCTTCTCTATTCGAGAAACAACATTATCGACCATTCCTACTAACTGATCGTATTCAAAAATATCAAAAAAATTTAAAATTATATTAATAAAGTAAAGAACTCGTTTATAGTCTTCAGTAACTACCAAATCAGTATCTTCGATCTTATCTTTAAGTTCTCTTATTTTATTATAAATAATATATTTTTTTAAAGCGTCAAACTCTAATTCCTGTTCTTCGTCAGGAGAAAGGCCCTGCTCTTGAGGAGGAGCTTCTCCTGGCATTCCTTGTTCTTCTTGTCCGGGAGGAGGAGCTTCTGCTTGTTGGGCAGGATCTTGTCCTGGCATTTCTGCAGGAGGTTGTTCTTGAGCTTGTCCTTCTGGTTGTTGATCTGAACCGAATGCTTCCGCTAAGTAATTCAATGTATGCATTCTATCTATCTCTTTACTGTTTAAAATTTAAATACTAGTAACCTCCTCCAAATCCTCCACCACCGCCGCCGGGCTCCATTGCTTGTTTGTCTTTAAGTACATCTTTTTGTAATTTAAATGATTTAGCTTCTTTAAGATAATCGTCCCAATCGATATACGGTACATATCTTCTAAGAAGATAAGTTGGGTCTGCATCTTTAAGAATAGGCATTTCCATAAATACCCTTTGAATATTACTTACACTTGTAATTGTACTTTCAACTAATTGCAAAATTAGACTAACAGGAGGAACTAAACTAAGTTTTACGTATTCAGACATAGGTTCATCAAATCCGACATCTAATGAAACTTGGTCCATTAAATCATTTACGCCTGTATTTATAACATGTTGTATACTACTAATAGTTGTAGCAAACTGTATATTTGTATGTATTAATTGTTCTCTTAATTCATAGTGATCTTGATAGCCTAAGAAGGCAGCAGGAACTCCACTAAGAGCAATTAAATCTTTTCTTTGATCTTCAAGATCTCTAATACCGATATTTGGATCACCGTGTTGAAGTGTTTCAACATCTACAAAACGCTGGCCCTTTTTAGTAAAAGTAACAAAATCTCTGAAATCACTTAATAATCTTGGTATCTCTTTAGAACTAGATAAATCAGATGCTGTAATTTTTTGATTACGAATTTGTTTTTTCAATCTGTTTAAAATATCAGATTCGTTTTCTCTACTACCAACATCAACAGTCCATTTTCTAATAATGCTACTTCTTGATAACTTAGTAACTATATTAGATAACTGAGTCAATAAATATAATTTAGCAGGATAAACAAGAGGATCAATAATTGATTCTCCAAACGGATAAGTACTAGAACTAGAAATAGGAAATTTAAACATTGAGTCAACAGGGATAAATCTTACTGCTAATTTCTTATAAAATAAAGAAGTATGTCCTGTATCTAACAATAATCTCTTAAGAGAATAATAAATTTCATCATCAAGATTACTCTTAATTAATTTATTATAATCTTCTTCCATTTTTCTTTTTTGAGAAGCGTCTACTTTTGTTTCATCATAAAAAATCTTATACTTAGCAATAACCTTCTTAGCAATAGTTTGAGAAAACATTTTAACGGTAGTATCATATTTTTCTTGAGATTTGCCACCGCCCATATTATTAGTTGTTTTCTTAATAATATCCATAAATCCTAAAACTGGATTAAAAGATTCAGATCCCTTCTTTTCTATACTTCTTACTTCAATATAACCAAGAACATTATCATAATCAGAAACAATAGGAACAATTTTATGAGGATCGTGATACCTTAAGACAATACCATTGAGATTAGAACCTTTAAGAGGATCTGATTTTTTTCCCTTATTTCTCTTTTTAGAATCTTGTTTCTCTTTTTGAGCATCTCCGTCCATTTCATAATTAAATATAGCATCCGTATCATTTAAACTTTCTTCAGTCAATTCAGTATACTCAAATAACATACTAGATAATTTGTCAACATCTAAATCATCTATTAATGGCTTACCATTATTTTTACTACTAGAATATTTCTGATTAACAGATTCTTGAATCGTTTCTAAATCTCGTGATTCTGAGATAAAATTAGAATTTAGAAAAGAACTAGTACTAGTATCTATACTGCCTTTATTTAACTTATCTACTTCACTAGGTTTAACCTTTGGGAATTGATCTTTAATATCGTCAAGCTTAATATATTCAAGATATGAATCTCCATATTTTAAACTTTTAAATACTAAATTTCTCATTCTCTCATCCAAATTAAAAAACGCAATAAACTTTTCAGCAAACTTTTTATACTCGTCTATTTCTCCACTAGACTTATCTTTGTCAATTTCTTTAATCAAAAAAACTTTATTAGAAATAGAATCTTTCTGAAAAATATTATCAAGATAAGTAGCTAATATTTTTTTAATAATTTGAACATTATTATAAATTGAATCATATGTTTTATATCGTTGTAATCTTTCTTCTGGAACAGCAAGATCTTTAAATATAGGATCTAAACCAGCAGTTTCAAACCTATTCCGTAAAGCATCAATTTCGGCACCCGCTCCAGATTCTTTCTTATTATCTCCATCAGGAACTAATACATCAGTAATTGATTTAGTAATTAAACTGTCTTCGTCTGGGATGTCTGCGTCAGTTTTAATATTTAAATTACCTATTGCTGTGTCGATTCTTACAATAAGATCATCAACAGAAACAGATTTATCTTTCTTTCCGAAAAGTTCTCCAAATAAACCAGCCATTATAATCGATTCCTTTTCATTAATGGGTTAATTTCGATAATTCATTATTAATACTACTCTTAGATAAATCTATCAATATATTTGAAATAAATAATGCCAACCCATCATGACTAAAATATTTATCAAGTAGATATTCTGTATATTTTGGTGATAAATTAGATAATATTCTTTTTATACCTGATTTAATTAATTTAGAATATTCTTTCTTTGAATTTTTTGTTGATAATACAGATTTTCCATATTTCTTCGATAAGACTTCTAGTTCAGGAGTCATCTCTAATTTAAATACTATCTCGATTTGATCTGCAAGAGGAAGCAAATCTTCATTATATCCCATTATTTCCCTTTTTATTTTATTTAAAAATTAGGAGAGGATAATCCTCTCCATATTATTTTTATTCTTCTTGACTTAATTCTTCAGAAGCGACTTCAATCATTTCTTGTAAATAACTATCAACACTTCCGCTTTTTGCAATTGCAACGTCCATACGAAGAGCTTCTTCAAGCTGGTTCATAAAAGTTGCAGGAGCATTAGCAACGCCTTCTAAAACAGCAGCTGTTACAAACTCATCAACATTGGTTACAATGTTTTCATTATCATTACTCATTTTACTTATTCCTTTTTATTATAAAAATTAAAATATACTATACGCCTAACATTTCACTAAAATTTACCATATCATCTATATCTTCAGAGTTCGAAAACTCTAAAGCTTCTAACTTATCGACCATATCCTTAGACCTTTTTACGCAACTAACTAAATCTTTGTGATATAAAACTGCTTCTTGATATATCTTAATGTTTGTTTTACTAAACATGTGATATTTAGAAGCTCCTCTATTTCCATTCTTATTTTTAGTAATAGTAACCTTAAATGGAATTACATCTTGTTCTATACTTATTGGAGCTTTATTATTTGTTAAAGCTGCCATTCCTACATCAAGAGCTAATTGAGGATCATTGATCCCAATTTGATCATCCTGCTTAATTTGAATAAGTAGATCACAATACCTTACTTTCTTAATTGATCCACCTACATCATTATTACTAGCAACATCTCTATCCTCAGAACCTCTATTATTCTGGGTAATTGTTAAAATTGGAATTCCTCTTGATTTTGCACACTCCCTCATATTATGTACAATATCACCGTGTAAATTATAATCATCATGAGTACTTGTATACTTAGAATAACTAGCATTCATTCATTTATGTTCAATAAGAATCGCTAATTCTTATTCGGGAATTATCCCTGCTGCATATTTCTATACAGATCAGACTATATCTTTATCTTAAACGTTTTATTACTTTAAGTTTTCTACTAATTGTTCATATGAAATATAATTTAAATTATATGTTTTATTCTCAGAAGTTCCATCCCATTTATCAGATTTTCGAATATTATCTGATGTTAATAATGGTTGTAAATTACTAAGTTCCCAACATTTTTTAAATTCATCACAATTATAATCTATAATATTAAAAGATTGAATTGGTCTGATATGATCAATACTCCATTCAGAACCATAATTCTCCCAATTAATGTCATTATGAAATTTATTTTCTAAATGATCAATTAATTCAACTAAGGAATAGCCTACAACTGATTCCCATGTCATACCTTGTTTATTTCCTTTTAAAGAATGATAAACCATTCTGCTAAAATTATTACTTACTTTATTTTTTACTTTAGATCTAAATCTTTTTGCGATTTCATTTCGTTTATCTTTGTTATTAATTTCCCATTTTCTCGCTACTTCTAACTTTCGATCTTTATTATTAATATACCATTGTTTAGTATATTCCGCTGCCTTGTCTTTATTGTTTTCATAATATGTTTTTGTAAGTTTTTTATGGTAATCTTTATTATTAGAATACCATTTACGACTTACTGAATTTCTACATAATTTACAAGTTCCATCTCTTCCATCTTTATTCGTTTTGGCTTTATAAAACTCTTCTAATTCTTTCCGTTCTTTACACACTTTACAATTTTTCATAACTAACCCCTACAAGTTTAATTATAATGGGTAAGAAATAATGTGTAGGCATTACTTCAAGGTAATTACTCCCTGTCCCCAAGTTGTTACTGTTTAAGATATTTCCTATTTCGAGTACGCTTATACTCTACTCCCTTACGGGATAGTCGTTGAACCTTTCGGATTTTACACCGATTTGGATGCTGATTGTCCAATCTTTATTCTTTTTAAACCATCACATTTATCATTTCTGATTGTGTTGTGGTGAATAAAGCTCTAAGGAGTTTCCAGCAGTTAAAGAAATTAAGACGCAATTTATTTACGTCTATATAATCGATTGCTACAAATCTAACATTAGTTCCGTCCATTTGAAGTTTATCAATAAACGTATTAACATCAGACATACTAAAACTATTCTCAGTACTATGCTTTAGTACTAATTTACACTTATTATGGGTAGTTGAAATGATCGAATCTTTAAGTTGTTCTTTCCAGAAAGATTTAACATGAGGACTTAAAGCTGGATTTTTATTAACAAGATTACTTGTTTTTTCATATCCTGTCTTAACTCCACCAGCATTAGTATTTCCGAAAATACTAATAACTCTAGACAATAATTTAAACTTATCATCTTCAAGAGTAATCATTAAGACTGCATCATTTTCTTTCCACTCATTTTTCTCAATAATATTTTTCATAATATTAATCATGAATATAGATTTTGCATGATTAGATGGGCCTGAAATAATACTTACACTCCCAGACTCAATAGACCCTTCTCCAGATGGTCCGTCGATAATCTCGTATCCCGTTTTGTATCTCTTGAAGCTTTCTCCTAAAAAATCAACTAACTCATTAACAATCTGATCAACGCTATTATCATCATCAAATTCCATATAGTCTGTTAAATTATCATCTTTAGATAACTCTTTCATTTCAGTTAAATTTGAATAACCACTATGAAGTGTATCTAAGAAAGTACTTAACCAGAGTCCTGGATCTGTGCCACCTTGATTAGATTCGGACATTAAATTTCCCAACCTAAGCATAGTAGGTAATGCGATTTCTTTTAACTTATTGTAATGTTGTATAGTTTTTATAATTTCATCTAACTTCTTTCGAAAAACAGAGTTATCGAAGATTTTAGTTTGTTTAATAGTTTGAATGACTTTCTTTGTATTTGTATCAAGTTTGGTAAAATGGTTAAATATATTATCATAGTTAATAATCATACTTGATGAATCTTCTTTTAAAGTAAGAATCTTATCAATGATTATAATTAAATTAATATATTTTTGATGTGGGATATCTAAGTTATTAGATTCCCTGATATCTTTTTTAAGGGTATATAAGAATTTCTTAATAAATTTAATTACTTCTTTCTCATTATTCGTCGTAACATTTAAATCACTCTGATACAATGAAACATTAATTAATTCTGATAAAAATTTTATATTTACGAAATTAATTAAAAAGCTATTATATAAATCGAAACTTGATACTACATCGTCTTTATTGTCGTCACTCACTAGTTTTGTTACTCCCGCTCTGAAAATGTTTTTGTCTACCTTACTATATCTTTATAACTCGTGTCAATAAACACTAAATCCATGTGTCTTATAGAAGCTCGCCCGTCTTCTTTCATTACTTTAATATCTTTATATTATGGTATGTATTACAATCGAGTAGCTTAACTTGTATTTCACTTTTTCATATAGATATTATATAGTATCTTATCATACTTTTTGGAGGAAAAGAATTATGTTAGAACTTATTACAAGCCTAAACAAAATTCAAAAAAAAGATCCAGCTGCATTTAACGACTGGAAAAATTCCGTTTTTGAAAAACGGGAATTGTCCATTAATCAAAGGGACATGTTACTCCAATACTCTGACAAGTATTGGACAGATTTAAAATAAGGCTTGACCCAATTGACGGAGAGGTTGGGAACCTCTATTTATTTATAAATTTCTTGTACTCTACCATAAATCTTTTCGCCTTCATCAGTAATAGCTTGAACCTTAATCCCACGGGTATGTTTTTTCTTGCTGGTCAATAGTCTTTCAACTGTACCACAGCTTAATTCGCCTGTTTTTTGGTGTTCTTTTTTTACAAGACAAACAAAATCACCTACTTCAATATTGTGCCTATACCAATGAGTAGTATTTTCTGGTTGTCTCTGTAATTCTTCTACTAATTTGTTAATGTTTTTTAAAATCATAATTTTATTTTTCTCTTTTTGATATAGATATTAGTTAGTAATACATTCTTTTTTTTATTAACTATTTGGAGGAGGACAATGTTAATGTTTTGGGTTATGTGTGGAAACAAGGTAACGAGAGTTTCTGTTAATTCCGAAGAAGGAATAATGAAATTCAAAAGTTTGTTTAAAAATGATAATTTCAAACACCTGGGAAAAGTAAAAATTACCAGAAAATCAACAGGGGAAATTATCACAAAACAGATAGAGAAACATAAAGGAGGTGTCAAAATTTCTACCAATACAAAGAAATATAAAAAGAAAAAAGGAGTATCTATTAATGTTGGTATGAGATGATACTCTCTAGTTAGAGATACGGGGTTTCCGTATCTTGTTAGAATTTTATTTTTGTATTCTTAACTATCTCTACTTTATCAGGAATACTATATTGGAAATCAGGATCCCATTTATCATTCTCACTTGGCATAATTAATATATTATCTATATCTAATTCAAACCTTTTAGTTCTTCCTTTAAAATAATTAATTTCAATTGTTCTTTTATCTCTTGGTACTCTGTCTCCTGTTGGTATATGTTCTTGTCCTTTCTTACAATGAACTAAACAGAATACATCTTCTAAATCTTCTATTTCTTTTAAAGCATCAAATCGTTGTGAACCTACATCTATTCTATAAGTACCATCGTCTCTTTCGTTATATACACAGAGAGGATACTTTAAACCATTTTCTAAAATAGATTCTTTAATCTTATTCCTCATTAGTATATATTCGGGATGGTTATCATAAAACTCCTCAGTTCTATGAGTACAGCTTGTATATAATTGGTTTAGTTTTAGTTTAGCATATGTTACTGAAAAATCTTTATTTTGTTGCATTTATTATTCCCTTTATTTAGCGGCGGAATTTAATTAAGGTTGTTTGTTTTAAGTGTTTATATATAGATATTTTAATATAGTAGTTAATATTTTCAATTATTGGGAGGAAATTATGGAAGGTTATCAGATTGATATTGCGTCTCAAATAGGTTCAGCAAATGGTCCTATCATTTCAGCAGAAGACTTTATCAAAGTCCAATGCAATGGAGTATCAAAACGAACAGGAAAAAGATGCATTAGTAAATTAAGACAAGAAAATATAAAAGGAATTAAAATTCCTCTTTGCGAAATTCACGAAAGAGAATTAAGAGGAGAAACATTAACTCTATGGGAGGAGGAAGACGACAATGAGTAATGATGAGCTTTATCATTGTTGTAATGATAATACTTAAACAAGATCCGCCTTCGGGCGGCTCTTTATTTTTAATTAGTTATATATAGATATAACATAGTACTTTAAGAGTATTATAATTTCATAATACTCGTACCTCTTATGGAAAAGGATTAATTAATCATGGGTAAGTCTAAATCTTCAACTAAAAAAGACAATACTAACAAACCCGTTCAAACTGCTAAACTTCGTGAAGATCGTAAAGTTCGTCAAGCAAAACGAGATGCCGCATCTGAAGCTCAAGCCCTTCGTAGAGCAGCAGAAGGAAATGTTTCCTGGGACGCAGAACCTTCCAAAAATGGTACTGGCATCTATGTCAAGAGCAGTAAAGGTGCTTCTCAGAGTATGATTCGTCGCCTGATAAGTGTTGGAAAACTCAAGGTTTCTGGTTCCAAATTGATTCCTGCTTAGTTTCAAAATCCCCTCTTCGGAGGGGATGTTTTATTTTAGTAGTTCTTTTATTTCATTAACCATTTCATCCATATTATATTGGTCATAACACAATGGATATCCTCCTTTTGAATTACTACAATCTGTCAAATCATGCTCCATACAAGGAGCACATTCTAAATTACTTTCTATCCATTTAGTATTAGGATAAGTACTTATTCTTATATTAGCAGGAAATGGTCCATAAATTCCATATAATGGAACACCTACAGCAGCAGCTATATGAGTAAGTCCTGTGTCTACACTTATTACACAGTCAGATAACGATACCAAAGAAGTACTACTAATAAGGTTATCAGATCTATTAGAAGCATTAAAACACCTTTTAGGGTTAATACTATGTTTAATTAGTTTATTTATTTCTGGAACTTTATCTTTTGAATCTATGAATATAATATGATAATCTTTAAACTTATCTAATAATTTATTTAAAAAATCTTGTCTAAATTTTGGTCTTGGTATTCTCATAGGATTACCACTATTAAAATTAAGTATAATTGATTTTTTAATTTTTCTTTTTTCTAGTTCTTTAATCCAATGTCTTCTATATTCAGGATTAACTGATATCTGAGGAACAGCATTAGGTTTACTAAAATTTTTAATTGATGCTCTTTTGGCAAAATTTAGATATACATTTTCTTCGAATCCTTTTTTAGACCTAATTACGAATTCGAAATTTAAATGATAATCAGCATTAAGAAAATGACTAACAGGAGTAATATTCGATACTACTCTATCTACAGTTCCCCATGATTTTACGAATTCTATATGGTTTGTTGGAACGGCGAAAGTTATAAACACTCTTGGATACTTTATTTTTAAATCTCTTAATATTGCTTGTTGGAAAAGCATATCTCCAATACCAGCACCATAGACCCAAACAAATAAACATTTATTATTAAGGTC
>Ga0257123_1000551_pt1 | contig 28850 bp, 28 predicted proteins | sample SI106_135metaG_FD_190185 | JGI IMG/M metagenome (GOLD analysis project Ga0257123, IMG submission 190185) | Marine microbial communities from Saanich Inlet, British Columbia, Canada - SI106_135 | ecosystem: Environmental > Aquatic > Marine > Inlet | place: Canada: British Columbia | collected...
GTAAGAGTCGGCCCCCCGGTATGGGTGAAACCTACAGGGATTTGCCCGAAGGAGGTCCTGCGAACGTTTCCCTGGTTGGATTGATCAGCGCCGGTGATCGCCACAGCATCGATGGCACACGTAGCCGAGGGAGGGATACTTTGGGCCTGCGAATCGGAACACCCACCCAGACTGTTTCCTGAACAAACAGCCCATGTACTTGTCCCCAGCAGGTTTATCAAAAAGAAAAGCCGCCAAATTTTCATTCTATGAACTCCCACCCCGGAGGAGAGCTGCCCGTTTCGACCTTCCCCACTATTGAGGAGCGCCGGTGCCAGATGAGCGGAATCTCTGTTATAGTTAAATGAGATTCGACTGTGGCTGAACCTGTATCAGGAGCGGAAGAATCAAAAAATACTAACAAAAAATGGCGTTTTTCAACAAGTTTTATCTGCTTCCCAAGTCTATGAGATCAAAATACTTTATCTTACTTGGTATTTTGGGAGGAGTATTTCTCTTCTATTCTATCTTTACCTATCGTGGACTAATCCTGGATTCCCCCGTCCTCAATGTGCGCTGCAAGGGCTTTTTTGCCCACAGTTCTCTCCATCTTAAGATTCAAAATCCTTCCCTTTTCCCCAAAATGGCTTTTCTGGAGTTAAGATCTCCCGGCGTGCTGGATTACCAACTCCAGGATTGGGAAGTTCAGACAGTCGGATTACCCTCATTGGTAAAAATGCTTGAATGGATTGGATTCCCGCTCAAACCTACCGATAGCCGACTATTGATTCCTATCTATGTGGGTCCGCGCTCTGAGATGAGTCTTCAAATTGCTGTTAGTCAGATCATCAGGAACCGAATTGATTTACCCCTGATACAGTTGGCTGGCACTGAAGTGTCGGCCGCCTGCACCTATTCCATCGAATTTGACCCTGGCTATGAAGAAGTCCACTCCTCCTCTGAACCCCTCGGAAAGCTCAACAACCACAGCCTGGAGTTTCACCTGGACGCCGGTACCAGAACCATACCGAGGTTTGAATGGGAATATGAGCAATTCCTGCCTATACAGGCATCTATGGGCTAAAGTTCTTATTGAGGCGATAAACCAGTGCCAATATCTTCGCGACCGCCTCATAGAGCTCCGGTGGAATTTCATCTCCAAGGCCTAGTTGTGAAAGGACCTCAACGAGATCCTCATCCTCGTGGATATAGACCTCAGCCTCCCTGGCGCGGCGTAGAATTTCTTCAGCGATAACACCAGCGCCCTTGGCCACCATAATAGGAGCGTTTTGATCTTTCTTACCGCTCTCCCGGTCATATTTCAGAGCTACCGCTTTTTTCCGTCCCATTTGACAATTACTCCAAATTATACTTTCAAGTCCACCCTGATCGGTTTGGCGGGGCCTTCGGGTATGAGCTCAGGAAGACGAAACGATTCCCGCAGTATTCGAACCCGGGCATTGGATACATTCTCTATCGCGCCAAGTTCTTTCTCAAATTCAGATTGCGCACCCTCCAAAAAGGAAGCCACATCCTTACGGGCTGAACGAATGACCAGCCCAGCGCTTTGATCCTTTAGAGAAAAGGAGATCATTAGAGCGCCTAGTTTACTCATTTCAAGGTAGAGGTCCAACGATTGAGCACCTCCCTTATTGTCTTTTTTAGAGCCGTCCTTTTTATATCGAACCACCATTTCCTCAAGCTCATCTTCGACCATGTAGGGTACTGTAAGAATCTGCTCCTGTTCGGCCTTCTCTCCCTGGTTTAGAATCTTCGTGAAGGAGAATAAATCTTTGATCGATTTGACAAGATCTTTGCGACCCTGCCGATGAAGTTCTGAGAGCAGGTCATCAGTAACCTCGCCCTGTTGGAGACGGGATTCACTATTGATTCCGCTATGGGTGAAAAATCGACGCAGGTCAAATCCCTGGGAAGTGAGCTGAGGCAGATATCGCCCGAGGGTCGAGTTACCCAGACTCCCCTTGGAGCTAAATCCAAAAAAACCTTTAATCAGCGACTTCATGGATGATTTTCCCTCCAGGTGATCCCTGGCCATAGAGAGAGTTCTCCTTTGTATGTTTAACCCTCCGGAGATCATAAAAAGTAGGGAATGCACATCTTTCTCTGTGACTTCCGGCAGTAGAGAGGAAAATCTCTGAACCTGGGCAAAGAGTTCCGGAGTAAGAGGCTGACCTAGCTGAATTGCTTTATGCCCGGCCAAAAGATTTAATTCATTGGGAACAATCCCATTATTTTTCAAAAAGGTTCCCAGGTGAGCCTGCCCCGATTTCGCGGAACGGTCCAATATGGGAAGCTCCTGCCGAACTTCGAATCGAAGCCCCTCCCTGGAGGAGACAATCCGCCCCCGAACCTCTCCACCCTCTTTGAGCTCAGTCGTCCCCTGTACGGTTACGGGCTTCCCCTTAACCAGAACTATCGCACCTTTATCGGTGTTCCCAAGGACACGCGCCCTTAGCAATGCCCCTGTGCCGCCCCCGATTGAACCCATTCCCTCCATGATCCCTACCGGTGTATAGACAGTGCCTCATTAAGGATTTGATGATGAGAATGAAGCTTGTTCTCCAAACCCATTGAACGAGCTCTTTGTACAAAATGTACGATCCCTGAGGAGTTAAGCTGATTTAACTCCTGTTTCACCCGCTCAGCGGATTGCAGTATTGCCTCCATCACGGGCCTGAAGCTTCTGCGGTGACAACTCAAGACTCCCAGGTCCCGCAAAGCCTCCAGGTGCTGCCTGGTACCGTAGCCCTTGTGCTTTTCAAGTCCATATCCAGGATTCTGTTCTCCCAGTTTCTGCATATATTCATCGCGAGCCTCTTTAGCCATGATCGAGGCCGCCATGATGCATGGTTCAATAGAGTCCCCACGCACGATCGCCTCCTGGGGCACAGGAACCCTTGGAATGGTAACCGCGTCTACCAGGAGACGAGATGGCTTCACTCTTAGAGCATGAAAGGAATCTCCCATCGCCCGCAGTGAAGCCTGGTAAATATTGAGCTTGTCGATTTCATCCTCGGAAACAAAGGACACCGAAATATCCATCGCTTCCCTGAGAATTTCCACGCGAAGCTTCTGACGCTGTTTAGCGCTCAATTTTTTCGAATCACGCAAGCCTTCTATCTTTACCTTACCGCCAAATACAGCGGTACACGCAACAACAGGCCCCGCGAGCGGACCACGACCCACCTCGTCGACGCCTCCTATGATTTCGATGGAATCTATCGTCTGTTCTGGCAAAATCAACTCCCTTATCTATTCCCACACCCGAAGATCAATATTGTACTCTGAGAGAAGTCAGAAGTCAGGAGTCCTGACTTCAACGCAGGCTTCTACAAGCCCGTGTTAGAATGACGCCCATTAGCCCTGGAGACTCTATGGATTGGGATAGACAGACTGAACATTTCGATGAACTCGTATCCGGTGAAGCAGTGCGGGCACGCTGTAAGGAGCTTGGTCAGGAAATTTCTCAACACTATGGAAATGAGCCGCTAGTAGCCGTTGGAATCTTGCGCGGATGCTTTATGTTTTTTGGTGAATTGGTCCGTAACCTGCACTGTCCCGCTGCGACCGATTTTATGTTTGTGAGCTCCTACGGCAATGCCATGAAATCATCCGGCACGGTCAAAATTGAGCGGGATTTGGAGATGGATATAGCTTCGCAGCATGTATTACTCATTGACGATATCGTCGATACGGGCCGTACCCTGTCCAACCTGGTAAAGATGCTCAAGGTTCGCAAACCTAAATCAATTGAAGTTTGTGCCATGCTTGATAAGAAATCTCAAAGACGTGCTGAAGTGGATGTGAAATTCAGTGCATTTGATATTGATAACCATTTTGTAGTGGGCTTTGGACTGGACTATCGACAACAATTTCGCAACATGGACTTCATTGGGAAGCTCAAAGAGGGCCATCAACCACTGCTCGATGAGTACCTGGACTCCTTAGGCCTATGAGTAGTCTTTTAATCGCCAACTGCAGTCCCACCGGGAGCCGGGTAGCCTTGATGGAGGAAGGCAGGTTAGCCGAGCTTTTTATTGAACAGCCCGCGCGCGATATTCGGGTCGGAAATATCTATAAGGGAAGAGTGACTAATGTTGTTCCCGGAATGGAGTGCGCCTTCGTTGATATTGGCGGATCAAAGGATCTCTTTCTCCCGCTCAGTGATATCAATCACGAAACTCCTGAAGAATCAGTGAGTGAACTTGAGAGATCTCCATCCACACGGAGAAGTTCTTCAGGTGTCTCGATTCAAGAGTTGGTCAAACCTGGAGATGAGGTCCTGGTACAGATCAGTAAGGAACCCATGGGAACAAAGGGACCGAGGGGAACTACTTTCCTCACTCTTCCGGGGCGCTACCTGGTCCTCATGCCGGAAACCGATCATATTGGTGTATCCAGAAGACTCAGCGACCCAGTAGATGTGGCCAGACTCCAGGAAATCATCATGGGAATCCGCCCCCCTGGCATGGGGGTAATCATCCGCACCGTGACACTGAACCGCTCTAAGCAGGAACTTGAATCTGACCTGAAGTTTTTGATGAATTTATGGTCATCGATTCAAAAGCAAGCCAAGGAGAGCCCTACTCCCTCAATGGTTTACGAGGTTTCATCCCTACTTCTTAAAGTTGTCAGGGATCTACTGGGTCCGGAGACTGAAAACTTCCTCATTGATTCAAAAGAAGAATATGAGCGCGTTTTAAACTACTGCAAATTCCTTCCAGAACAATTGATAGAGCGAATTCAATACGCGCAGGGAAATCCCTTTCAAGAATACGGGGTCGAACAGGAAATTCATCGAGCCAAGTCAGAGAGAGTCTCACTGCCCTCCGGGGGATACATCATCATCCAGGAAACCGAGGCACTGGTATCTATTGACGTCAATACCGGCTCTTATACGGGAAACGATGAACTGGAAAGCACCGTCTACAATACCAATCTGGAGGCTGCTTCAGAAATTGCCAGGCAACTCAGACTCCGCAACCTGGGTGGAATTGTGGTGGTAGATTTCATAGATATGCTTGAAATGGAACATAGAGACGCGGTATCAGATAAACTTTCTCAGGGCTTCCAGGGAGACAAAACCCGAATTCGGATTCTTCCAATTTCAGAATTTGGGACGCTCCAGCTTACCCGTCAGAGAATTGGCCCGTCGTTGAGCTCCATTCTCTTTAACCGCTGCCCCTACTGCCGTGGCCGAGGTAAGGTTAACTCCAAAGAGTTCATGTGCAGCCGCATCTACCGCGAAATTCGTAGCCAATGCCTTTCAAGACCGAGCCCACAAAAAGTACAGGCAACCTGCCATCCAACTTTAGCGTCCGTACTTTTAGAACGAGACGAAGAAAAATTCAAAGAATTGGAAGAAGAAACCAATACAAAGATCTATATTCGCGGGGACTCAAAATTTCACTACGAACAATTCGTAGTAAGCTGATCACCATTGACTCAGAGGGTTCCAAGCTCTATAATCTCCGATTCTTATCTCCCGGTGCGGAACTGATGTAGGCAACTTTTAGTTTTTTTCCTGCTGAGCCGCCCGATAACACCTCCAGGAGTATGAAATGTTTGCGGTTATAGAGACAGGCGGAAAACAATATAAAGTCACTAAGGGTTCAAAGATCTGGATCGAAAAAGTAGATCAGGACCCGGATACCGAGATCACCTTTCCCAAAGTACTCATGATTAGCTCTGAAGGAGATACTCATGTAGGTTCTGCTGCTGGGGCTACGGTCACGGGTAAAGTTTTACGGCAAGGGCGAAGAAAAAAAATTCTGGTCTTTCGCCAAATTCGTCGTAAACGATATCGAAGAATTAAAGGTCATAGACAGTATTTCACTGCGGTAGAGATTATGGACATCGCTACGAAAGGATGATTTCGATCCAGCTTGAGTTCCAAGACAATGAGTTTCAGGAACTTAGAGTCGAAGGACACGGGTCTCAGGATTCTGTGCAGCCACTGGCCTGTAATTCAGTATCTGTCCTAACCCAGACCTTTGAAGAGTCTACCTTGAGATTGGTTGACCCAGGTGCCTTCGAAGTAGTGAATGAGGCTGGAAGATCGAGAATCTATAGAAATACTACACTGTTGGAATCAGAACAAAATGAAATTCTAGATCCCCTGGTGAGAAGTTATTTGATTGGAATCAAAATGATTCGAGAGCGATTTCCAGAAGAAATTTGCCTCGAATTGAGGGAAAGAAGCCCTGAGGGTTTAGAAAAACAAGGAGAACGCCATGGCACATAAAAAGGGAGTGGGTAGCTCCGCCAACGGACGGGATTCAAATCCCAGTTATCTTGGAGTTAAAAAGAGCGGTGGTTCCGCTGTTCGAGCTGGAAATATCATCATTCGCCAGCGAGGCTCTAGCGTCCATCCGGGAAAAAATGTAGGAATGGGGAAAGATTACACGCTCTTTGCCCTCACAGATGGCATCGTCACGTTTGAGAGAATGGGAAAAAATCGAAAGCGTGTCGCGGTCATGCCCATCGAGCAAGAGTCCTAAGATCCATCAGACCAGAGGATGAAAAAGTTTACCTGCGTATTGTTGAACCTGTGTTTCCCAGGTCTTGGTCACTTCAGCGTGGGTCAGAGAACCAAAGCGATCGTCTTTGCGAGCTGTGTCTGCCTCACCTACCTGATTGGGCTTTCACTCGATTTTGACCATTATTACTGGTATGAGAATATACATTCTCAAGACCATCTCGTAACTCTACAGGCGAAGCCTGGAGACAGTCCTGACTCAGGTGCTCATCCGCTAAAGGCCTATTTTGTAAATCCTTATCATGAGAGTCAGATTGATATAGCGAATCTGGCCCCCCGGGTGAGTACCGATCATATAGCATATTTTGGACACACCAAACCGGGACTTACGCTAGAAATCGTAAATGAAAATACCGGTGATAAAGTACAAACTCAATCCGATTACCGGGGATTTTTCTCCTTTGAACCCCTTGAGCTGATCGAAGGCGAAAATAAACTAACCTTCAGACCGGCCAACGAATATTTCACGGAGCAGGCAGGCCGCGAAATTCACGTTGCCAACTATGACTTGAGCTCACGTCGTTATCAGCCGGGAACCCTGGAAAAACTCTGGCATTTCATCTATAAGATGGTTTTTCCGGTTCTTTCTACACCTGTCTTACATTATGGCGGAGGAGTTTTTCAGGGTCTCATCCTTAGTTGGTGGGAAACATTACCCCTGGTTGTAGACCAGCCAACCATTCCAGCGCCCTTAAGGGATGTAGGCTTCTACTTCGTAATCCTGGCCTGTATGTTCAATTTATTAGTACTCTTTGACGGATATGACACCTGCTACAATGAGGAGTTTCAACGTGATCTCCCTTGAAGCTGCACTCATTTTTTTCCTGTTCCTATCCTGCCTATTGTTTTCTATTATGTACGCGATGGTAGATAACCATTCCAAGGGGGAAACACTCCTTGATCTGGCCAAAAATATGAAGCTGTTTTTTGTAGGCCTAATCCTATGCGCGTTACTGGTAAATTTTTTGCAGTCACTCTTTGGGACCTAGATGGAAAAAGTATTCCTGACTGTCATTGGAAAGAATGAAGCCGGGGTTGTAGCGGCAGTATCTCAGACGCTGCTTGCTTATAAAATCTCTATCGCCGACATCACGCAGAAGATCCTCGATGACAAATTCGTTCTCTTCATGATCCTGGAGTGCAGAGCCGATTTGAATATTCCCAATTTGCAGAAGCACTTGGAACAGAGTACAAGACAGTTTCGTCTCAAGTTCATGATCGCTCACGAGGAACTCTTCAATTCCATGCACCGGATTTGAAGTTGAGGAAGAGATACAATGACCTTTCAGCTCAGTGAAATCCTAGAATCCCTTTCTTTTGTCTCCCTGGACCACTTTGATATTCGGACCGTCACCCTGGGCGTAAGCCTCCGGGAGTGTCAGGGAGTCTCGGATGGAGATGTGGCCGCGAGGGTTTACGAGCGACTCACCAAAGTAGGCGGAAACCTGGTACCCACGGTAAACAAAATTTCGGAACGCTACAATATTCCGGTCGCCAATCGAAGAATTGCAGTATCACCTGTGTCTATGCTTTGCGAGGGTCACGGACCCCATGCTCCCATGAAAATCGCGAGGGCTATTGATAGAGCTGCCAAAGCACTGGGAGTTGATTATGTAGGGGGCTTTTCCGCACTCATTGAGCGGGGCATTACCAGGGCAGAAAACGCACTGATCGATTCTCTGCCAGAGGTGCTTTCAAGAACCGAGAGACTCTGCTCCTCTTTTAATGTGGCTACGACCCGCTCAGGATTAAACCTTGATGCCATTCATCTACTTGCCGGGAAAATTTTGCAAACCGCTGAGGCGACCAGGGATTTAGATGCGATCGGCTGCTCAAAAATCGTAGTTTTTGCTAATGCCGTGGAAGACAATCCCTTTATGGCAGGAGCATTTCACGGAGTGAGCCTGGGGGATGAAGTGGTCCATGTCGGTATTTCAGGTCCCGGGGTCATTCGACAGGTTCTCGAAAACAGTCCTCAGGATCTCCCCCTGGATGAAGTGGCTGAGAGAATCAAAAAGGCGTCTTTCAAAATGACCCGGGTTGGAGAACTCTTTTTACGGGAATGCTCCCGAGCCCTGGGCTATACAAAGGGAATTATCGATATAAGTTTAGCTCCTACCCCCGAACCCGGGGACAGCGTAGCAAATATCCTGGAGGAGATCGGGGTGGAAAAGACCGGGGCCCCTGGAACCACAACTGCCCTGGCCTTGTTATCTGACGCGGTCAAGAAGGGCGGGACCATGGCAGCCTCGCGTGTCGGGGGACTCAGTGGGGCCTTTATTCCCGTGAGCGAGGATGAAGGAATGATCCGCGCGGCCTCCGAGGGAGCATTAACCCTCGAAAAGCTTGAAAGCCTTACCTGCGTTTGTTCGGTAGGATTGGATATGATAGCCGTACCAGGAGACATCCCTCATACATCCCTGACAGGTTTAATAGCGGACGCCTGCACCCTGGGTATGGTCAATAATAAGACTACGGGAGTAAGAATCATACCCGTACCCGGAAAAAGTCCTGGAGACATAGCTGTTTTCGGGGGACTCTTTGGAGAAGCCCCCATCTTACCCGTATCAAAATACGGATGCGAAAGACTTGTAAATAGGGGCGGATTCATACCAACTCCAATGCAAGGTTTCCGGAATTGAGACGAGGACCGGGACTTAGGTGTAGGTCTGGGTTCCCATCAGCGGCACCTGAATGACGATCCCTCCTCGAAGGTAACTATGCTACCTCCTCGTCACGATCCTCCTTCATGCACCACTGCTGAAAACCCAGACCCACACCACATCCCGGCCCTCGTCTCATTGATCTTTTTTAGTGGAATAGAGGGTCACTTTGTTCCCCTCCCTTTATTCAGTGCTTCTCTCTTCCTATCAACGGCGCTTGAAAGACGATTTCTCCTCGAAGGTAGCGATGCTACCTCTTCGTCACGATCCCCTCTCATGTACCCCTGCTGAAAACCCGGACCCACACCACATCCCGGCCCTCGTCTCATTGATCTTTTTTAGTGGAATAGAAGGGTCACTTTGTTCCCCTCCCTTTATTCAATGCTTTTTTTCCTGATCCGCCTTCATGGCGGGAGCTAACCTCATTCCTTGGATTCCAATGATTCCTTTGCTTCCTCTGATTCCTTGATTCTAGTATTCTAGAATCACTCTTATGAAACTCATGGACAAATACATTCTTCGAGAGATCTCTCGTCCTTTGCTTTTTTCCTTTTTTATCTTTTCCAGTCTCTGGATTGTTAATCTTTTGATTCGGGTACTCAACCTGGCTATTTCCAAGGGAATTGAATTTCATGCCCTGTTTAAGCTCATCCTCTATTCCCTGCCTACCGTTGTGGTGACATCAATCCCAATGGCTGCTTTGATGGGTACCATGCTGGGTCTTTCCCGGCTCAATAACGATAGTGAAATCATTGCACTGAGGGCAGCCGGAGTCTCAAATATTCGTTTACTCAGCCCTTTGATTGGACTTGGTCTCTTACTTTCCCTGCTGGCTTTTTTTCTCAACGAAGAGGTAGTCCCGATGGGAAAATTCCTTTCCCAGGAAGTCTATATCAACGAGATTACCCTGAAAAAACCCTTTCCTAAACTGGCGCGAAACCTCTTTTTCGATGGTGGTCAGCAATTCAAACTCTATGTACGAGACTATTCGCAAAAAGACGACACCATGCGCAAAGTAACGCTCTATCAATTTACCGACAGCTTCCCGCAGGTGACCCAGGCCAAATCAGCTAAAATCGAAGATGGGAACCTGTGGGTATTTAGAGACGGGAAGACCACCTACTTCAATAAAGATGGAAGCATTAAATACCAGGTATCATTTGCAACCTGGAGTTATCCTATTTCCGATCGGTATGCCAGCAAAATTCACCGAAAACGAGAAAACAAAAATCCTAATGAAATGAATATGAGAGAGCTTGGAAAAGAAATTAAGATTCGAAAGAGCAAGAACCTGGGAACCCTCGATTACGAAACCCAGTTCTTCTTTAGAAGTGCCTTCCCTTTTGCCGCCCTGTTTCTAATTTTCGCCGGTGCACCGGTCGCGATTCGAAATGCCAGAGGTTCTCGTTCAAGTGGATTCGGCATGGGGATTTTCCTCATGATCCTCTACTATGTACTTTTGTCCTCCGGAAAATCGCTCGGGGGCAACGGAACCCTACCACCCCTGGCTTCCAACTGGATGGCCAATAGCTTCCTGGTAGTAGCGGGAATCTATTTACTTCGCAAGCTTCGCCACTGAATTCAGACCTGCTCTAGAATCCACGCTCCAGAGCTACCTGGATTCCCGTGTGCTTCATATCCATGCGGTCGTCGGCGCTCTTTGCATCGAAGTGATATTGCTTCATTCCCAGGCTCACACGCCAGTCATCCACATTTTCCGGATGAAAGTAGTATTTCCCACCAATAAAGAAGTCCAGAAGACCGGTATCTTTGAGACTAAAGTAGCGCAGATTTCCAAAGATATCCACATTGTCGCTCAGGTTCTTAATAGCTTCCGCTCCAAGCATGGGAAGGATCACGTCACCTGTAATTGATGACCGATTTCCGGTTCCTGCTGCAACCGTATCCGTAAGGGCCAGGTCAAACTTGAGGTAGCGTAGTGAGAACAGCCAATTGAGCCCAAACTCGCCTCTCTCACTTCGAATAAACTCTTTTCTATAGGTAAGGTCTACATCATCGACTTCGAAATCAAAGCGGCTTCCGGGCTGGAAAGAGAGTCCGTCAAAATCTGGAATCAGAGAATCCGAGACTCCGTTATTATCCACGCGAAGATAACGCATCTCCAAAGCATGGCGCAGAAAGTGCATATCGAGCCCAGCTTCCATATAAGTAGCTGACTTCTTGGCAATTCCCGCGAAAATACTCCCCCCGATAATATTTCCTGACATCTCTGCCGGGAACACAGCTACCCAGGCGTCGGTATCATAATGAGCATCTTCAAAGTGACGCTCAATGATTGGCCTTTCTTCATAGACTTCGATCTCTTCAGGAATTCCGAAGGGATTTCCGTAGCGTACAAGTTTCTTCAGACGTCTGGTCCTTGTGCTTCCCTTATCCAGGTACAAATCCTCATAGGAGCGGTCAAAAAGCTTTTGGCGTTCTACATAAGCCCAATACTTATCCTCATTGATATAGTTGGTAAAGGGAACGGTAGGAGGCACAGCAATTTTTTCTCCACTGACTTTATTCCAGGCACTCTTGGAAATGACTTCTCCAAAGGCATTATAGACAAGTCGCAGCTTTGCTACTGTGGACTCAATCTCATCTTTTACTATTGGCTCTGAAAGCAGTTCGATTCCCACTGGAATTGTGTTGGCACTCTTACGATCCCAGGCATGGATGGAAACAACGTTTCCTTTGCGGTCATAGGAGGTCTTGATGGTGGAGTGTTTGGAGGTACTTGTTCTCACAATAGACACCTCGTCACCAATTTGTACAGGACGCTGGAGAAAGGAAGTCCCATACTCCTTGCGCTCCCTTTTTTCGATTTTTTCCATGGTGGAAGGCGTCGATTTTCCTCCCATGGTCTTCTCGGCATAAAAAGGTGATGCAGCATATTCTCTCTGCTTATGGTGGGACGGGGCCTTGGTGCGTGAATGAATCGTCTCTGCAGTGGACGATGTGTAGGCCGGACCCTCGGTTTTTTCTACGAAAAATGGAGAGGATGAACCAGACTTCTGCGGGGAATGGGAAGAACCCATCGAGCGGGACTGAATTTTTGTCATGTTTTCCTGATTCTGATCCTCCAGGTTGTCAGAAGCAAAAACATATGGATACAGTGAGCCCGCTATTGCGATACTGAACATGATTCGTTTCGTGGCTCTCATCATTGTCTCCTTTATCCCGTAGCTTCCAGAGCTTGCCGTAAATCGGTCTGCCCTTTCAGCACCTTCAACATTGCGTCTTCTTTCATGGTCACAAAGCCCTTTTTTCGTGCCTCTGCGACGAGTTCTGAAGGTGTTCCTCCAGTACTGATCATATCTGCGATTCCAGGGGAAACCTGGATAATTTCATGGACTCCAAGTCGCCCCACGTAGCCATCACCCATACATCCCGTGCAGCCCCTGGCCTGATAGACAAATTCACTTTGTAGTTTGTATCTGGCGGCAAAGCTCTTTAGCTCTTCAGAGAGGGCCGTCTTAGCCCTGCACTTCATACACAGGGTTCTAACCAGACGCTGAGCCAGGGCACCCAGGAGCACCGATGCAATCAAGTACTTGTCCACTCCAATCTCAGAGAGCCTCAATACCGATGATGCGGCGCTATTGGCATGCAGAGTTGAAAGAACCATGTGCCCGGTCATGGCCGCTTCACCAGCGATTTTGGCCGTTTCCGCATCGCGGATCTCCCCTACCAGAATGATATCGGGAGCCTGTCTTAGCATTGATCTCAGTAAGGTAGCGAAAGTTAACCCGATTTCAGAGTGCACCTGGGACTGTGAATACTCTTCTACTTCGTATTCCACAGGATCCTCAACCGTCACTACGGACTTGGTAGGATTCCACAAGTGGGCTAAAGATGCGTATAGAGTGGTGGTTTTTCCAGAGCCTGTAGGCCCGGTTACAAGCACAAGCCCATTAGCCTTCGCTAACATTTTTGTCAGAATTTTATGGTGATAATTAGAGAGACCAGTCTTGTCGAGAGTCACATTCAAACGATCCTTATACAGGATTCTGATAACCGCTTTTTCACCAAAAACGGTAGGGATCACACTTAAACGGCAGTCAAAGTAACTTGAATCAAGTGAAGCGCGAAATTTTCCGTCTTGCGGTAGTCTTTTTTCGGATATATCCATGCTTGCCATGGTTTTAAACCTGGCTACAATCTTATCTTTGTGATTATCAAGATCAGCGGGAAATTTCAAGAGTTCCTGGCATACACCATCCACGCGGTAGCGAATTTGTAAACGATCATCACATGGCTGAACATAGATATCCGTAGCTCGGCGTTTAATACCAGTCCGAATTACCATGTTGGCGAAGGCTATCATCGGTGAGGATGCTTCCGTGAGATCGAACATATTTTCAATCTGGACAACTTCCTTATCCGGTGGTTCGGCTTTAAGAGCATCCAATAAAGGAAGAAACTCCTTCATTTTTTCTCGAAAACTTGAGATAGCATCCTTGATAGAGTTCTCTGTTGCCGCGTAAATCTTAACCTTGCGGCCAGACTTGTGAGAGACCTCGTCAGCGATGAATTGGAGATTAAGAGGATCGGAATGTACGATCGTCAACTCATTGTGCTTCAAATCCACCGGCAAGACATTGGACTGCACAATATAGTCCTCCGGTAGAACGCGAAACGCGGTAGGTGAAATCTCAACACCCTGTAAATTCATCATGGGAACATCTTTTTGCCAACAGAGACATTCCAGCAGCATCTCCTCGGTCACCAGCTTCATCGCAACCAGCTGTTCTCCCAGTCTTAGACCGGTTTCTCTTTGCTTCCGAAATGCATCTTGCAGCTGTTGCTGGGTCACATAGCCCTTATAGACTATGATGTCCCCAATTCGCATTCGTTCTTTTTCGACCGGATCCATATGCAGTAATCTCCGAGATGTAGCTCGACTCAACGGTTGGTCTCGACCCCTTTTATTGGTGATTTAATAACGAATCAACTCTTGAGAAAAGATTCCACGCAGAGTTGAACAAAAGAAAGAAGCGGTCGTTTCTTTTTGTTAATTGGAGAGTTTTGGAGTCGTTTGTTCTTCCACGGATTCGGGAATTCTTAGAAGAGGAAGTTTTCCGAAAATTGCCGGAAGAAAAACTCTTTTGAAGAGCACAAAAGGCTGATCATCACGTCTCATATCCAATCGAATTTCCACGAGAGGAATGCGCTCTGGATCCCAGCGAAGAGGCTTATAAATCACATATTCATTTCCTTCAAGCCTCCAGCCTCGAAACACATCGGGGATCAGGTCCTTAGATTTGAAGCCCGGATGAAAAGGCTCAAAGGGATCAAGATCCACCTTTCTCTCAAAACGATAAGCTCCGTCATCTTCCTGGACCAGGCGATAGTGAATGGTCTTCAGATGAATCCGGTTTAGATCTGAAGTAGGATCGGATAAGGAGGGATCAGGCTCATCATAGTATTTTTGAAACACCAGGGACTTTGGCTTTAGCTCTACAATCTCAGCGGCAGAGCGAATTTCCCTGGAAATAAGCTCTAAAATCGTTTGGGAGTCCTGGATGGCCAGCAGGGTTTTTGAACCCCGGTGGTAAATTCTCGAGACATTTAAATAAAAGGTATATACAATCCCGCCAACCATAATCATGATGGTTGCAACGATCATAAGTTCGACCAGGGTGAATGCTCTAAGCGTATTCTTCATCTTCTGCGGTAGGTGGATAACTCCAGTTTTCGATGGTTGGATTGGGATTCTACCCAAACAGTCACCGTGATTTTGACCAGGTCTTCTCGGTTGGCTTCTCCATCCAGGGTCCGACGCTCAAATTTTGGATCCCCTTTATCCTTGACCGCTTCCACTTTTACGGTTCTACGATAGATCTCATACCCTGGAGGATAAAAATGATATTTCCACCTGTAGTGTTTTTCATAAACCTTCTTAAATTTCTTAAACAGCACATCCGGTAGATGTTTCTTTTCGGTTTGAATATCGGAAAACTCCTGGTAGAAAAGCTCTGGATTTGATTTCAATTTTTGATAATGACCCACATGTTCATCCACGAATACCCCATCCTCACGACGGGCCGGTTTCGCATAGAGTAGATAATCAGATCTTAGTTTTGAAAAGGGAACCAACTTCAATTCCTCAAGTTTTTCTTCCAACAGATTATAGGCAATGATGTATTCCTTGTTCTTCAAAACCCGGGCATAATTGGATAAAAACATATTGCCAAAGGGGATGATCACGGCTGCCACAATGACCAGCGCCAACATCACTTCGATATAGGTGAAACCTTTTCGTTTTTGAAGTAGATTCCGATCAATCCGGGCATGAAAAACCAACCCCAGTAGAAAGAGGATCAAGGAGGATAAAAGGAAGATTCCCAGGGCCATGAGCGTGGTATCCAAAATGGTATACAGGACCAGCCCTAACAACACCAGACCTAGCTCGATGAGAACGTACCGAGATCCAAAGCTCATAGAACAGTAGGAACAACGGCCTCTTAAAAATAAGTAGCTCAGCACAGGAACCAGGTCCTTAACCCCTAAAACATGACCGCATGCAGGACAGTGAGAACGGGCGAACACAATGGACTCTCGCCGGGGAACTCTCCAAATTGCCATATTTAAGAATGAACCTACCATACCGGAAACAAGGGCGATCAGCGCCATCTTAAACGGTTCAGGTAACAGTTTAAAATGAACGGGAAAGTTCAAGATCCAATCAGGTGTCCACTGCCCCAATTCCTCAACCTCTCTAAGTAGGCTCCAGCGGAGCGCTAAGAGCCTCTTGATGATCTTTTGACAGTTCTACATCAAAGTATGACGCATCGATGGCACCATCTGAAAACTCGTTCATTGTCTTTGCGCAGAACTCAAGGTTCTCACCACTCATCCTTGGATAAATATCCCTTAAAAAAACAAGGGTCTTGCGCTCTCCAATTTTACGTAAAGCAAGCAATGCCTCCCCTACTATCTCTTCATCTCTCTCAAAAAGAAGACAGACCAGCCTCGGAACCGCCGACTGTATACGCTTCTCCCCTAAAGCATAGATGGAATAAATTCTGAGCTGATGTTCTTCACAAAACAACAAATCGAGCAACTGACCTATTTCCTGGTCACTGAGAGATTCGGGGACATCAAATGCTGAGACTCGATCCGCGTAGAGTCCGAGAAGATCACCAATCTGTGATTCTACATTTTTTTCTACCGACACCCCATCCACAAGTTCCGCAAGAGCTTTTCTGGCAGTTAATCGAGGTGAAGACTTAAGCTTATCGACCAGTCGCTGCAAGACCTCCTTGTCTTGTTTTAGTAAACCGTTGATGACTTGATTCCTAACCTGCTCCTGTTCATCAAGCAGTTTTTCGATCAGAATCTCGACTACCTCTCGGGAACCAATTTCACCAAGCGCGTAAGCTGCACTGGCTCTTAGTCCCGTACTTCCCGCACTCAACGCTTCCTGTAAACGACCCAGGACTTTTTTCTCTCCCATGCGAAACATGGCCACAGCGGCATTTGCCATAATGCGATGATTGGAGTTCTCCACGAAGGGAGCTAAAAGATCAAGCAAGCGCTTATCGCCCATCTTTCCCAGTACTTCAATGACATTGGCGCAAACTCGCGGATCCTTATGGTTTAAAAGCTTTTTGAGTAGCTCTGTAGACTCCTGTGAAGGAAATTTTTCGAAAGAGTGAATCAAGGTGGCCAATAGTCTTGGGTTAGTCTCGGACTCCACAACCTGTTCCAATAGCTGCCTGGCTTCCGGAATCTCAGTGAAAAAACGGTACCCTTCTACCGCGGCTGTGCGCAGGTAAGAATTTTCTGAAAACAGGTGCTCCTTGAGAAAGTCGAATGCTTCGGGGAGCGAGAATTTATACAGGATGCGCAGCGAAAATGCCGCTACATAAGGCTCCTCAGTTTGAGAAAGCTCGAACAAGATCTTTTGTTGATCAGCAGTGATTGAATCACAGCATTGCTCCAGGTACCTGAAAGTATAGACCCGTACGAGCGGGTCATCCAACGCGAGGTTTAAAAATAGCGGCTCGATAGCAAGATCGCCGAACCTGGAAAGAACCTTCATGGCGATCGAATGAACCTGGTAGTTTTCCGAATACATAGCAAAGATTACATCATCAAGAAATCGGTCTAGATGAAGCTCTCCCACCACCCAGAGCGCGGATGCGCGCCGTAAAGGATCCGTCCCTTTCAGCATGAGGTTCAATAAAGGGAGATGTTGGGACTGTCCGAGGTCAAGAAGTTCTTTTAGCACCGTTCCAACCACTCGATTGTGCTCATCTTTGAGTAGAGGACGAATTCTATCGGCAAGACTCTCACTATCTTTTGTCTTGAGCTTGACCAGGCTCTCTACAGCATTCGAGCGAATCCTGGGTTCAAAATGGAAGAGATACTTATCCATAGCATCCAGGAGGTTGGGGGTACCAATGTCCCCGAGGACACGGAGCAATGAGGCTTTAAGAAAGACATCCTGTTCAAGTTCAAGTTTATCCATCAGCAGATTGGAACAGCGCCGGTTGGCGATTTTTGAGATTGCCTGAATTGTAGATTGGCGGATGTCCCTTGAGGGATGAGTCAAATTTTTGGCTAGCTCAAAGAACAGATCGTACTGCTGGGATTCTGTTAGCTCCACAACAATCAAACCACCTTCCAGTTTAGAAATCTGAACACAGGGACCAACTCTCCAACGGATCGTAAAAAGAGAGGTTCTCGATCTTCAAAGTAAACTTCCGCCTGAATTTCATCGAGTGTTTTCTCATCCATTAAGATCTCAAACCATCCCGCCGCTTCCACTAGTGAAGAGGAGACAGTAGCCAGCCTTCCATGGGTTCTGTTTTGCTGAAATTCATCTCCGAGATTACCACAAAGAAACTCGCCAGAAACCAGGGAAGCACCTACCTGAATCGATTTTGAAAACCACTGCCCCTGCATCATTTGAAACTGAGAAAAGACAGACTCGACTCTCTTCAAAGACTCTCGAATACTAAGTCCATCCCCTAAGGGATAATTCACAACAAAGCAATTGGGTCCCATTTCTTCAAAAACTGCTTTCCCATTATCGAGGCAGGAAGTAATAGTGGAAAGTGTTTGCGAACGCAGTTGCCAGATTTCATCCTCACCAAGACCGGCAAAGAGGTTATTCAAATTTTTAATCTGAATACGCACCTGTATAAGGCCCATTTTACGAACCTCAAATTCAATTTCAGGAGAATTTAGAACCCTGTGAAAAAAAGCCCTCGAAAAATATTTGGAGATGGTCTTCTCTACCCTGCGCAGTTCAAAAAAGAAAAGTACGATGAAAGCAACCAGGGTTAACCCAAGGATGTAGAGATCGTTGAGGCCAAGATCGTGAAGGCTAAGGTCTGAATAAAGTGTGAAAAAACAATAGATAAATAGCGCTGAAAAAACCAGTGAGAGTACATAGAAGATCATGCGGCTTGGCCGCTTGAGACGACTGATTTTTCGCCTGGTTTTCTCCCTGATTTGCATCAGGAGAAACTCGCCCTCCTCTTGCGAAATCTCGCCAAGGCGTACCTTCTGCTGAATCTTCTCCAGTTCTTGCTTGAAACTATCTTCAACTTGTCGGGAATTCATCCAGACTCCAGTCTTCGAAAATAACCCGGGAAACCAGGGAACAAATGGAGGGTTAAATCGGCTCCATAACTCATCTAGACACGGTTTCAGAACCAATCGGAAACCAGTCTAACACAGGAAAAAAGTTCAGGAAAGTTTGTCTGAGAGACACTTCTGTACATAGGCGGAAACAACCCCGGGAATCCGCTTGAAGACAGATACGTCCTTCACCATTGAGGAGGAAATATGGGCGAGGCTCTCATCAGTGCGAATAAACACGGTCTCAAGCTGCTCTGCCAAGTGCTTGTTCATAGCAGCCATTTGAAATTCATGCTCGAAGTCAGTATAGGTTCTCAGACCTCGCAAGATCCCAAAAGCACCGAGCTGGGTTGCCAGATCCACGGTGAGTCCATCATAGATCATGACCTTTACAGGTAAGTCCAATCCTTCCAGGTAGGATTCGAACATAATTTTGCGCTCTTCATCCCCGAATAAGAATTTTTTTCCTGAACTGCCTTTTGTGATGCCAACCACAAGGGATTCACACATCACAAGACCTCGTTTTACAACGTCAAAATGACCCATGGTGGGAGGATCAAAACTACCTGGGTACAAAAGGATTCTCTCATCTTTCATCAGACACCTTTTTTCCTAGTTTGAGGCTCCGCTTTTCCAGGTGAAATCGTTTATTTTCCTCTTCAATGAAATTGTTAAAATAAACCACTGGATTATCAGCGGTTTCATTGATGCGATTGATCTCTTTCATGTATTCCTTCGCCAAAAAGCTTTGCGCTGAGCCCGGCACCAGCCATGTAACCGCTTGAAAATACTTGTAGGCTTCCGAATAGTCTTTCTGGGTAATGAATAGTTCCTGTGCGTATTTAATGAACGGCACCACGGCATCGTTAGCTAATTTAGCGAACAGCTTCGAATCAAGATCCGGCTTTTCCTTGGCCACACGAAGGGCTTCATAAAAATTCTTTCCTGCAGCTGCGTAGTCTCCCACAGTCAAAAGTTTTGATCCTTGGAAAAAGTATAGGTTCATCAAATAAACCAGGGCCGTTTCTGCCTCCGTACTATTTTTATTGAGCCGAATAATTCTTTCAAGATAGGGTCTACAGTTCTTGAAATCCTGCTGGTAATAATACTTACGTGCAATGGACATGTATTTGTTCAGCAGTGTTTCACGAACAGTTTTTGAGAGAATCCCTGAAGGCTGCAGCTTCACAAACTGTTCCAGGTTTTCGATTCCCCTCTGCAGCTCGCGAATCCGAAAATAGAGAAATCCCAGCTCGTAATAACTAAGCTGAAATTTCTTATTGTAATCAATGGACTTTTCCAAAGACTCAATGGCAACGCGGATTTCCTCCTTCTTGATCGCGTCCATCCCAACCTTGAAAAAGTACTTGGACAATCGTTCTCGAATTTGAACCTTTTGCCCTTCACTAACAGCGTCGTTTCTTAAGATACTCTCCAAATGGTGAACTTCGTCCTTTTCTGAATGAAATTGCTTTTCCTCCAATACCTCTACAGTCTTCCCTTCCAGTATGGATTGAATCCCCAGAACACTGCCCTCAACCCCCTTGGTCTGACCACTTTTCTTTAGTTGTTTGATTTCGGCTAGCCTCTTGGAAGCCCCTGGATGAGCAGGGTCTATGGCAAGGATTTTCTTGAGCTGAATCTCTTCAAGACCATGGTCTCCGCTCTGCTGATAATTCTGAGCGATTTTCCATAAAAAACTGATGTCCTGGGCTCCTGCCGAACCGCATTGCAGCATCAACAGAAGAAGAAGAAGAAACCTGAGCATCAAATGCTCCCTTCGGGGCCTTCTCCCTCTGGTTTCATGGGAGGCAGCAGATCATCTAAATCCATACCTCCTCCTCCCATAGGTTGAGGTTCGGAATCATCCCCAGACCTCATGGGCGGAAGGAGATCATCATAGCCATCCGTGGGAGAGCCTCCTTGAAGGGGAGGAAGAAGATCATCATAATCCCCTGACCCTGCGGAGCTGTCTTGCAGGGGGGGTAAGAGATCATCGTAGGTGTCCAGGGAGCCGGAATCCTGTAAAGGGGGCAGCAGATCGTCGTAATCTTGTGCCCCTCCCTCAGAGTTCTCCAGGGGAGGCAGTAGATCATCATAATCTCCACCGGCTGAATCTGCTCCTCCAATATTTGGCAAAAGATCATCATGGGAATCTGGCTCTCCCATGGCGGGCAGAAGATCATCAAAGCCTTCAGCAGGGGGAATAAATCCTACTCCCACGCCATCATTGGCCGGTAGAAGGTCTTCAAAGTCAGACGCCTGGCTCTCATGTACTTCATTTGCAGCTGGAGCGGGGTCTGAAAGGTTCAGGGCAAGTTCTCCTCCGGTCTCAGCGGCCATAGGAGGTAGAAGATCATCGTAGGAACCCGCATCAATCGATTGAGAATCCATGATACCTGAAGCATCAGGTTCCAGAGACGGGTGTGAATCTCCTGTGACCGCATGGCCAACTTCTTCCGACATGGCAGGCAGGAGATCTGAATAGTCATTCACACTTTGCTCCATTGAAGAAGACTGCCCAGGGGATAGATCGGATTCTTCAGTCAACTGTTCCAACGGAAAAGAAGAGTCCACTGATGGACTATCTGAGCCTGGCAATGCAGTCTCTGGTACCAGGGGAGACTCTACTGCCGTGAGCACTTCTTCAGGTATGGATGAAACTTCTTCCTCCACTATCGCTGACCTGGTTTCAACCTTTTCCGTTACCGTCTTTGAAGGCTGGCTGGTCTGCTTTTTAAGGGTATCGGCCACATCTTCCAGGGATACTTCTTCATGAGGTTGCGAGTCAATTGAGGTGCTCTCACTAACTTCTTTCAAGCTTTTGGCACGCTCCCTGGCTTTCTCAATAGCGGGGGGAATATTACCCGTTTCCTGAAAGGACTTGATGTGAGCGATGGCCTTATCCATGAAGTACTTTTCAAAGGAAATCGCACTTGCATGGTATTCCTCAAGGAGTTCCAGGGCTTCTTGAGTAAGAAGCAGTTCCAGAGAACGGATTGCCAGGAGTCGGCTGGACGTTTCTGCCTCAGCAAGAATGCGACGGATTCGGGGAATTTCTTCTATCCATTCGATTGCCATATAGACCTCAGATGGAGGGCTTCCAGGATTCGCATCCTGCATTCCTTATCGTCTTCGCACTCCAAAACAAATGTATTTTTCTGCAGATATTCCCCGAGGTCAACCTCTCGGGGCTCAGTACCATTATCGTCAAAGAGCAGAAATATTTTGGCTTTTTCGAAAAGATCGAACAATCTTGAGGCATTCAGATGGAATTTTGTACTAGGAATTCCATGAACGCGCACAAATACAGCGTCCAGTGGAAAATTTGAAGGTAACTGTAGTAATTCTTGGATGGAGTCCTTTTGGGTGATTGCAAGTGTATAAACCGACTCCTCCTTTTTTAAGCCCGCTCCGGCATCATCCGCCATTCCTACCAGTGCCAGGTTTCTGATCGCTTTCCTTCGAATTATGCTCGTGTGGGTAGTTAGATCACTTGAGCGACGCTGCTGGTATCCTTCATCGAGTTCCTGGAATCTCTTATAAGCTGAAAGAAGCTCATATCCCAACCCCCCTCGACTGCTGGAAATGGCTTTCACCAATTGTAGATACAATAGATCCCTTTGTGATTTGAGCTTCACAATATCCTCGGGAACAGGTCCTTGAAAGGAACTGAGGTCTATCGTGTAAGTACTCTCAACCTCTGCCAATCCTTGAATTTCTTCCGTCTCTACTTTCAGAAGACCCTGAATTCGCTCCCGGTAAACAGAGTCAGGATTATCCCTCAGGATCTTGATATAGAAATCCAGCGCTCTTTCCCTCTGCCCACCCAGCCTATAAGCGTTCCCCAGCTTAAACAACAGGCGCTCCGCCTTGAAGGACAGCCTATTCTCAGCAAGTGCGCGAGTATAGAGAAGAATCGAAGCTCGAAAATCCTTATCCTGGTACTTTGAATCCGCGTTTCTTTCCACACCCGACGGTGAAAGCAGAAACAGATAAAGTGCTCCCAGAACAATGGTCAGAATCACGAGTGCGGATAGAATCTTGGTCATGAACCAAGAACTCCCATGAAAAGAGTATTGAGCTCCAGACTGGTGTTATAACGACCATGGAGATTTTTAGCCTGATCGGACAAATCTTCCACCATGGTGGAATACTCTTCTTTAAGCCTGGCCTCTTTCTCAAAGAAATAGTTATGAAAGAAAATAGCCTTTTTTCTCTCTTCCATCTCCAGTGCGAACTCCTGGTAGTATTCCCTCAATTTACCCAGATCCTCATTAAACTCATGCTCTCTTCTGCGCTCATAGGTATGGATTTTATCTCGCAGCCAGCTCAACACTTCCGCGGACATTTCATCGCTCCATACGTTGGCTTCATTTTTTTTGTCGACTTGCTCGGATACATGACAGGTTTCCAAAAATTCAAGGGGATCCTCAATTCGTCGAATTCTTCCTTTTGAATTGAGAAAGAAACCAAGCTCGGAGAAGGGACTTGGCCTTAAAATTCTTAACTCCAAACACAGAAAGGAGCCCTGATCCTGCGCTGGGGAAACAAGTTTTAGCCATTGCCCATGCAAAGACTCGAAGAAGCTGCGCTCACCTTTGAGATCCAAAAACGCTTCCGCATCACAGGTTCCGCTGGAGAGATACTCATCATAGAGCGATTCGATACTCTTCATAGTTCTTCCGTACCCAGCGCGAGCTGTTGATAATCACGGACCTTATCATAATTTTCACCGGCCTCCGAAAATTTGTTTCCAAGCTCTTCAAAGCCTTCCTGAAGCTTATTCTCAGAATCAAATTTTACAATGATATCCATGATTTTCCGATCGAGGGTTTCCAAATCCTTGAGCTCATGCCCGAGGTAGCCCAGAACCATTTCCAGCTCGCCCACAACACGCTCGAATAACTTGATCTTCTGACCTAATAACCGAATGATATATTCCTCGATGGTTCCTTTGAGATAGAGATTGATAATCAAGACTTCGCGTGTCTGACCCAAGCGATGTACCCTCCCTATTCTCTGCTCAACTTTCATAGGATTCCAGGGTAAATCAAAATTAACCAAAATCCTGGCAAACTGCAGATTCCACCCTTCAGCCCCACTATCAGTGCTAAGCAGGACGGGAGCAGAGCCTCGAAAGCGCTCCACGGCCTCGCTTTTCTTCTTGGAACTCATTTCTCCATGAAAAAGGGCTGTCTCCAATCCCATGCCTTCTATCATTTTTCTCAGGGCCTCTTGTGTACCTCGAAACTGGGTAAAGATCAGGATCTTTTCATCATCTTGTCTGGATTCCAATAGATCCTTTAATTCTCTGAACTTTCTGGATTTGCTGGCTCCTACACAAAGTTCCTGGATAGACTCAAAAAGATCGACTACATCTGCCGGAAAATCACCTCGGCTTAACAAACCCTCCAGGGAACCAGCCAGTGCCTGAGGTGAAGAACATGCTAGTTTTTGTAGCAGCATCAAAGTCAGGGGATTGAGAAGAGAGCCGGGATCAGCGCTTCTGGGATAGTATCTTTGTAGTAGAGAACTAAGAGAATGGTAGATTTTAAGCTCTTCCTCAAGCGGTTCAACCTCTCTAAGAATCACTCTTCGCTGGGGAAGATTGAGACGGGATTTTGCACGGGAGCTGCGAATCATCGCCTTGGCAAGATTACTTCTCAAGGTTTTAACGTTTACCGGCATTCTCCCCCCGGAGGGATTCATATAGCGCTTGCGAAACTGACGCCTGGTTCCCAGGACACCGGGAGCCACAAGATAGATCAAATTATAAAGTTCTATCAGGTCGTTTTGAATTGGGGTTGCTGTCAAAAGCAGCAGGAATCGGGAAGTTAATCCCTTCACAAATTGGAAATTCTGCGTCTTGCGATTCTTCAGCCGATGAGATTCATCAACGATAATCATGTCAAAACGGCGCCGATGTAGAGTCGAACGAAAAGTTTTCGTTTTTGCCGTATCTAGAGACATGATCAAGAACTTGTCATCACCAGCGGAACTAAGGGAACTCGCGATTGAGAAACGAATTTTAAATTTGGACCACATTTCCTGACGCCATTGCATGGTCAGGGACGCGGGTGTCAAAATCAGGCAACTGTTAAGCTGTCCTCTCAGCAGGTACTCCCGCAGGATCATACCAGCTTCGATCGTCTTACCCAGACCCACTTCATCCGCCAACAAAGCCCGACCGCGACATTCAAACAGCACCTTTCTTACAACCCGGGTCTGGTGAGGAAAGTGCTCTACATCATCAAGTCCCTGCACTCCCAGAAGTTCGCTCCCTTCCAGGAAACTCTGCAGCGCATACTCTTTGAGAGCACCTATAGCCCATTTCTGATCGATTGAATCCGAAGTAGTCTGCTTCTGTAAGTCAGAAACCAATTTCTGAAGATTCTCCTCGGTGGTATGTTGGTAACTCTGGTCCAACTCGGGACCTGATTCAGAGGCGAATAATTCCCTGACCACATCTTTGAGGCGATCTGGATTCACTGGCAGCTCTACATAGATGCGGCGAAGATCATTTCTCATGCGCATCAGCCTGAGTGAGGCACCTGGCTCAAATCCAAGTTTCTGGCATAAGTCCTTGAGTTCTACGCAAAGGAGGAAGGCATTGTCTTTACGATAGGTTGCCTCAAAAATTCTTTCTGAAATCACCATTTCAGCGGTGCCGAGGTCCCTCAAAAAAGAGAAAAACGACCGAGCCTCGTAATCCACCTGGAGGATTCCGTTCTCCAGGAAGTGATCGGTGAGTGTGACTTGAATTTCCTGCTGAATTTCAGATTGCATAGGCAAAGATCGAACATTATATACCTGAATGGAGATCAAATGTCGGACTAAAGGGCAGCCCTACTCGAGATGGAACTACGAAGATCCTCTCGTCCCTGAGCGACAATCTTGATTGAGATCTTGTAACCCCTGAGAGGGATTGATATATTGGCGATTCTTTAAGCCTTGCCGCGAAACGAAGTCTAAGAGGATTGTGACAAGGATTTTTGCACCCGTAGCTCAGTCGGATAGAGCGTTTGATTGCGGATCAAGAGGTCACAAGTTCGAATCTTGTCGGGTGTATTAGCGCACGGAGGGCCGCTTTCGGAAGTGCTTCCTATGTGGACACTTCCGATAAGTAGCGCCTGATGCCGGTTCCTTCGTCGAACGATACTAGTATCGCCCTCCTCACGAACCACCACCAGCCACCACTTCTCAAAACCACCACATCACGGAATCCCTCCCGAAAGCGACCCCCCGTGCACTTTGATGATTTCTGGCTCGATCAGCGACCAATAAACATCTCTGAGAACCCATTCAACCACCACATACACACCCTGAGTTACGACTTATTAATACTGAATTGGCTTATCTTAGAAACCAACTTTCGAATGAGGTTTTCGAAAATGAAGTAACCCAAAAAGAAGGCTGTCCACTTTTCTTACTTATTACTGGTTTAAAAAACTGGATATTTTGGGCCTTTCAGTACCAAAATGTTGTTATTTTTAAACCCTTGTATTGATTCGGTTTAAAAAATTATGTAAATTAGTACTATGGGTACCGCAAGAGAGTCAAAGTTAAACACTCTACTCAGTTCTCAACCTCCGGGAATCGTACTCTCATCGACTTGGCTCGCAGAGCAGGGCTATAGCCTTGATTTACAGAAGCGCTATAAGAAAAGCCTGTGGTTTGATTCTATCGGTACGGGGGCACTGATACGCCATGGTGATCAGGTGGATTATCTGGGCGGTATCTATACGCTGCAATCTCAGTTAGGCCTTACCGTGCATCCAGCGGGTAAAACCGCGCTTTCATTACAGGGTAAGGCTCACTACCTGGAGCTTTCTACCAAGAAATCACAGCTTTTTGGAGGTAAAAATGAGAATTTACCACTCTGGTTTAAAAATTGGGATTGGGGCTTAAGCATAGAGTGTAAGCTGACGGGCTTTTTGCCACCTGAACTTGGTTTGGTTGAAATTGATCACAAGAGCTTCAAGGTGAAGGTATCCGGTCCAACGCGAGCAGTGATGGAATGCTTGTATTTAGCCCCTAAATCTCAACCGCTTATGGAAGTGTATGAGCTCATCGAAGGACTGAACAACCTGCGACCAGCCACGGTGCAAAAACTACTGGAAGGCTGTACGTCGGTGAAGGTGAAGCGCTTATTTTTATACCTGGCAGATAAAGCAGGCCATGAATGGCTTAGCTTTATCAACTTGGACAAGGTTGATTTGGGTGCGGGCAAACGCGCCATCGTGGGCAGTGGGGTATATATCCCCAAATTCCAAATAACCGTACCAAAGGAATTAGAAGAAGCGGTATGAATGACGCTTACAAACAGCAGGCTAGACTACTTCTGGATGTGTTGCCCGAAGTCGCTAAAGAAGCCTGCTTTGCCATGCACGGCGGTACAGCGATTAATCTCTTTGTGCGGAATATGCCAAGACTATCCGTCGATATCGACTTAACCTATGTCGAGATAACGGGGCGCACCGAAACACTGGAAGCTATCAATGCTGCACTTGTTCGCATCAAGGCACGTATCGAAGGGTTGCGATCCTCGATACGTGTTCTGCATAAGGGGGCTCTATGCAAGCTCCAACTAGATGAACGCGGTGCGATCATCAAAATCGAAGTTAATATGGTTGGGAGAGGTTTATTAGGAGAGATTTCCAAAGTGCAGCTTTGCGAGGCTGCACAGGAAAAGTTTGATGTGTTTTGCACCATATCTCTCGTGCCGATGGCACAGCTATACGGTGGAAAATTATGTGCAGCCTTAGACAGGCAGCACCCTAGAGATCTATTTGATGTAAAGCTATTGCTGGAAAACGAAGGCATTACCAATGAGATCAAGCGGGGATTTATATTTGGGTTGGTCAGCAGCAACCGGCCTACACATGAATTACTTGATCCGCATTTGCTAGATCAGAGCACAGTATTTGAAAATCAATTCGAAGGTATGAGCACTATCGAGTTTAGTTACGATGATTATGAGGCGACAAGACTTAAGCTTATCGAAATGATAAAGACCAGTTTGAATACTCATGATAGGGATTTCTTACTCAACCTAAATCGCCTAAATCCAGACTGGTCGATTTACGATTATAAGGACTTCCCGTCGGTTAAATGGAAACTTCTGAACTTGGAGAAGTTTAAAAGAGAAAACCTAGATAGATATCAGCAGCAGCTCAGCGAGCTGGAATCAGCTCTGGATTTCGGTTAGTTTCTCTTGCCCGGGAATTCCACTAAAATTCAGAGAGAAGCTAAGACCCTTATCATAGATCATCCCTCCCAAGAGCGACCCTCCCCACACAGGAAATTTCTTCCATTGGTGTTGGAAACACTTCTCAATCCCATCCAACCACCACATAAACACCCATCGACTTACTGAAAGAAAATGGAGGTCATCCCATGACTTGATCACGGGATCCAGGTAGGCCAGGCATGATTTGGGTATGTAGGCTTTTAGTGAATGCCCTCAGATTTTTTGGGATAGAACTAAAAAACCCCCCAGGTTGCCCTGGGGGGTTCTTTCGATCTTGCGATCGACTCTTCTTGCGAAGAAGCTTTCAATGAACCTTGCAAAGGTTGGTAGCCCGTACGTTTTTCCAGTTCTTAGCTTCCTCTTCAAAGGTTACCCCTTGAAGATTTATTCCCTCTTGCGGTTCCACCTGCTCTTGAAGTACCAGACTCATTGCCTACCAGATCACTCTGGTCCCGTCGTGCCGTTTTGACGACTCCACGGTCTTTGGCTTGAGCCTTCTCTTCTTGCGAAGAGGCCTCCTTCAGCCTTGTGCGCCGCTTCAGAGATTTATACCTCGAAGCTGTTACCAGGTTTCTTTTGTCACTTTCGTGTTGCCACTCCAATGACTCATGAGTCCTTCTCTCTTACGAGAGAGCTTCTCACAATTCATCTCCATCCCAAGGATTACTCCCTGTTCTGAATTGTCCTGTCGGACCAGGGCCGAAACCCTGTGAACCGGTCACCTGCTTACGCAGACCCTTCCTTCGGGCCCATGACGATTTCCCCCGTAGTGAGCGTTTCAGGCTGGTCTCTTGCGAAA
>Ga0257123_1000570_pt1 | contig 28137 bp, 28 predicted proteins | sample SI106_135metaG_FD_190185 | JGI IMG/M metagenome (GOLD analysis project Ga0257123, IMG submission 190185) | Marine microbial communities from Saanich Inlet, British Columbia, Canada - SI106_135 | ecosystem: Environmental > Aquatic > Marine > Inlet | place: Canada: British Columbia | collected...
GATTCACCCATCGGGTGTGCCATGCCAACCACTCCATCAACTCCTCAACATATTGATTCTTATAGCATAATCTCCATCTCAGGGCATCGATTAACGAGTTCATCTGGGAAATGGGGGATAAGGTGTTTATCGTTAAGAAAATATTCGAGATGAGATAGGTGATTTATTGTGCTGCTGCACGTCACGGCTGATGGTTTCCTGCACCACGGCGCCCGGCGTTACCGCTGTGCCCTGGGCCGGGGCGGCATCCGCGCGCAAAAGGTGGAAGGCGACGGCATCACGCCCAGCGGCCGCTACCCCTTGCGGCGGCTGTTGTACCGGGCCGATCGTCTGGCGCAACCGGTGAGCCAACTGGCCATGGCGAAAATCCGTCCCGATGACGGCTGGTGCGACGCGCCCGACGATCCCGCCTACAACGGGCCCGTCACCCTGCCCCATGGGGCCAGCGCGGAAAGTATGTGGCGGGCCGACGGCCTCTACGATCTGGTGGTGATCCTTGGGCACAACGATGCTCCGGTCGTCCCCGGCGCGGGCAGCGCCATCTTCATGCACGTGGCCAGCCCCGGCTATGGCCCGACGGAGGGCTGCGTTGCGCTGGCGCGGGATGACCTGGTGGCCTTGCTGGTGGAGCTTGACGACAGCTGCGAAATTCAGTTCTCGCCTTAAGGATAGGGCTTGCGGGCACCGAATATGGCCGTGCCGACCCGTACCAGGGTGGCGCCGAACTGGATCGCCACTTCGTAATCCGCGCTCATGCCCATGGACAGCCCGTCCAGGCCATTGCGCTGGGCGATCTCGCGCAGCAGCGCGAAATGCAGGCTGCATTCCTCTTCCACCGGGGGAATGCACATCAGGCCGCGCACGGACAAACCAAGTTCGTCACGGGCCAGGGCGATGAAAGCGTCCGCGTCTTCGGGCCAGACCCCGGCCTTTTGTTCTTCTTCACCGGTATTGACCTGGATGAAACAATCCAGACGACGATCCTGTTTTTCCATCTCGCGGGCCAGGGCGCGGGCCAGCTTGGGACGGTCCACGGTTTCGATGACATCGAACAAGGCGACCGCGTCCTTCACCTTGTTGGTTTGCAGCGGGCCGATCAGATGCAGGCGCAAATCAGGGTTGGCGGCCTTCAAAGCCGGCCATTTGCCTTGCGCCTCCTGCACCCGGTTTTCACCGAACAAACGCTGTCCGGCCTGGATGACAGGCAGAATATCTGCCGCGCCTTGGGTCTTTGACACCGCCACCAAAGCGGCATCGCCCTCGCCCCGGCCCGCCGATTGCGCGGCGGCGGCGATAAAGGCCTGAACCCCAGCTAGATTGGCGGCGACGTCGACCCCCGCGCTGTTGACTGGTTCATCGCTCAAAGCCATGGCATGTTCTTTCCTATGTCCGCCCCGACCCTAACAAAGCTATCGCTCCGCCTCAATCGCCACGCGGGAGAAATCGCCCATCTGCCTCGGCTAATTCTGTTGAGCGATGCGGCGCGTTTGGCCGACCCGCTGCCGGGCGCCGCCGCCCTGCCGCCTGGCAGCGCCGTCATATTACGGCACTATGATGCTGCCGGGCGCGAGGAGCTGGGGCGCGCGCTGATGGCACTGTGCCGGGCGCGAAAGCTGTCTTTGTTGGTGGCCGGGGATTGGCGCCTGGCCTGGAAGCTGGATGCCCATGGTGTGCATCTGCCCGAATGGCAGACGGCCCGGCCGCCAGTTTTGCCCCGCAAGCCGGGCTGGCTGATCACGGCGGCGGCCCATTCCGAACCGGCCCTGCTGCGCGCGGCGCGCCTGGGGGCCCATGCGGCACTGCTCTCGCCCGTCTTTCCAACCGCCAGCCATCCCGGCGCCCGCACCATGGGACCAAGGCGCTTTGCCCAGCTGAGCGGGCGGACAAATCTGCCGGTCTATGCCCTGGGCGGCATTAATGTGGGCAATGCCCTGCGCCTCGGTCCCAGCGGCGCGATAGGTATTGCGGCGATTTCCGGGTTTGCGGGATAGCGCGTTATTCGCCGCCATCGTCGGCTTCGAGGTAGCCGCGTTGTTTTAGAAAGTTGATGATTTCATCCGCCGCCTGCTCCGCCGACAGGGCGACGGTGTCGATCCTAAGATCGGCCTGTTCCGGTTCTTCATAGGGCGAATCGTAACCGGTGAAATTCTTGATCTCGCCAGCGCGGGCCTTTTCGTAAAGCCCCTTGGGATCGCGCTGTTCACAAACCGCAAGCGGCGTATCGATAAAGATTTCCAGGAACTCGCCCTCATCCAGTAACTCGCGCACCATGCGGCGTTCCGCCCTGAACGGCGAGATAAAGGCGGTCTGCACCATCAGGCCGGCATCGACCATCAGTTTAGCCACTTCGCCGACGCGGCGGATGTTCTCCACCCGGTCGGCATCGGTAAAACCAAGATCCCGGTTCAGGCCATGGCGCACATTATCGCCATCCAGCAAATAGGTATGCCGGTTCATCTCATGCAGTTTCTGTTCGACAATATTGGCGATGGTGGACTTGCCCGACCCCGACAGGCCGGTGAACCATAAGACGCCCGGGCGTTGATGTTTCTGTTGGGCACGGGCCCGCTTGTCCACGGCCACCGACTGCCAGTGAATATTAGTGGCGCGGCGCAGGCCGAAATCGATCATGCCGGCGGCGACCGTGTGATTGCTCAAGCGGTCGATCAGAATGAAACTGCCCAGGGTCCGGTCCGTGCCATAGGGTTCGAAGGCGATCGGTGAGGCCAGGGTAAGATTGCAGATGCCTATTTCGTTGAGCTCCAGCACCTTGGCGGCTTCATGCTCCTGATTATTGACGTTGATTTTGTACTTCAGTTCCGAAACGGCGGCGGGCGCGATCTGATTGGCGGTTTTTAAAAGATAGGACCGTCCCGGCAACAGATGTTCTTCGTGCATCCAGATCAGGCGGACTTGAAACTGGTCGGAGGTTTCCGGGCGCCCTTCCATGCTGGCGATCACGTCGCCGCGCGAGACATCGACGTCATCCGCCAGGGTCAAGGTCACCGCATCACCCGCCACCGCCTCTTCCCAATCACCACCATGGGCGACGATCCGATCGATGCGCGAGGTCTTCGCCCCGGGCAGAACGACGATCTCGTCGCCAGGGCGCAAACGGCCGGTGGCCAGGGTGCCGCTGTAGCCGCGAAAACTCAGATCGGGACGGTTGACCCACTGCACGGGAAAGCGCGCCGGGCCATCGATGCGACCGGCGCCGGTCTCGGCATTTTCCAATGCCGCCATCAGTGTTTCGCCGGTGTACCACGGCATCGCGGCCGAAGGGTTCAGGACATTTTCGCCCTGTAGGGCCGAAAGCGGAATGGCGGTGATGTTTTCCAGGCCGACCGTACCGGCGAACGCCAGATAATCCGCGACGATGGCGTCGAACACGTCCTGGGCATAGTCACATAGGTCCATCTTGTTGACCGCCAGAACCACTTGTTTGATGCCCAGCATGGCAACGATGTGGCTGTGGCGCCGGGTTTGCGTGGCCACGCCGTTGCGCGCATCCACCAAGATAACGGCGAGATCCGCGGTCGAGGCGCCCGTCGCCATGTTGCGGGTGTATTGTTCGTGGCCCGGCGTGTCGGCGACGATGAATTTGCGCTTGTCGGTGGCGAAGAAACGATAGGCGACATCAATGGTGATGCCTTGTTCCCGTTCCGCCGCCAGGCCATCGACGAGGAGGGCCAGGTCCATATTCTGGCCCTGCGTGCCAAAGCGCTTGCTGTCGCTTTCAAGCGAGGCAAGCTGATCCTCGAAAATCTGTTTGCTATCGAACAGCAGCCGGCCGATCAGCGTGCTCTTGCCATCATCGACGCTGCCGCAGGTTAGAAAGCGTAACAGACCCTTTTGGCCCTGTTCCGCCAGATAAGCTTCCACCTCCGTTTGGGCATTCTCTCTGGTCGGGGTATGGGGCATCAGAAATACCCCTCCTGCTTCTTCCGCTCCATGGAAGCATCGGCATCCTGGTCGATGACCCGGCCCTGGCGCTCGGACGTGGTCGAAAGTAGCATTTCCTGGATAATTTCCGGCAGTGTCGCCGCCTCGGAGCGGACGGCGCCGGTTAGGGGATAACAGCCAAGGGTGCGAAAGCGCACCATTTCAAGTTTCGGTGTTTCGCCGGGTTCAAGCGGCATGCGCTCGTCATCGACCATGATCAAGGTGCCATTGCGCTCCACCACCGGCCGCTCGGCGGCAAAGTACAGGGGCACCATGGCAATCTGTTCCTGATAGATATATTGCCAGATATCCAATTCCGTCCAATTGCTGAGCGGAAAGACCCGGATGCTCTCGCCGGGATTAATCCGCGTATTATAGATATTCCACAATTCCGGACGTTGGTTCTTGGGGTCCCAGCGATGCAGGTTGGAGCGAAAGGAGAAAACACGCTCCTTGGCGCGGCTTTTTTCCTCGTCCCGGCGGGCGCCGCCAAAAGCCGCATCGAAGCCGTATTTGTCCAAGGCCTGCTTCAAGGCCTGGGTTTTCATGACATCGGTATGCACCGCGCTGCCGTGCGAAAACGGCCCGACACCCTTATCGACACCCTCCTGATTGACGTGAACGATCAGGTCCATGCCTAGATCGGCGGCCAGCTTGTCGCGGAATTCGATCATTTCCCGGAATTTCCAGGTTGTGTCCACGTGCATGATCGGAAACGGTGGGATCGAAGGATAGAACGCCTTCATGGCCAGATGCAGCAGAACGGACGAATCCTTGCCAATGGAATAAAGCATCACCGGCTTGCGGCATTCGGCGGCCACTTCGCGAAAAATATGAATGGCTTCAGCCTCAAGGGCGTGAAGATGAGGCGATGATCGCATGAAAAACCCACGGTTTGGATTGCGTCGATTCGTTACAGATTGAATAGTGGCAAATCAGCGCTTTCGTACCAGGGGCTGGCGGGGCAGACAATCTAAATAGCGCGTGATCGTAAAATTCTTCATCCGCACCTGGCCGTGGCCAGGCGGCGAAATGCGGTTTAGACTGCCCCGATGGATTGTACCGGAAACCTGATGAAATCGAGAAGCTAGTTGAATGCGCCTAAATCTGGGTTGCGGCTTTGACAAGAAAGCCGATTGGATCAACGTCGACAAGAGCCCGTTGTCGGAACCCGATCAGCTGGTGGATCTGGAGGCGACGCCGTGGCCCTGGGAGGACGATAGCGCCCAGGAAATTCAGCTGCGTCATGTGTTGGAGCATCTGGGCGCCACCACGGACGGTTATCTGGCTATTATCAAGGAGTTATGGCGTATTTGCAAGCCTGGCGCCCAGGTGCGCATCGTTGTGCCCCATCCGCGTCACGATCATTATCTAAACGATCCGACCCATGTTCGGCCGATTACGGTACAGGGCCTGGAGATGTTTTCGCAAAAACGTAACCGGGAATGGCGCAAAAAGGGCATCCCCAATACGCCCTTGGGACTTTATCTGGGCGTGGACTTTGAAATCGTGTCTTTCGATGTCTTGCCGGACGAGCCCTGGCGTAGCCGGCTGCAAAAGGGCAAGATCAAGCCAGCGGAGCTGCAGGAGGCCATGCGCCTTTATAACAATGTGATCATGGAAACCACCATTGTCATGCGGGCGGTGAAGGATGGCGCCTCGTCAACCGGCTGAATCTGCTGCAGGGATTTGTTGTCGCATCGCGGCGGTGGCGCGAAGCGAAACCGGCCGCCGGCGCCATCCCCGGCCCCGTGATATTTGCGCCAAACCGCCTGGAAACTCTTTATTTCGTTAACAAATGGTTAACAAAGTGGCGGTGGCCTTCCAAGAGGGCCGGAAAACCAGGATTCAGACTTCGTTGCAACTTTGCCACAGTGAACGATTTTCGACACACTGTCCGGCATGATGACTTGACCCGAGGCCCAGAAAAAGTGCTCTATGCTGCTTGGTTACTATTTGTCTATAGGCCCGTGCCCTGTTTTCTTGCGTTGGCCGCTAATTGAGAGGAAGAGATAGACAGCGATGAAAAATATTCTTTACGGGACAACGGCGTTGATCGCCGTCAGCCTGGTAGCTGGTTCCGCCGGCGCTGCTGAAAAGATCAAACTTGGCCTGGGCGGCTACTGGCGCGCGGCGATCCAAGTTGGTGATGGCGACAACGATGCCCCGTCGGGCTCGGCGCTTGCCACTGACAACCGCAGCCACGGTTTCGGCCGTGAGTCTGAAATTTATTTCAGCGGCAAAACCACGCTTGATAACGGCATCAAGTTCGGCGTGATGGTTCAGCTTGAGGGTGAAACTTCTGGTGACCAGATGGATAACTCCTACATCTGGGCCGATGGTTCCTTTGGCCGCATCGAATACGGCGAGACCTGGGGCCCGGCGTTGCTGATGTCCTATGGCCGCGTTGGCGAGATGATTGACGGCTTCGGCAACTTTGGTTCTCACTTCCCGATCGGCACCGGTACGCCGAACGGCCTGGGCATCAACGACTACGGCGGGGGCGCGGGTTTGGCCTCCACGCCAGAGACGAAGATGAACTACTTCACACCGCGGATGTCCGGCTTCCAGCTCGGCCTCAGCTACATGCCTGAGAACGGCGCGACGAACTCCCGTGGTTCGGGCCTTGACAGCAAGCTCGGCGGCACCACTGCCAACGAGATCGTTGACGTAGGCGCCAACTACACTGGCAAACTTGGTTCCGCCAGTGTCAAGGGCTTCGTTAACTGGTTCACGTCCGAGACCGAAGCCACTGCCGTTGGCGTGGCTTCCGGTAAAGACGCCGACGGTTATGGCGGCGGTCTGCAAATTGGCTTCAGTGGCTTCCAGATCGGCGGCAAGTTCACCAAGATCAATGACATCGGCGCTGGTGGTGCGGCGATCGCGGCGGGTTCCCCTGGTACCGATCGTGAGACCTACACCCTTGGTGTGCAGTACAACACCGGCCCATGGGGCGTTGGCGCTCAGTACATCCGTGCCCAGCAGGAAATCATCGTCGGTGGCGTGAAATCCACGCGTGATGACCAGACCGAGTATGTATCCGTTGGTGGTACTTACAATCTCGGGCCTGGGATCAAGCTCTTTGGTGGCGTGCAGTTCTGGGATTTCGAGGACTCGGCCAACATTGCTAATGCTTCTCCCGCAACCGAGGGCGAAGCTACTGTTGGTGTCATTGGAACGAAATTCTCGTTCTAATCGATCCAAACATACACGTTGTATGGGAACGTGGGGCCTTTTGGCCCCACGTTCTTTTTTTGTCTAGATGATTTAGGGTCTTTCCGCCGGCTTGGCCAAAGTGGCGCCCAATAGATGATGCACCACCGCGTCGTCGTCGGAGAGCGGTAACAGTACGCGCTCGTAATTCAGCAATCGTTCGTATCCGACCGAAGGGTCATACTTGCTATATTGGTTCAGGTAGATGGTCGGGGCCGCTTTTTCGACCGTTTCGATGTATTGCAGCCGCACATTCTCGTGCGCTAATTGGATTTCATCGCTGAACTTTCCGGTCCAATCCTCGCCCAAGATATCCGCTATGGCCGTGCCCATGAGCCGATAATAGAACCTTAGCGGATCGTGGAAAACCTGGATTAACAAGATATTCGGCAACAAATGCCGCGGCATATCCATCGGGTCGATATCCGCGCGCGCGGGCATTCGCCGGCCAAAGCAAAGCCCGGACCAATAGTCCAGTAATAGGCCCAGGTTGGGGCTAACAGAGACCTTTTCAAACCGCTCCACGAAGACACCTTAGCGGCAGTTATTTCCTGTAAGATTATACCTGAAAAAGCAGCTGTTTGCTGAAGTCTTCGCGTAATTTGAACCGAGTTGTTTGAGCCGGGCCGTGAAACTCTAGAGCATGTTGCTGCAAAACATGCTCAGACCCTCAAGAAAAGAGCAATTAAATCAATAAGTTAAGTCGCGCCAAACAAGTCTTGGGCGACTCAGATTAATTGAAAATTGCTCTAATCCCGCGTTAGTCCCGCGTTAGTCCCGCGTCTTGGGCAATTTGAAACCGGCGGCTCGTTCCACCACCTGGACAATGTCGCTGAGATCGCCGTCGTGCAGGCCCATGGCCAGGGCCTGGCGCAGGGTTTGATAGGTGGCGGCGGCGACGTTTTGCGGTACGTCGAGACGCTCGGCCTCCATGCGCCACAGCATCGCGTCCTTTTCGATGATGTGCATGGGTGCTTCCATGTTGGCGTCTTTTTTCAGAATAAAATTGGGCATGGTCAACAGGGTGGCCCTGTTCTGGCCGGAACCCGCATTGAAAACGCCCAGGGCCTTTTCCGGATCAACGCCGCCTTTCGCCGCCATCACCATGGCCTCCGACGCGATCACCAGGTTGGTGAACGACATGATGTTGTTGGCGATCTTGACCAATTGCGCCTGGCCGATCTTGTCACCCACGTAATGGATATCGCGGGCAAAGGCCTGCAACAACGGCTCAACCCGGTCGAAGACTTCCTGTGGGCCAGACGTGACAACCGTGATGTCGCCCGCCTTGGCCCGTTGCACGCCGCCGGTAATGGGCGAGTCCAGCATGGCGATGCCCTTGGCCGACAAGACGGCCTCGATCTCGCCCACGGCCTCGGTACCCATGGTGCCCAGATTGACGAAGGTTGTCATTTTATCGCCCGCCAGCACGCCGTCGGCGCCCGACACCACGGCGTGAAAACTATCGATGCTGGGCATGCAGGCGAAAACCACCTCCGCCTGGCTGGCGACCTGCGCCGGCGATTGCACGACGCTGGCCTGTTTTTCCGCCAGGGCCCTGGTTGCCGCTGGGTTGATGTCAAAGACGACCAGTGATTTTTCCTGATCCAGGATGTTGCCGGCCAAGGGTGCGCCAATGCTGCCCGTGCCTATGAAACCCGCTTTCATGCCTTACCTCCGACAAAAATACCCCACCAATGGTCATGGCAAGTGTAGCATAGTGCCGGCAAACAGCAGCAGGAATGGAGCACGGAATGCGCATCGGCATGTTTACCGCATCGCAATGGCGGGCGGAGGAAAACCCCAAGGTGGTACTGGCTAATTTGCGGCAACAGGTTCAGGCGGCCCGGAAGACCGGCTTTTCCTCGCTGCTGCTGGGTCAGCATTTGGTCAGCGGACCCATGGGCATGTTCCAGACCAACCCGCTGCTGGGCCTGCTGGCCGAGGATGCCGCCGGCATGCAGATCGGCCCCGGTGTCTTGTTGCTGTCCATGATGAACCCGGTGCTGGCGGCCGAGGAAGGCGCCACCATCGACTGGCTATGTGACGGCAATTATGTCCTGGCGGCGGGACTGGGCTATCGCGTGGAGGAATTCCAGGCCATGGGGGTGGACATCAAGAATCGCGTTGGCCGCCTGACGGAAGGATTAGCGGTCATCAAGCGGCTTTGGACAGAGGATTGCGTCAACCACGAGGGCCGCTATTTCCAGCTGACCGATGCCCGCCCCGGCGTACGCCCGCAACAACAGCCGCGCCCGCCGATCTGGCTGGGCGGCGATGTGGAAGGCGCAGTCCGGCGCGCCGCCCGTCTGGCCGATGCCTGGCTGGTGGCGCCGACCATGTCTTTCGAGCGGCTGAACGAATGCATGGCTATGTTTCGCGAGGAACGTCGCCGGGCCGGCCTGGACGACAGTGTTAAATGCCCGATCGTGCGGGAATGCTTCATCGGACGCAACGGCGCCCATGCCCGGGAAATCTCGCGCGGGCCTTTGCTGGCAAAATATTCCGCCTACGCCGCCTGGGGGCAGGAAGGTGCCGCCGCCGGCGATTTCGAAAGCGCCTTCGATGATTACGTTGCCAGCCATTTCCTGGTTGGCGACGCCGTGGAAGTCCGCGATCAATTACAGCAATGCGCCGAGCAGACCGGCAGCGATCATTTCCTCATGCGCATGCAATGGCCGGGCCTGGACCAGGGCGAGGTGCTGGCAAATATCGAACGTATTGGAAAGCTGATCTCATGAGCGGGAAGATGCAGTTTGGCGTGATGCAGCGCGGCGTCTTTGAATGGGGTGATGATATGTCGGCTCATTTTGCTGAGCTGATGGAGCAGGCCCGCGTGTTGGACCGGCTGGGTTACGACTCGATTACCACGGGTTCTCACTTTTCCACCTTTCCCCATCGCGAATTCATGCAGGTGCCCTACCTGTGCCGGGTCATGGCCGAGGCACCGAACGTACGCCTGAATGCCGGCATCGTCCTGTTGTCCCTGCACAATCCGCTGGAGGTGGCGGAGAATTTCGCGGCCATGGACGTGATGTCCGGAGGCCGGGTGATCTTTGGCTGCGCCCTGGGTTACCGCGACGTGGAATACAAGGGTTTCGGCGTTAGGAAAGGCGAGGGCGTGGCCCGCTTTGAAGAGAATCTGGAGGCTATAAAGCGGCTTTGGACCGAGGAAAAGGTCTCCATGAAAGGTTCTCATTTCGAGCTTGATGAAGCGGTGGTCTCCCTGCCCCTGGTGCAAACGCCGCACCCGCCGATCTGGATTGGCGCCAATGCGGACAACGCGGTCAGGCGTGCCGCCCGCCTGGGCGACTGCTGGTACCTTAATCCGCATCAGAATTTACCGACCTTGTCGCGGCAGATGGATCTGTACCGGGCGGAGTTGGACAAGCTGGGCCGGCCATTTCCGGCCGAACTGCCGATCCGCCGCGAAGTGTTCTGCGCGCCCAGCCATGACCAGGCAATCGAGATCGCCGCACCCTATATCAAGGCGCAATACGACCTGTACAAAACCTGGGGCCAGGACAAGGCCATGGCCAAGGGCGATCAGGACATCACCATGGATTACGAGGATCTGGCCCGCGACCGCTTTATTGTCGGCGACCCTGACGAGGTTGCCGAAGAGATGCTGCGCTATCACCAGGTTTTGGGCGCCAACCATATCATCATGAGCGTGCAGGGCGTCGGCATGCCCCAAGCCCAGGTGCTGGATACCTTTCAGTTGATGGCCGAAGAAGTATTCCCGAAAGTCCGCCGGGCGTTGTAGCGCGGTTCCCGCAATGTGAGTTAGAGTAGCAGCCAAAGCAAAACGAAAGAGGTGAGGTTATGACGGAACAGGAAACATTTGCCCTATTGGAAGAAATCGGCGCCGCCTTTGCCCGCCACGATGTCGGCGCCATGGTCGGCTATTTCGCCAAGCAGGGCGCCTTCGTGAATGCGGTCGGGCCCGATCCGTTCGGCACCCGCTATGAGGGGCATGACGAGATCAGAAGCTATTTTGATAATCTGTTCGCCGCCACCGAGGAAGTGAGCTGGGATAAGCTTGATGCCCGGGTCGTTGGCGACAAGGCCTATACGGAATGGCACCGCCGGGCCACCTTGAAAAGCGGCGAGAAACAGGACTGGCTGGGCGTCGATGTCTACACCTTCGGCGAGGGCGAAATCCTGAAAAAAGATACCTATATCAAGGTGGTCGGCTGAACTCCGCGCACAATCGGTCAAGTTCTGCTAGGATCACACTAAACCACTGCGCTTTATTTCCAAATACGCTCAGACCCTTAACAGTAGAGCAGTTGAAGCAATTAGTTAAATCGCCCGATTAAGCCGCTGTGGCGACACTGATTCATTGAAAATTGCCCTGAGCAAATCAGAGGACGCACATCATGGTCATCACGATTGTTCAAATTCCCCGCAGCACGGCCAAGCCGGACAAGGCTACCTCCATCGCCGGCGCCTCGAAAAGCGCGCCGCAATACCGGCATGTAAAGGGCCTTTTGCGCAAGGATTTCCTCAACGGCGAGGACGGCGGCGGCGGGGTCTATTTGTGGGAATCGCGGGAAGCGGCGGAAGCCTGGTTCAACGATGATTGGTGGGGCTGGATCGAAGAGCGCTTCGGCGCCAGGCCAACCCTGACCTATTTCGATCATTATCTGACGGTCGACAACATGATCGGTGAAATCCGCGTCGATGGCCAGCCGGTCGAGATCGCCGACGAAGCCGCCGAATAGGGGCGGAAAATTTCGTGACGCCTGTTGTTATCAAGCGGATGTTTGACGAGTTGCGGCCTTGATTGACAAGCGCGTCGACGATCTGCAAGCGGCCCTGGCAGGGATTGGGCCGGGCGCCTCGATCATGATCAGTGGTTTCGGCAATGCCGGCATCCCCGGCAATTTGCTTCACGGCCTTAGCGGCATGGGGCTAAGCGGCCTGACCATGATCCTGAACGCCATCCGCCGCTTGGAGGAAAGCAATCCGGTCTTCTTCGCCGAAGGGCAAATCGCCCATGTCATCACCACGGCCTTTCGCGGTCCGGGCCAGGCGCCGGCGGCCTTTGAACGACAATGGCAGGACGGCAAGTTAACATTTGAAATCGTGCCACAGGGCACGTTCGCCGAGCGGATCCGCGCCGGCGGGGCGGGCGTTCCCGCCTTTTATACCCCCACCGCCGCCGGCACCCCGTTGGCCGAGGGGCGCGAGCAGCGTGATTTCAATGACCAGACCTGTGTCCTAGAGACAGCCCTGACCGCCGACGTTGCCCTATTGCGGGCAGAGAAGGCGGACCGCTATGGCAATCTGTTCTTTCGCGGCACCCAGTCGAATTTCGGCGCGGCAATGGCCACGGCGGCACGCCTGACCATTGTCGAGGTGGAAGAGATATCGGACCAGACCCTGCCGCCCGCACAGGTGCATTTGCCCGGTATCTATGTACAGCGGGTGCTGCAGGCCGCGCGGAAAGACTAGAGGCGGGACTAAGATATGGCGACACCTTTGACACGCGATCAAATGGCCTGGCGCGCGGCCCAGGACCTGCCCGACGGTGCCTATGTCAATCTTGGCCTCGGCATGCCGGTGCTGGCGGCCAATTACGCCCCCGGGGACCGCGAGATATTTTATCATTCCGAAAACGGCATCCTCGGCGTCGGCCCAGTGGCCCAGGGGGCGGAGATCGACCCGGAACTGGTCGACGCCGGCAGTCAGCGGGTGACCTTGCGGGATGGGGCATCGGTTTTCGATTCCGCCGCCTCCTTCGCCATGATCCGGGGCGGACATATCGATATCACCATCCTGGGCGGCTTTCAGGTCGCGGGCAACGGCGATCTGGCCAACTGGGACGCAAAGGTGCCCAACAAGGGCCCGTTGATCGGCGGCGCCATGGATCTGGCGGCGGGCGCCAAGGCGGTGCACGTGATCATGCGTCACAGCACCCGCGACGGCGGCGCCCGTCTGGTCACGACATGCAGCTATCCCTTGACGGCGCCGGCCTGTGTCAAGCGGGTCTACACTGATTTGGCCGTGCTGGACGTGGATGTCGGTTTGGCCGGGGGCAGCTTCGTGGCGCGGGAGATCATCCCCGGTCTAAGCCGCGAAGAATTGACCGCGGCCACCGGCGCACCGCTGATATTCGCCCCCGACTGCCGTGAGCTGGTGGCGCCGGAATTAGCCGAAGGTACATGACCGGCTGCTAATCGCCCTCAAACATCCCAGACCGCGAAAATGGCGCGCAGGGCGGTCACGAATGCCAGCGGTTGGTCCATGGTCAAATGGTGCTGGGCATCGGGAATGCCGATCATGGGATTGGCGGTATCGAATATGGGGGCCATGTAATCCACCACGTCCGGGCCGAAAATGGCGCTTTCGTCACCATAAATCATGGCCTTGGGGCAGGCTAGCTGGCGCAGATAATCCTCCAACGGCTCGTCATGCAGGCCGGAGACGCGGGCGGTGGTATCAAATTTCCAGGTGTATCCGCCTTCGCATTCCTTGAGGGAATGGCGGGCGATATGTTCGACAATATATTCGTTGTCGCAAAATTGCGGTGGAATGGGGCGAAAGCGGTAGATCATCTCGTCCTTGTCGGTATAGATCCGGTTGGGAGGACGCTTGGGCGGATCATATAGCCGTGGTTTTTCCCCGCCGGGTCGATTATCGGGGCGGTTTTCCGGCCGCAAGGGACTATCAACGATAACCGCGCCCGATAGCTTCTCGCCATGAGCGTGGGCGTAGCACATGGTCATGAAACCGCCGAAACTATGCCCCACGATGATCGGCTTTTCGCCCAATTTAGCATCCGCCAGCACAGCGGCGATTTCAGGTACGTGAACCTTGCTGCCATAGCTTTCGCGCCAGCCGCTGTCGCCCATGCCGGACAGATCAATGGCCGCGATTGGACGGTCGGCGGCAAAAAACGGTGCGATGAAATCCCACCAATGGGCGTGCGCGCTGGCCCCGTGAATGAACAATATGCCGGGGCGCTTCGAAGCTTCGGCCCCCCAACGCAAATAGTTGATATCACAATCCATGACCTGCAACTGGTGCGAGGCCGGGGTGATTTTCAGGGCCTGTTCGAACCAATAGGGCGGTTCCATTGGCGGCGGGTCCTGCGGCGGTTCCATTGGCGGCGGTTCGTCATACATCAATCTGGTCCAAATCCTGCTTTCCAACACGACATCACACACAGCCTATACCAAGGTGCGGCATTCCAGCAACGCGTCAACGCCATTGCCCACGGCACCTGTCGTGACATCGTTTTGAGCTTGCGCTAGGCTTTCGGAAAATAGCAAAGGTGGCGCATAGACATGGCACGCATCGCAATGGCCGGCTTCATGCACGAAACCAATTGTTTCGTGCCCGAACCAACTGACTATGAGCATTTTGCCCGGCCCCCCGACCGGCCCGGTATTCTGCGCGGCGACGAGGTTTTGAAGGAGTTCGCCGTCTCCGGTGCCTCCACCGCCGGCTTCATGGCCGGCAATGATGGCAATCATGAACTGGCACCGCTGTTGTGGACCTCGACCACGCCGGGCGGCATGGTCACGGCGCATGCCTATGAACGCATTTCCGGTGAGATTCTGGGCCGGCTGTCGGATGTATTGCCCGTGGATGGGGTTTATCTGGACCTGCACGGCGCCATGGTCTCGGCCCAGCATGCCGATGCCGAGGGGGAATTGCTGCGCCGGGTCCGCGCCGTGGTCGGCGACGAAGTGCCGATCGTGATCAGCCTGGATTATCATGCCAATGTCAGCCCGGCCATGGTCGAGCATGCGGACGCCATTCTACCCTACCGCACCTATCCCCATGTGGATCAATACGCCACGGGTGAACGGGCGCACGCCGCCATGACGCGGCTGTTGATCGAGGGCCGGCCGGCGGGCCGCGCTCTGCGCCAGCTGCCGTTTCTGCTGCCGCTGAATTTTCAATGCACCTTGGTGGAACCGTCCAAAGGCATTGTCGAGGCGGCGGCGGCGCGGCAGACCGAGGATATGCTGTCGCTGGCCTATCTGGCCGGCTTCCCACCATCGGATGCGGCAGCCTGCGGCGTCACGGTCAGCGCGCACGCCTACAGCCAAGAGGCAGCGGACGCCGCGGTGGACGAAATAACCCAGATGATCGCCCTGAAAGAGGCGGAGTTCGCCCAGCCGGTGCGATCCCCCGACGATGCGGTGGTCGAGGCCATGCGCCTGGCCGAGAGCGCCTCCAAACCCATCGTTGTCGCCGACACGCAAGACAATCCAGGCTGCGGCGGCAGTGCCGATACGGTGGGCATGCTGGCGGCCCTGGTCGCGCACGATGCCCAGGGCGCGCTGTTCGGTGCGGTCTGCGACGACCTTGCCGCCAAAGCAGCCCATGCGGCCGGTGTCGGCGCGGTGATCGAATTGGATCTGGGCGGACGCACGGACTTGCCCGGCGTGGTGCCGTTTCATGGTCGCTTCAAGGTCGAGGTGATCAATGATGGCCGCTATCAGACCACCGGCCCCGTGGCCCAGGGCAAGGCCTACAATGTGGGTCCGTCAGCATTGTTATCCATTGGCGGCGTCAAAGTGGCTGTCAGTAGCCGGCGGGTGCAGGCCCTGGACCGCACGGTATTCGAGCATCTGGGCGTGGTGCTGGAAGAGCAGAATATTATTGTCCTGAAAAGCACCTGCCATTACCGGGCCCATTTCGATCCGATTTCCGAAACCACCTTTGCCGCCATCGCGCCCGGCGGCCATGCCGCCAATCCTGCCGATTGCGCCTACCAAAAACTGCGCTCCGGCGTGCGTTATTATCCCCTGGGGCCGGTGCATGAGGTGCATGGCGATTGATCGGCGCAATGGCGCGGCCTATGGTGCGTTTAGTATTGTTGATTAACCTGAACGTCGCCTGGAGAGCATTTCCATGAAGATTTATCACGCACCCAATACCCGTTCCGTCCGCATTGTCTGGTTGTGCGAGGAACTGGGCCTGGACTACGAGTTGGAGATGTTCAAGCTGGGCGATCCCAGCATGCGTGACCCGGAATATCTGAAAATTAATCCCATGGCGCGGGTGCCGTCGCTGGCCGATGGCGATGTGACGATTTTCGAATCTGGCGCCATCGTCGAATACATCTTGGCAAAACACGCTGGCGGCCGCATGCGGCCCGGCACGGATTCGCCGGATTTTCCCGCCTACCTGCAATGGCTGCATTATGCCGAAGGCATGATCATGCCCCACGTCAACGTCCTGGTGGTGGAAACCATTCTGTTGCCCGAGGACCGGCGCAACCCGGTCAATATCGACCGCGCCAGGAAACAGCTGACCCGCATGCTGGGCGCCGTTGATCAAGCCCTGGGAGACCGTGAGTTCCTGGCCGGTGAGTTCTCTGGCGCCGATATCATGACCGGTCATGCCTGCACGGTGGCGGCCCGCCTGGGCGCCGATATCTCCGACAAACCGAACGTCGCGGCCTATATCAAGCGCCTGAACGAGCGTCCGGGCCTGAAGAAAGCATTCGCGACTTAGACCATTTGAAAGGCTGTATCGTGACCGGTTTGAAAACTTCCCTGGATGGCCTGTTGCGGGCTGGCGTTGACCGGGGCGATGTGCCCGGCGTCTCGGCCATGCTGACCAATGGCGCGGAGACCCTCTATCAAGGCGCCTTTGGCGAGCGCGAATTGGGCGGCGGCACCGCCATGAGCCTCGATACGGTGGTTTCCATCGCCTCGATGACCAAGGCGATCACCGCCACCGCCGCCATGCAATTGGTGGAAAAGGGCGAATTGGAGTTGGATGCCCCGGCTTCCAAGGTCATCCCGTATCTTGGCGAGGTGCCGGTATTGGACGGCTTTGATGACGGCGGCCAGCCGATACTGCGTCCGGCTAAAACCGCCATTACCCTGCGCCACCTGCTGACCCATACCGCCGGTTTCGGCTACGAGATGTGGAACCGGGAGATTTTGGATTATCAGGCGGCGACGGACAGTCCCTCGATCCGTACCCGTAAACTGGCGACCTTGAAGACGCCTTTGCTGTTCGATCCAGGCACAGAATGGAACTATGGTATCAGTATCGATTGGGCCGGACAGATGGTCGAAGCCGTCACCGGCCAACGCCTTGGCGATTACATGCAAGCCAGCATTTTTGCCCCCTTGGGCATGGCCAGCAGCAGTTTCAAGGCCAGTCCCGATATGGCCTCGCGCCAGGCCGCGATACATCTGCGTGGCGATGATGGCGCCTTGAGGGCGACCGGCGGCGGTGCCGGCCTGCCCGAGCCGGAGTTCGATACCGGCGGCGGCGGCTTGTTATCAACCGTGGAGGACTACACGAAATTCCTGCGTATGATCCTGAACCGGGGCGAATGTCCTGGTGGCCAGATCTTGGCGGCAGAGACCGTTGCCATGATGTCAGCCAACCAAATGGGCGATACCCGTGTTGGGCCCATGATGACGGCGGTGCCGCCTCTTTCCAACGATGCGGAATTTTTTCCCGGCGTGGAAAAGGCCTGGGGCCTGAGTTTCATGATCAACCTGGGCCCTGCGCCGACCGGGCGCTCGGCGGGCAGCCTGGCCTGGGCCGGGCTGACCAACACCTATTACTGGATTGATCCCGCGAAGGATATCGCGGGCGTCTATGCGACGCAGATTTATCCCTTTTGCGACACGCTGTCCCTGCCCCTGTTCCTGGCGTTCGAAACGGCGGTATACGACAGCTTGAGTTAACCAGGGATCGCCTTGGGCGAAACCGGGCCAATGAAAACGGCCGCTCGCGCGGCTGCGGTATGGATTGCCGGGTCAAGCCCGGCAATGACGATCTGGGAGAGTAATCGGCTAAAAGCCGAGAAATGCGTCATGCCCGGACTTGATCCGGGCATCCAGGGCTACGAGGCAGCCGGCCGATTTTTTGCCCAGCTCTTTGTGTCACACACTAACTGAAAAATAGGTCGTCATTGCCGGGCCTGACCCGGCAATCCATGTTGCCGTCGGCGCCGCGCAGATACTTGGTTGATAAATCCGCATATCACTATTACTATGACGACTGGTCGACATATTTACAGAAACCGCCATGCCGCAACTGCAAAAAGGCCGCAAGCAACGGGACAGCCTGATCTGGGCGGCGGCGAAACTGTTCCGCCGCCAGGGCTACAGCGGCACCGGGCTGCGCGATATTCTGGCCGCCAGCGGTGCCGCGCGCGGCTCCCTCTATCACTATTTCCCAGACGGCAAGGAACAGATCGGCGCGGCGGCGGTCACGGCGGCCGGCGGCCTGGTGACGGAGACCTTCGCCGAATTGGTCCGGCAAGCGGATAATCCGGCGGATTTCCTGCGCCGCTATACCGATCTGCTGGTGCGCTGGCTGGAAGCCTCGAACTTCCGCGACGGCTGCCCCATCACCACGACACTGCTGGAGACCGCGCCGGATTCAGAGGCCATAACAGAGGCAGGGCGGGCCGTGTTCGCAGATTGGCGGGCCGTGATGGAGACGCTATTGACGCAACACCATTGGCCGGCGGCGCAAATTCCGGCCACGGCCACGGCGGTCATCGCCGGTTTGGAAGGCGCGTTGTTGCTGGCACGGGTGCAGGGCAGCGCGCAACCGGTCCGGGACACCACGCAGGCGCTTTGTCAGCTATTGGGAGAGAATCAGTCTAGGCAGGCGCGCGGCTAGACGCTAGCTTGCCGACAGTAGATTTTTCTCATTACCGCAAGGATACAGACCATGGCCGATTGTGAAATGACCATAGACAGTGGCATCGCCACCATGACCATGAACCGCCCCGAGGCGCGCAACGCCCTATCGATGGAAATGCGCAGCGAGATGGACCGGTTGTTTCATGAGGCCGAGTTCGACGACGCCATCCGCTGCATCGTGCTGGAAGGCGCCGGCGATCACTTCATGGCCGGTGGTGACGTTAAGAACATGCACGAATACCTCGGCAGCCACGGCCCGGCCGAGACCCAGGCCTATTTCCTGCACCGCATTCACGCTCTGCATACCATCATGTTCTCCATGCGCCGCATGCCCAAACCCATCGTGGCCAAAGTGCGCGGCGCCGCCGCCGGCGCGGGCGTCTCCGTCGCCGCCGCCTGTGATCTGGTGATGGCCGAGGAAAGTGCCTTTTTCACCCTGGCCTATTGCAACATCGGCACCACGCCGGACGGTTCATCGTCATTCCATCTGCCCCGCGCCATCGGCATCAAACGCACCTTGGAGATGACCTTGCTGGGTGACCGCTACAGCGCGCAGCAGATGGCCGATATGGGTCTGGTCAATTTCGTCGTGCCCAACGCCGATCTCGACGCCGAATGCGGCAAGCTGGCGGCCCGCCTGGCCAACGGTCCGACGCATGTCTATGGCATGGGCAAGAAGCTGATGTACCGCTCGTTGGAGAACGAGTTCGAGAGCCAATTGCAGATGGAAGCGGAATGCTTTGCCGACTGCGCCAAGCGCAACGACTACCGCGAAGGCGTCGCCGCCTTCGTGGAAAAGCGCAAGCCCAACTTCACGGGAACCTAGAGTCTTTGTTGCGCTGAAGCGCGGCGCGCCTCAATGGCGCTAGTCCTTGGAGACATTGACCTGAACGGTCAATGTCTCCGGCGTCCACCGAATTTTGCCGCGGCAATGCCAGGCCGCGACGGCGGCCCGGCGCTACTGCGCCGCCCTCGCGCAGCAATGCGCCCCTAAATCTTTTGGGGCGCACAAGCGTGAGCGACAAGATCCTATTACCAGGGTTCGGCATGGGGGCGGATTTCGACCAGGAACGAACGCGCGGACAGTGGTTGATGCGCGGTGTGGAAGACTTCGCCGGCGATGTCGGCGGGTTTGGCGAAAAAGTCATCCGGCTTATCCGTCAGGCGCTGGCGCACCATGGGCATGTCGATCATGGCGTCGATCACCACATAGGCGATGTGCAGACCCTGGGGGCCAAGCTCCCGCGCCAGACTTTCGGCCAGAATGCGTTGTGAGGCCTTGGTCGGGGAAAAGCCGATAAAGCGCGGCGTGCCCCGCGTGGCCCCGGTATTGCCGGTGATCACCAAGGCAGCATCACCCGCCGCCACCATGCCCGGCGCCAGTTCCTGGGCCGTCACCAAAAGGCCGGTGGTGTTGACCCGGAAGTTACGTTCGAACAAATCCGTGTCCAGCTCGGTATAGGGCGCGAACGTCGCCAGGGCAGCGTTGTAGATCACCTTGGTAGGCAGGCCCTGTTCGGCGATGATCTGGCGCAGGGTGGCGCGATAGCCATCCAGATCCACGATATCCGCGGCATAGGCGGTCGTATGCTCGGTCTCCTCGGCGAAACTTTGCAGGCGTTCGGCGTGCCGGGCGATCATCGAGACCTTGTAGCCGCCCCCGACGAAGCGCCGCACACAGGCCAGGCCCGTACCCGCGCCAACGCCGACAACCAGACAATGAGGGCGATCCGCTACCATGATAAACTCCCATGCTTCCCAAGCCTGCAGCTTGGTATAAAATCGCCGCCATGACAAACAAACCAATCATCATCGCGGGTGGCGGCATCGGCGGCCTGGCCGCCGCCCTGGGCCTGGCGCAAAAAGGCTTTGCCTCCATCGTATTGGAGAAGTCGCCGGAATTGAGCGAGATCGGCGCCGGCATTCAATTGGGCCCCAACGCTTTTCATTCCTTTGACTATCTGGGCGTGGGCGATGCCGCGCGCCGGAACGCGGTCTATGTGGATAAATTGCGCCTGATGGATGCCATGAGCGGCGACGAGATTATGCACATCCCCCTGGATGAGCCGTTTCGCAAACGTTTCGGCAATCCGTACGCCGTGGTGCATCGGGGTGATCTGTATGGCGTCCTATTGCAAGGTTGCCAGGACAGCGACTTAATCCAGCTGCGCGTCAACGCCGACGTCACCGGCTATGATCAGGACGAAAGCGGTGTCAGCGCCAGGTTGGCGAACGGCGAGCGGGTCACCGGCACCGCCCTGATCGGTGCCGACGGCCTGTGGTCCAACGTGCGCAAAGGTGTCGTGGGCGATGATCAACCACGCATTTCGGGCCATACCACCTATCGCTCGGTGATACCGACGGAACAGATGCCCGAGGATCTGCGCTGGAACGCCGCCACCCTGTGGGCCGGGCCGCGCTGTCACATCGTGCATTACCCGCTGTCGGATTGGAAGGTTTTCAACCTTGTCGCCACCTATCATAACCACGCCCCCGAACCTGTTGCGGGCAAGCCGGTCAGCCATGACGAAGTGCTGCAGGGCTTTCAGCATATCAGTGAGAAAATCCTGAAAGTCATCCGCCACGGCAGCGATTGGAAACTATGGGTGCTGTGCGATCGGGACCCGGTGGAAAACTGGGTCGATGGCCGGGTGACCTTGCTGGGCGATGCGGCCCACCCCATGTTGCAATACTATGCCCAGGGCGCCTGCATGGCCATGGAGGACGCGGTCTGCCTCTCCCATATGATGGACCGCCATGGCGGCGATATCGACCGCGCCTTCGCCGCCTATAATCAACAACGGATGATCCGCACCGCCCGGGTGCAGCTGGGTGCCCGCGCCATCGGCGATCACATCTACCATCCCGACGGCGCACACGCCCAGGTGCGCAACCACATCATGGGCAACATGACGGTCGAGGATTACTACGACCGCCTGGAATGGCTGTACGGCGGCACCGGGCTGGATCAGAATTGATCTAAAGGCGGCATTTCGTCCCGGCATCATTTGAGGATCATTGAAAACAGCGCCGGCAGAACCATGGGAATAATCTGCATCCCACGATGACGGATCATTCCCTGCTTACCCCCTCGCGGCTTCTCTGGACAACTTTGATCACAGGTCCTGAAATTCCATAAACGGCCCCCACCCGCCCGACCCGACATGGCGCACCGCGCAAGGAAGCGACAAACGCCATCTAGCCGCTAATTCCAAGGAAAGTAGTGGTGCCCAGGGGCGGATTCGAACCACCGACACGCGGATTTTCAGTCCGCTGCTCTACCAACTGAGCTACCTGGGCATCCGGGGCATCCGATGAACGGGGCCCGGCGGGCGATTAACGCCCGGAGACGTTGGGGTTCATAGTGGAATTTGAATTGCCTGTCCAGCGTCACGGCGGCGGAAGGGCAAAAAACAACCGACCAACCGCCAATAAACACCGGGTCATTGGCCTCCCTGACCATTCCCCGCCTGCGAAACCGCCACCACTGACGTCGCTGTGGCCGCCAATGTGCCGCCGCTGTCAAACAGGCGGGCCTCGAGAAATGCCGTGGAACGGCCCTGGCGTACCAGGCTAGCCCGGCAGCGCAGCACGCCGGGGCCAATGCCCGCAAGGAAATTACACTGCATTTCCAGCGTCGTTGCGCGGCAAGGTTCGCCCATCAAGGCCACGACGGCATCAAGCAGGGCCTGTTCCAACATCGCCATGGTGAAACCACCCTGCATCACGCCCATGGGATTGAAAAAATGCGCCTGGGCCCGGAATTCCGCATCGATGGCCGACGCCGCCCGATCGATCGCCAACAAGCGGTGCCCCAGAAGTTCGGCGACGGGGCCACGGTCGCGCCGCTGCTGCCGTTGCTGGTGTTGCTGGTGTTGCAAAGCAAGGTCATTTGCGCCGGGCGGGCTCATTTCCAGGGTAGCTTGCGAAAGCGTGCGGTAGCCGTGGCGGTGGCGGCCAATTCGCCGGCGCCATTGAAGAGCTCGCCGGCCAAATAGACTTCCCGCGCCCTAGTCCCATCCATAGCCCGTGCCCCGGCCTGCGTGCTGATCTGTACGATGCTGCCTTCGGCGATCAGCCGGCCCGGTTCGACCGGTTGCAGAAACGACGTTTTCATGCCCAGCGTCGGCACCACATAGTCGAAATTCCGTGGCGCCGTGGCGGCGATCGCCATGACCTCGTCCAGCATGGCGGAGAGAAAGCCGCCATGTATGAAGCCGTGTTCATTGCAGAATTCCGGCTTGCCTAGATAGGCAATACGGGCGCGGCCCAAAACCGCGTCAATCTCCAACGGTTCGGACGCCAATAGCTCCGTCGCACCCACAGGGGGGCGTTTAGTCAGCCGCGCGATGGCCTGCGCGCTTGTCATTTCATTCATACGTTAGGGTTTCTCTCACTACTTCAGGCGGCATCCTTGCGGAAAAGGTGATAGCGGCCCTCGGCCACGCCCGCGGGCAAGGGCACCGGCCGGCAGCCGGGAATAGCCAAAGGCTGATCGGCGGCAATGACCGCGCCGGGCGCCAATAACGGCCCCAGCGCCGAGCCCACGAAGACCGCCAGGGCCGCCGTCAACGCCGCGTCGCCGGTACCAATATCGCAATGCGCCATCACCGCCGGCGCGCCGATGCGAGCCAAGGCGCCCGGCATGCTGTCATGGACATCGCCCAAAAACAGATGCGCGTCATCGGGCACGCAGTCGGGGTGAGCGGCAACCTTGCGCTCGAAGACGAAAATTTCGCGCTCCGGATCGCCGCCGCTCAACCGGTCACGCAAATGGTCATAGGTACGGCCGTTGCCCAGGCCAAACTCCAACACCGGGCCGGGCCGGCCATTAATCTCGGCAACCGCCCAATCCAGGCAGATCCGTTGCGCCTGCAGCCGGCGAATAGCACTGTCGAGACGGCTCACGGGCAAACTTTGCGTGGCTGGACGGCGACGGTCCGTCCTGGAAATAGCTGCATCGGATGGGCCGTCATCACCATTAGCCGCCGCTGCTCTCCAACTCACGCAGGCGGCGGTTGGCTTCCGTCAGCTGCAGGTTTGTCTGTTCCTGACGATGGGCCAGCTCGCGCATGATTTCCACCGCCATGGTGGGAAACTCATTGACCAGGCGAAAGAACAAATCCTTGCTGATCCGCAGCGTGTCCAGTTTCGCGGTGGCGGTGATGGTAGCGGTACGCGGCACATCGCACAGGATCGCGATCTCTCCCACGAAGGCATTGCGGCCGATTTGCGCCACCGTCAACTTGCCGCCGTCCGGTCCTTCAATGATGACGTCCGCCGTGCCATCGACCACCAGATAGGCGGCATCACCCATGTCGCCCTGTTGAAACAGGCTCTGCCCTTCCTGAAAGGCCAGCCGCTCGGAGGTAAAGGCCAACAGCTTCAGCTTCGATGGCTCGATATTGGCGAACAACGGAATGCTGCGCAGTAGTTCAACTTCTTCATTCAGGCTCATGGCCAATCTCCGACCCGTGCCCCACCAACCAGGACACTAACTAATTTAATCCTGCGCAAAAGCGAGCCCCCGCGCATCACAATAATCCATTCCAACGAGCTATTCCGATGCCAACAACTCCTTGACATAGTCATTGCTCTGACTCAAATCGGCGTAAGTGCCACGTTCCATCAAACGGCCCTGACGCATCACCAGTATTTCGTCGAAACCGGCTGCCATGCTGGCTCTTTGTACGGACCAGATTAAGCAGCGCCCCTCGAAATCGGCCAGCAAGGCTTCCATTATCGCGGCCTGAGCGGCCGAGTCCAGGGATGTGGTGGACTCGGACAAAATCAGGATATCGGGCCGTTTCAACAAGGCCCGCGCCAGAGCCAGCTTCTGCCGCTGCGCCGTCGATAGGCGCGAGCCGGCGATACCCACCTCGAAGTTCAAACCAACCTCCGCCACGGCTTCGTGCAGGCCCTGCTCCTCCACCACTTCGGAAATCAAGGCGCCGACGCGGTCGACCGCCTGGGCCTGGCCATAGGCCACCTTGCCGAACAGGATATTGTCCTGAATATTGGCCGAGGCGTTGTAGCTATCCGCATCGAAAAATTCCACCGCATCGCGCAACTCGTCCGGCAGATGCGAGGCGAAATAGCGCCGGGCCTCCAGCACCTTGTCCTGCAAGTCATCGTCCACCAGACCAAGGCGGTGGCGGGCCGGAATTAATTTGAACGGCAACGACATCAAACGCGCCCGGTCCTCGTCGGGCAGGGCCGACAGATTGGCCCGGTCGCTGCGCTGCAACAAGGCCTGGATATCCGGCAGTTCGTCGGCCGAGATGAAACTGAACTGCTGGAACAGTTCGTGATCCGCCGGCAGGTCGGCGAACAACTCCACCATGGTCGAGGCAACCTGAAAACCCACCGAGAGAAACTGTTCGGTCAGACCGACCTGTTCAAGAACATCCAACACATAAGGATGCTCGGCTAGATGCTCCACATCGAATGCATCACCAACCGGATTGCCGAACATCAGGTTCTCGCCGATCGAGGCGTTCAGGTTGTAGGCATCGCCGGCAAAACCTTCGACCAACTCCAACAGGGCGGGGTCATTGGCCATCCTGGTCCGCAGGCCGGCCCTGGCCCGCAAAATAGCTTCCGCCAAATCCGCGCGGCTTTGCGGATCGACGGTGCCACGAAGGCCGAATTGATAAACCTCTTCATCCATGCCAATGCGCTTTAAGGCGGCGGCGCCGGCCCGGCACAGGGCGGCGGCGTCTTCAACGCCCGCGGCGGCGTAATCGATCCAATCGGCGTCCGGGTCGTATTCGATGTTGCCCGAGCGCCGGGCCTCGTCGACATAGACATCGCGGTGCCTGGCGGCTGCGCCATCCATCTCCGCCGCGACCAGGGGGCGATGCTTCAAGCCCAGGAACAAGTTATCCGCGATGGTGCCGGCAAAGACAAAGGCGGCGGCGCCCACATGGGTGATACGCCGGCCCGTCACCGCCTCCGACAAAATGGCGCCATCATCGCCGCCCAGGCTGAGATTGCCATTGTCGGGGTCGAGCAAACGGGCCAGCAACAGGGTCAATTCCTCCTTGCCGCTGCCGCCCGAGCCAACAATGGCATAGCGCTTGTCGAGCGCCAGGCGCAACGACACCCCATCCACCACTGCGACATCCTGATCATCGTTCAGGGTCAGGTTGGTGGCCGTCAACTCGCCCTCCAACGGGCTAAGGTTGCTGGGCTCGATCAGTTGGTAATCGGGTCCGCGCATGCCCGCCGGGCCGAACTGGCTGACCACCTGATCATACTTGATCGAGGCATCCGCCTGCATCTGGTAGTAATTGAGCAATTCCTTCCACGGCGCGGCCAGATCCTTGTGCGCCGCGATGGCGGCGATCACGGTGCCGATCTCCAGATCACCCTGAATAACGAAATAGCCGCCGATGGAATAGAATGCGAATGGTCCCAGCTGCTGGATCGAGTTGTTGAGGAACTTAATGACGAATTTCTGCCGGTAGATACGCTCACGCACGCCATAGATCCAGAACAATTGGTTGGCGAAATCGGTCAGCACGAAATTGGAGGTATCGTGGGCATGGGTTTCCTGCACCCCTTGCACGGTCTCGCCGATCTTGTCAGACAGGCGCCGCACCCGCGCCACCCGTTCCTTGCCCAGCAGGTTCACCTTGCGCTGCAATTTCGGAATCAACCATAATTGCAGCGGATACAGCGCCACCGCCGCCGCCGCCATGCGCCAGTCCTGCATGAACAAAAATGCCAGAATGGTGGCCAGATAACCGCCCTGAAAGGCCGGTAGCGAAAAGGCATCGCCGATGAAGCCGCCCAGGGGCTCGACCTCGGCGGTGATCATGGGAATGATTTCACCCTGGCTCATTTTGCGGAAGGTTGGCAGCGGGAAGCGCAGGACCCGGCCATAAAGTTCGAACCGCAGACGGCGCAGCATGCGTTCGCCCGTCAGGCCCTTGTATACATTGATGATGTATTTGAAGCCTTGATTAATACCCACCAGGACAAGAAACAGCGCACATAAGGAAAACAGATAAGGTACCTGATCGAGGCTCATTTCGAACGGTCCCAGCAACGGGATGTCCTGACCCATTACGTTAAAAGTGAGTTTTTCGCTCAAATTCAGGGGGAAATCGACGCCAATGCCCTGGAACGCCTCGTTGATGATGGTCTTGGGGATTTCGTAAAATAAATACAGGAACGGCAGCGAGGCGGCCGACATCAAGGTCATGGTAACCTGTTGCTGCCTGGAAAACCGCCAGACGTATCCGTAAATGGTCTTTTCCATCCGCCGTGCCCGCTCCTCACAAACGATCAAACAGTTATCGAATCTCCGGCGAATGCACCTTAGCGCACGGAATCTTAAGGGTAAATATATACAAAATCAGACCCACCGCGGAAATAACCGCACGTAACACGCAAACAACACTTCGGGCAAAAATGTCTGTCTAATCAAAAAGTTGCTTTTTGTGGACGCCCTGTCATGGCATAGTCCCGAACTAATTCATGAAGCGGTAAACGCCTCAGGGGAGAACTGCGGCATGCCTACTGGCACGCTCCAAGGGATGCGGGGATTCCGCGTCCTTATTTATAGTCACGATACCATGGGCCTGGGCCATCTGCGGCGGTGCAGTACCATTGCCCATTCCCTGGTGCGCGAGTACCCGGACGTATCCGTGCTCATCCTGTCCGGCTCTCCGATCATCGGCAGCTTTGATTTTCGCTCGCGCGTTGATTTCGTGCGTATTCCCGGCGTCATCAAATTGCGCAACGGCGAATACACCTCGTTGAACCTGGGCATCGATTTCGAACAGACCATTCATATGCGGGCGGAAATCATCAAGCATACGGCGGATATTTTTGCCCCCGACATGGTGATTGTCGATAAGGAACCATTGGGCCTCAGGGGCGAGATTGAAGAAACCCTGCGCATGTTGAAGCGGCGCGGCACCCGCCTGATCCTGGGCCTACGCGATATCATGGACGATCCCTCCATGCTGGCACCCGAATGGCGGCGCAAGAACGCGATGCCCGCTCTGCGGGATCTGTATGACGAAATCTGGGTTTACGGCCTGCCGCAAGTCTGTGACCCCTTGCAGGGCCTGCAAGTGCCGCGCCAGGTGCGCCGGCGGATGGTCTACACCGGCTATCTGCCCCGGCGCACGCCGACCGAACCATCGACCCGGCCGCTGCCGGAAATCGTCTCCGAACCATACGTCCTGGTTACCACGGGCGGTGGCGGCGACGGCGAAGGACTGATCGATTGGGTGCTGCGCGCCTATGAAGCCGACGACCGCATGCTGTATCCGGCGCTGATCGTCCTGGGACCATTCATGCAGCCGGAGACCCAGGCGGAATT
>Ga0257123_1000571_pt1 | contig 28086 bp, 25 predicted proteins | sample SI106_135metaG_FD_190185 | JGI IMG/M metagenome (GOLD analysis project Ga0257123, IMG submission 190185) | Marine microbial communities from Saanich Inlet, British Columbia, Canada - SI106_135 | ecosystem: Environmental > Aquatic > Marine > Inlet | place: Canada: British Columbia | collected...
TTTATAAACGCCTTCCACGGTGACCTGATTAGTAACCTGAAAGAGATTACTGCTCCACTCTTCCGAATTGAAGAACCGTACATAGAAGCTTTCTCCATTGTCGCGGTCCATCTGAAACCGGTCACGTAGAGTCCTGGCCTTTGCGAAGACATTGCCCTTGGAAAGATGGTTAAGGATAACCCCAAATTCCTTGTCGGAAAAGACAGCCTGATTGAAAGACTCCAGTTGAGTTTTCAGATTGGACAGTAAGCTCTCTTCATCATGGATGGAGGCATAAGAATAGTCCAGTCCAGTGAGCTGCTGGATCAGATTGGTCTCTAATATGGCCTCTGGTTGGGTGCTCATTTTTTATCTATCTTTTTGATCATCTTGTCAAAATCGGATTCAATAAGCCTGTCTTGCATAATCCTGTATTTTTCAAATTCATTTTCAGCAAACACCTTAGCAATTTCAGCGGTAACCTTGCCGGCATTTTTTAAGATATCATATTCATTAAACTTTAAAAAAGCGTTAAGTTTTTCTACCCAATCTTTCATGGTCATAGATATTCCTTTTTCTGCCTGATTTTCTGCATAATCCAAATACATTGTTACAATGCGATTAAGAGCTTTTAGTTCTTTTTCATTGAGATAATTTTTGGCGATAAATACATCTGATTTCCTGATTTGACTATTAGGAGAATTCTTCCATGTAGTGAGTCCCATATGCTTTTTTGTGTGGTCAACTCTTGAAGTAATTACTTCCGCAGCTGTCTGTTTTGTTATGCTAAAATGAAGTTTATTTTGAACGGTAGAAAAAAATGTTTTTGTGGTTTCTGATCTATTGTCATAATCGATACTACATAGTGCATAAATATCCGTGATTTTTTGATAAAACCTTCTCTCGCTGCTCCTTATATTCCTGATTCTATCAAGCTGCTCATCAAAATAATCCTGGCCAAAAACCGAATTCGGATTTTTAAGCCTTTCATCGTTCATTACAAAACCTTTAATAATGTACTCTTTAAGGGTTTTTGTGGCCCAGATTCTAAACTGAGTAGCTCTTTTTGAATTGACCCGGTACCCAACAGCGATGATTACATCAAGATTATAAAATTTTGTTTTATACTTTTTTCCGTCACTGGCAGTTGTTTCCAAAATGGAAATAACTGATTTTTCTTCTAACTCTTCTTCTGAAAAAATATTTTTTAAATGTTTAGAAATAGCCGGAACATTAACATCAAAAAGTTCTGCTATTTTCTTTTGTGGCAACCAAATTGTTTCGTTTTGCAAAAGCACATCTATAGTAACTTCTCCACCTGGAGATTTATAAAGCAAGAACTCTGCAAATCCATCATACGGAACAAGTTGTTTTTTATCTTTCATATCTATTCCTGATTTTTCGTCCAGACATACATCTGCAGCAACAGTCCTTTTTTGAAGGTTTGAGTTTTATATAATTGCTTGCCTGCCATCTTTTTCATAATGGCGGTTTTGTTACCAATCAAGGCAAGTGTAGATGGCAGGGGTACCGGGAGTTTCAACGCTTCAATGATGGCAGCATAACCCGCAACCTTTCCCGTTTCGGGAGCAGACCGTCCGTGAAAAACAGTTATTTCTCGTGAAAAACGGTTATTTTTCATATGAATTTGTGAAAAACAGATACAATTTGTGAATTACAGGTAATATTTTACTATATCAACGAAAAATGGGTACAGCTAAATAACAGCTAACTCCTGACATTAGATAAATATTTGTTGTAACAGTCCTTTTTTGAATTGTTGGGTTTGGGTTAATTGGGTTTTTACGGATTCTATTTTTTTGTCAATGGTTGAAAGAAATGAAGCAATTTTTTGTTGTTCAGAATGCGTAGGTAGTACAATGGGAATATTTTTGCAAATTTTAGCATTAAGTTTAGGCTGTGCGGTGCCTGTATTATATTTTTCATATCTTATGCGTTCAAGACTTTCTGCAAGAAATTGAGTAGAACCATATGCTTCCATTACATGAGCATGATTATTTACCCAAATTTTGCCAGAGACTGTAAATGCAAGTGGAGTACTACGATTCAATATATTTGCACCATCTTCACCTAATAGCACATATTCGCCATCAAAAATATAGTCATCCACATAATCAATTATTCCGGAAGCACCATAGTATGGATAATGTCCTTTTTTATGCAATCTTTCAGCTTCACTTATTGGAATTCTTTTAGCATCCAGAAATTTACAAACTTCCCCCAACCGCTTCTCCTCCCAATCCGGATAATCATTCCCATTCTCATCCTTAAAGCGGATTTCCCGGGAGAAGATCTTTTGCATCACGCCTCTCTTGTATTGCTCCAGCAGTTCCTTCTTGCGGGTAAGCTGTTGAATTTTTTGGTCTACCTCAGAGAGAAAAGAGGCGATTATTTGTTGTTCTGGGAGGGTGGGGTAAAATATGTTTACACTTTCAATTTTTTGCGGAGATGTGTGACGAACTTTTGTACCAGCTGCTGTATTAGATAATAAAATGCGTAACTTTATTGTTTTCAAATAATGAAATAAAAATATTCTGATAATTTCTGGTCCAGTTTGAAAAAGACCTAAACGTTGATTATGTAAAAATATTCCTGATTCAGGAACGATTAGAGCACTCCCAATTAAACCGACTGCTTGTTCAGTCATTACTGTCAAAATCTCACCCTTCTGGAGTATGTACTCAGAAGGAAAATTTGAATTGGTATAGTACTTTTCCTTTCCTCCTTGATATCTAAAGCCACCTTCTGGATTGAAATTGCCTGGAGTTAGAACAATGTATTTACCTTTAGATGCAAAATACTCACCCTTAAAAGCAAAACCATGCTTGACTTTACTAGTATCACCCAGTTTTTTAGTTGCCCACTCCCCATCAAATTCGGGAAAGCGTAGCTTAGGTACTTGTACCACATCCTTTGCCTTTATCATTTTCTCTGCATTCCCACCTTAAAAAGGAGTATCGATTCCTAACTGTTTACAATAGTCCGCAATCTCGGCATCAGTTTTCTGCATATCCTTGTCCAGTGTTTTCAACTCTGCCGAAACCGCCTTAAGATCCACTGGTTCTTCTTCCTCAAAAGTATCCACATAACGGGGAATATTCAGGTTGTAGTCATTCTCCCGCACTTCATCAAGATCAGCCACATAGCTGTACTTATCTTCCGGCTTGCGTTCATTGTAGACAGTAACAATCTTTTCAATATCTTCCGGTCGCAGGATGTTCTGATTCTTCACCTTTTCAAAATGCTGACTGGCATCAATAAAAAGAATATTGCCCGAATGCTCCCTCTGTCTTTTCATCACCAGAATAGAGGTTGGAATAGTGGTGCCATAAAAGACATTGGCCGGAAGCCCGATCACCGAATCCAGATAGTTACGCTCTTCAATCAGGTATTTACGAATATGTCCTTCTGCTCCTCCCCGGAACAAAACGCCATGGGGTAACACAACCGCCATGGTGCCATTATCATCAAGCTGGTGGACCATGTGCTGTACAAAGGCAAAGTCTGCCTTACTGCCCGGGGCAAGTTTACCGTATGGCGCAAAGCGGTCGTCACTCATAAACAGAGGGCTGGCACTCCACTTTGCCGAAAAGGGAGGATTGGCAACAATGGCCTCAAAGCGCTGGTCTATATGCTGAGGGTGCTCCAGTGTATCTTCATTTTTAATATCGAATTTACGGTAATGCACATTGTGCATAATCATATTCATACGACAGAGGTTATAGGTAGTAGGGTTGCTCTCCTGCCCATAAAACCCACCGACTCCCTTCACCTCTTTGGCCACACGCAAGAGCAGAGAGCCGGAACCGCACGTCGGGTCATAGACACTTTTGAGCTTATCTTTTCCACTGGTAACAATCTTTGCCAGAATAATGCTAACCTGCTGTGGAGTGTAAAACTCACCGGCCTTTTTACCAGCCCCACTGGCAAACTTTCCGATCAAATATTCATAGGCATCACCCAACACATCACTTTCAGTATCCTCCAGCCTGAAGTCAATCTCATCCAGATGAGCCAACACCTTCACGATCAACTCATTCTTAGCACTCTCCGTTTTACCCAGCTTGCTGCTGGTCAGGTCCAGGTCCTCAAAAAGGTGGTCAAAATCCTCTTCACTATCGGTCCCCATAGTGCTCTGTGCTATGTTGTTGAGCACTTTGGTTAGATCATCCAGAATAAACTTATGCTTACCATCAGCATTGCCCCTCCGGGCCATCTCACTGAACAGCTCTGAGGGTTTCAGAAAATAGCCCAAGGTATCGAGGGCTTCGGCCTGAATAGCCTTCAAATATTTCTTCCCTTTGGAAGAAGCCTCATCAATATCTTTATAAAGAATCCCATCAGGTTCCAGGATCTTGTCGGCATAGCTATGAATCTTCTCACTGAGATACTTATAGAAAATAAATCCCAGTATATAATCACGAAAATCATCCGCCCCCATCTTCCCCCGCAAGGTATTGGCGATGTTCCAAAGCTGCTGTTCGAGTTGCTGTTTGTTATTATCGTTCATATTTTTAATTCTGCAACTTACTTGTCAAATAAGAAGTCCTTTAAAATTAACATGTTACAAATTTTTTATTAAAAAGATAACTAAATCATCAAATAAAAACTAAGCCCTAAGATAATATGTACAGAAATCGTTTTTTGGAGAAAATTTAGAATTAATAATTAAATATTGGGTGTCTTTAAGAATTGGATTGTTTATGCTAAACCTAAACAGCAGTTAATTCGCGTGTGGGCATTTCATCCCACGTAACACCATCGAGAACCCTTCCATTTTTCTTCTTCTGCACACCGCCCCATTGTTTGAAAAAGAATGGTATATTTTGTTCAATGCATTGATCCCTTACCTCTCTTGCCCAGTCTGCTTCAATAGAACGTGCTCGTGGACCAGATTCCCCTCCAACAATAACCCAATCAATGCCTGACAGGTTTAGTTCGCCAAGAGATCCGAGTAAAGGCTCCAGTGAAAGGAATTTTGTTTTTGCAGGTGTTTTTCTCAAATAATCTATACGGTATTTGAAAGTCTTATTCTCAACTGTAACTCCCATCCAGATGTGACTATCCCATTTGATCATTTCTGATAATTCTAATAACCGCTTTGCGCGCTTGGTTAAAACCTGATAAAAATGTTGATCTGCAATGTTCATTACACCAAAAACCTGTTTTATAAAATCAAGAGGTACTTTTTCATGAAAGACATCGCCCATAGAGTTTACAAAAACCATATTCGATTTTTTCCACTTTAGTGGAGCATCCAACATATGGGGATGGCACACAACTTCAAAGCCATTAATATAATTTTGCTGCCCCATTGCTTTAAGTCTTTTTGCCATTCTTTCCGCATAACAATTATCACAGCCTTCACTGATTTTATTGCAACCAGTTACAGGATTCCAGGTAGATTCCGTCCATTCAATTGTACTTTTGCTCATTTTACAACACCTTAAACTTTTTAATCTCGTTGCTTTTATAGCACTTATTATAACTTATGTTATGGTGGCCCATGTAACTAATTTTATTTTTTCCTACTAATTCTTTTATCACCGGCAAGGCGTTCTTAATGATATGCTCGTTTTCTAAGGTAAAATCATAAACCTCTTTTTTAGATAAGATGAATTCTTTCAGCTCAAGCTGAAACTTTTCTTTCTTGGATAGTTTTCTGTTGCCAAACAAAAGCATTTGAGCAGATTTCCAATCTTCATCAATATCAAAATTTGCTTCTCCATTCAGCTCATTGGTATTCCAAGCTATATTTAAAAATTTTTCAACACCCAGAGGGTGGTTTGAACCAAAGATTAATCCATATATATTCCGCCCTTTTTTGATAGTGAATGGGTATAGTTTTAATTGGCTTTCTTTAGGTATTTTACTTCTATAGTATTGAAGAATTAATCTATGCATTCCAGATTGGCTAGTCATCGATAATTTCTGAAGGTCAATATCCGGAAAATATTTTTGGAAACTTGCGTCAGAAGCGAATCTTTTAAATGCAGAAGAAGATATGAAAAACATAAAATCAGTTTTATGGAATTTTGTTAGGTAAAGGAATATTTCCTCAGTAATTTGTTTGATACCGCTTTGATCCAGAAAAACTAAATTAAAATGATTTTCTAGCGATAGTTTTTTGCTAACAAATAGTTCTTTAAAATCTTGATTGAAAATTTCAATGGAAAGATTACTATCCAGATTTTTTAAGGCTTCTTGCTCTTTTGAAATACAATCACATAGTTGTTGATATTTTGCAGGTATATATTCGTTAAACAGAATATGGATTTTCAGTTTTTGTTTTAGAATAGTATCTTCAAATTTTTTTATGGTTTTTATTATTCTTATAGGACTTCCATCGGTTCCCTTTATGTCTCTACCAATTCCTGCAAAAAAGTCGCAAATATTTACCTCTGTTATAAATGGGGACTGAATGGCAACGGGAAGCCAGGATTCAAGATATTTTTCAAAAATATCTAATTTAGTGATCGTTTCTTCTGAAAATGGTTGTTTGTGTAGATCTTTGGAAGTCATTTTCTATTTATTCATAACGTATATAGTTTACAATAACTCGCTTATGTTTAAATCAAAACCTCCAGCTATGTCGGTGACTATGACTTAATAGAATTACTAAGATACGAGAACAACATGTTTCGAATAAATGTATATGAAAATCTTACTTATTAAAAACAAGTAAGGCTATTTTTTGAAGATATTTAAAATGTGGTTAAGTGATCTGTAGCGACCTCCTGTCTAGGGATATTATAAAAGAGTGGGGTTGTTTTGCAACATGAAACTCATCAAAGAATTTAGCTTATATCATACTCAATGCTTCATCAGCAGCTTTCGCAGATGCGCCTGGAGCTCCGATTAAGAATGTTACCTCTTTGAGCCCGGTAATACATGTCTCTCTCTTTTCTTCATTTAATAAGAGCTCGGTTGCGCGTGAAGCTAGCCATTTATGGTCATCCCTGTACATGGTCTTCTCCGGAACAATTTCTTTTTCCGCAATCGCGTTGACCAGGCTTATGTAAGGTGTCTCAATAAGTGGTTTTGAAACAAAATAGGAAAACGGTGAGATACGGTAGAATATTACCATGATTCCTTTGTCATTACTTTATACAGTTCAATTGCATCCTGTATAAAATCTCCTGTCTTTTCCAAAGTAGCCATAAATTTCTCTTCACTATCGTCATGGGCAGTGTCAATCCTTGCCGGTGAATACTCAAACCAATTTTCAACTTCCTCAATAATACTGTTTTCATAGGCTAAACGGAAAATTGGTTTAGGGCTACTAGGCGTTACTACTCCAACCTTTTCATCCCCGCATCACCTGTCAGTATTCTCAACTGCTGGATGGCGATTTTATTCAGCCGTTCAAGCCTCGTCTTCTGCGGAAGTCCGTCATTTATAAAAAGGGCATTGAGGTTTTCAAGGTTGGCAAGACAGACCAGCTGCGAGACATTGGCAAAATCACGAATATTTCCTGTTTCGTTAGAATTTTCTGCCCGCCACTGAGCGGCGGTTTTGCCAAACAGAGCCATATTTAGAATATCCGCTTCAGTAGCATAGACGTGGTTAATCTGTGATTTGCTCAACTTCCGGGGTATAAGGTTTTCCTTGATGGCGTCGGTATGGATACGGTAGTTAATTTTGGTAAGGTTGCGTCTGATATCCCAACCAAGCTGTTTTTTCTCTTCGTCTTTTAGTCGTTGAAATTCTTTGATGAGATAAAGTTTAAACTCTACTGAAATCCAGGTGGCAAACTCAAATGCAATGTCTTTATGTGCATAAGTACCTCCATAGCGGCCTGCTTTGGAAATGATCCCAATAGCATTGGTTTTTTCTATCCACTGCTTAGGTGTCAATACAAAGCTGTTTAATCCGGCTTGATTTTTAAACCCATCGAATTCGATGGGTTTAAAATCAGGATTGTTAAGTCTCTCCCAAATGCCAAGAAACTCGATTGTATTTCTGTTTCTCAACCAGTTTTGAATTATATAGTCCGTTCTTTTCGAATCTTTGAACCGGGCTATATCTGTAACGCTGATATACTCATCTTTTGCATGAGAAACAATTGTTATTTCAGTACCTTTGACTTCTATCTTTTTCTTTCTTTGCACCATCTTGTCCGCCTTTAATTGCGGCATATTTGCTATATATTAAAATAAGGAACGAGTCATACCAGCTTCACCTTTTTCAGATTTTCAGCAATAAGTGTATTAAGCCTTGCTTCCTCTTTCAACGGCCCTTCAAACTCCGTTTTCAACTCAGTAATCCGTTAAAATTTTTGCTTTTTGCAACTCTTCCGGTACGGTGATATTGCCATTTTCCAAAAGATAAATCAGGTATGATATATCATGCGCTTTTTTGAACCTGATGTCATTTATTATACAAATCGTTTTAAATGCCTTTTCAGCCGCCTGTTGAGCATCAAAGCATAAATCTTCATAAAGAATATCCTCAGATACCTTACCAACTTTTGCACGGGCAAGATTGCTTTTCGCTCTTTTAAGCCACTCCAATGCCTTATCAAGATTTTTCATATATTAGATTTCCGTGTAGAAACGCTTCATTATATATCATATCGGGATCATCCTTTAGCTCTTCAAACCTGTCAATATCAACCGCAATCACATCAACAGGCGCGCCAATATGTTTGAAGTTTAAATATATCTCCTGCACCAATTGTCGTTGATCTATCAACCCCTTTTTCAACACCAGTAAATCATAATCGCTTTCATCCTTATAATCTTTCCCTGCACGGGAACCAAAAAGAATAATTTTTTCAGGATCAGATAATTGAACAATTACTTTAACTGCTTTTTCTAAAGGTGCATCTAATTTCATTTGCTACAAACTCCTGTTTGTTTTTTAAAAAACCCTTTATCTTAAATGATTAATTATGTACTTTTGTAACTGCTTCTTGTTCGGGGTATTATAAAAGAGCAAGGTTGTTTTGCAATACGAAACTCATCAAAGGATTCAGCCTATATCATACCTAACGCTTCATCAGCAGCTTTAGTTTGCCTCTTTTTTGCCTGTAATCCGCTTTATTTCCTTGTCAAAATCAGAGAAGTAATTTTTGTCCTGCAACTTTCGATAAACTTCATATTCTTGTTCCGCCTTCAGCTTAGCTTCCAGCGCACTGATTTTCCCTTTATCTTCAAGAATCGGATAGTCGGACAGCTCCAAGAAATTGTGTAAAAACTGAACCCAATCTTCCATTTTCATGACGATTTGTCTTTCCGCCCGGTTTTAAGCCAAGTCCAGATAAGCGGAGACAATACGGTTTAGCTCTTTAATGTGCTGTTCGTTCAGATAATTTTTGGCCACAGTTAGATCAGATTTTAGTATCTTTCCATCCTGCGAATGCTTCCAGTTGGTCAATCACATGTACAGTTTTGTTGCATCTGCTTTTGCATAAATAATCTCTGCGGCCGTCTTTCCCGTAATCGCCCAATGGAGTTTATTCTGTACTGTCGCAAAAAACTCTTTTGTAACAGGAGCGTTTTTGTCATAATCTGTCGAGAGGGCATAAATATCGGTAATCTTTTGATAAAAGCGACGCTCACTGGCTCGGATCTCCCGAATGCGCTCCAACAGTTCGTCAAAGTAATCTTTACCGAAAACCTGATTGCCCTGCTTAAGCCGTTCATCATCCAGAACAAACCCTTTGATGATGAATTCTTTCAGGGTCCTTGTGGCCCATATTCGGAACTACGTGGCCTGGTAGGAATTGACACGGTAACCGACGGAGATGATGGCATCGAGGTTATAGAACTCCATTTTCCGCTTGACCTGTCTATTTCCTTCATTTTGAACCTTTTCCAAAATAGAAAGAGTTGCTTCCTTTTGTAATTCTCCGCTTTCAAATATGTTTGACAGGTGCTTGCTGATGGCGGGTATTTCGACCCCAAAAAGCTTTGCCATGGCTTTTTGCGTTAGCCAAACCGTTTCATTTTTCAGGAATACTTCAATATTTATTTTTCCGTTGTCTCCGGTGTAGAGAAGAAAATTCGACTGATAATCAGGGAGATTTTTTTTATTCATGACTGTTTAACCCAAACATTTACTGTCTTTGCATCAAAGGATTCAGCCTATATCATACCTAACGCTTCATCAGCCGCTTTTGCAGATGCACCGGGAGTACCGATTATGGATGTTATCTCTTTGAGCCCGGCAATACATGTCTCTCTCTTTTCTTCATTTAATAGCAGTTCGGTTGCGTTTGACGCCAGCCATTTATGGTCATCCCTGTACATGGTCTTCTCCGGAACAATTTCTTTTTCCGCAATCGCGTTGACCAGGCATATATAAGGTGTATCAATATGTGGTTTCGAAGCAAAATACTCAAATGGTGAGACACGATAGCAGGCTATCATTGGAATTTGATAATTTGCTATTTCCAGTGTAACCGTTCCCGAATTACAGATACATAGCGAAGAGGCCTTGATCACTTCAGAAATCTTCTCTTTCACTATCTCTATCGACAACCTTTTATTATTTGAAGAGGTATAACGCTTTGTAATGTCTTCAATCAATTCTAAGTTTCTTGTATTGCCGCATGATAAAAGGAACGTAGCTGATGGGACTTTTTCATGAATGACGGTTGCTGTCTCCAGGAGAATAGGCAGCAGTCGTCTTATTTCCTGTTTGCGGCTTCCGGGCAATAGTGAAACAATCGTCTTCTCTTCTCCGGCTTTCATTTTTTCAACGAGAACTTCGTCTATCTCCCTCTTGTTCAGCTCATCAAAAAGTGGATGCCCGACGTATTTTGCAGATACACCTCCATTAGTATAGAACGCCTCCTCAAAAGGGTAGATGACCACCATCCTGTCTACAAATTTTTTAATCTTTTTTATCCTCCAGGAGCCATGGGCCCAGAGTTGAGGGCTTATGTAATACATAACGGGTATATTTCTTTTCTTAGCAGCCTTGGCGAGGTAGAGATTAAAACCCACGTAATCAATCAGGATGACCAACTCGGGCCTCTCTTCATCAAAAAAACGAGTACAGTCTTTAAATATATTCCATAATCCGGGGATCTTTTTTAACGCCTGAAGCCACATGACGGAACGGGAACTCATATCGTGGATACACTGCATGCCCGCCTCAACCATTTTATCTCGCCCTAAACCGTAGAACTTGATTGACGGGTTTTTCTTATGTATCTCACGAATCAGGTTTGAACCGTGCATATCACCGGACGTTTCACCCGCACTTATAAATATCTTTTTAGTAGTTTCCAAGGTATAAAATAATTAAATTTATGGGAAGTAATATTGGAGAAAAGGCCCATGCTATTATGGATGAAAAAGAGGTATCGATGCAGAATATTCCATACTTCACATCTAAGGCAAACATTATCAGACATGAGACTGGTAACGCGACACACGGCACCATGAGCAGGTAAAAGAAAATCGTATAGTTTTCGTAGAGAAGGCCATGCGCAAATATAATATTCGAAATAAAGAATATTAAAGCAAAGAAAACAGACAACTTAATCTTCGAATAAAAATAGCATGCCGCCGTTAATGGTAATGAAAGTATGGATAGAATTATTATTAATGTCATTATCGCCCACGAAAGTTATCAAATAAATTATTTAATTATAGGAATTTGCATTTCTCACGCAAAGCCGCAGAGGTCGCTAAGAAAATACAAAAAGAAATTAAAAGACAAAAACTTTTTTCTCTTTGCGTCCTTAGCGGCTTTGCATGAGAAATCTTTTGAACGCTGAATATCGAATTCAGAATTCGATATTCTTAAGAGTTGCTGCCTTTAGGCAACCAAACTCACTATCTGAAAAGTATAAAAATAAACGCCAAGTATCCTGAAACCAGTACAATGCCTGCAAGCCTGTTAACCATCAGGCGACCTCTTATCATCGGTATTAAGGCTAGGGAGAAGAGAAGCATAATAGGGAATTCAAAAAAGAGAGTCTCTCTCGCCACATTTAATGGTCTTACCAATGCTACAGATCCCAGGACCATAAGTATATTGAAGATATTACTGCCAATCACATTTCCCACGCAAATATCCGCCTCTTTTTTGAGGGCGCTTACAACGGATGTCGCCATTTCCGGTACTGAGGTGCCAAAAGCAACTACCGTCATTCCGATAACCATTTCACTTATCCCGAAGCTGTCGGCTATAAAAATTGCAGATTTAACTAATACATGCGAACCTACCAAGAGACATGCGAATCCAATTACAATATAAACAATATTAGATAGTAAATGTCTCTTTGTCTGGCCCTCTTCATTTGTACTCTCTGGTATACCAGTTTTTTTATGAGGGCTACTTGAATCTGCTTGCTGACAGGAAGAGTTTACCGATGAAGCACTAGCAAGGACATCTTCCGAGTTGCACGTTGAATTTCTTGATTCTTTCTTGGAATTTAGAGTACTATAAATTTGGTAACCTATAAAAAGTATAATACCGGTAAAAAGAAACAGTCCATCAATAAATCCAATCTTTCTGTCTATTGCCATAAAATAAAGCCCGGCTGAGATTCCAATCATTAATGGCAGCTCGCGCTTCAGTATGACCCTTTCAACCTTTAAAGGGAGTACTATTGCGGCAATACCAAGGACAAGGCCGATATTGGCGATGTTACTACCAATTATATTCCCGATAGCTATGTCATTAGATCCTTTTATAGATGCAGTTAAACTGACAGCCAATTCAGGACTTGAAGTACCAAATGCGACAACGGTTAAACCTATTACTATAGGCTTTATACCAAGATCACGCGACAGCCTTGATGATCCCTTAACCAGCCATTCGGCGCCAAAGTATACGCCGGTAATCCCTACAATAAACAAGATAGAGTGTAGTAACAAATATAATCCCTCTTATGCTGCCATTTTATAATTCACGACATTAGGCAGTATGGAAACAAAACCTAAGACCAAAGCACAAAATAAATCCCCAATTAACCCATCTTTTGAAAAGGAGGAAACCCGCCCGGCAATGCCGTTTGGACGGGTTGTGCAGGGAAGGAGATGGTATTCTCTTTTACAATCCCGAAAAGTGAATATGGTAGAAGTATAATACCAGTAACCCTTCCGTCAAACATAAAAAATCTGTACTCTTTTGGCCACACTTGCCTTACTGCACATTCAAGTGTGGTTTGCCTTATCCGGATACCAAAATTTGCATGAATAAGCAAAAACTCTATATTTTTCAGAAATTTCTAAGCTACCTCAAAATTATTGGTAGTTAACTTGGTCTACTCGAACGGTTTTAATCGGGCGGACTGAGATTGACATGAATGTTCTTAAAGAAAGAAGTAAAAAAACAGTATTTATACAAATTAAAAAAAGTATTTGACATTAACGAAAGTTTTTCTAAAATACTGCGACTGAGACTTAATCTCAGCAATTCTTTCGTGATTTCTGAATGAATTTTGTTGTAGAATCGTAAATTAAATGCTGTAAACAAATTAACAAAGCTTAAATTTTTGTATCTACTCACAGTAAGCACAACAACACATAATGTTAATTTATAAAGTCAGGTAATTCTCCACGAAATAGTATATCCATTGCATTGCTTGAGTTAATTCCCTGCTTGCGGCATGTTGACAAGTAGCTACGAACACGGCAGAAAATCTTTGCTCCGTCCATGGAACGAAAACATCCAGATATTTTCTGTTGAACTTTTGTCATCCTTATATCATTTTCGCCTAAATTGTTTGTAAATGGAACCATATTGTTGTCTAGAAACCGGAGAATATCATTCTCGAAATCTCTCAATCGTTCCAAAAGATTTCTTGCTTTCGATCTTTTCATTCGTCCTCTTTTTCCTTTTCGTTGTGTTTCATCAGGAGGAGGACATTCAACTTCTGCCTTCTTTAATATTGCCCTATACTTGTATCGGTATTTTTTCGATTCAACGCTCCCTATCTGCCCTCCTGCATCATCCACAGCCTTATTCATTTCCTCAAGTAGAGCTTTCATACGTTTGGCCCATTTCTGACTATCCTGCTCCCACGCTCTTGTTAACTCTCTTAAGTGATGCGCATTACACAATGAATGAGTACACTCATAGGTATAATAAGGTTTCCAATGATCATGGCAGAGAATTCCGATAAACTTAGGTAATATACCAATGGCATCTGTTGCAACTGCACCTCGTCTTTCATGAGGAAAGAAATATGTCCATAATTTATTTGACGTACAATGCAGCCAGTGCCTATCGCCACCAATGTTTATACTGGTTTCATCTACATGCATTAGCGCTGACTCTGCCAGTTTCGATTTAGCTTTCTCTTCAAAGGCTCCTAATAAATCATAAGCTTCTCGATTGAAATTGTAAATAGAGCCATCACTAATAGGAATCTGCAGTTGCTCTTTAAAATAATTTTGTACTCTGTTATAAGGAATTAACTGAAATTGTGACATATAAACTGAGTGCGCTTTCACTCTCTTGCCATACTGTACCGCCTTTGCCACATCATCAGGAAAGGTCGCCACAAATCGCTTCCCTTTACTATCCTCAAGGATTTGTGCCCGATATTCTGTTACAACCCGTGAAATTTCAATATCAAATACTTGCCGTGATTCGTATCCCATTTCTTTATACATCTCAGGTGGGAGCGTTCTCCGGTCAAGTTTGATGACTTCAATCTCATCTGGATCATCAACTCTTTGAAGCGTTACGCCTACACGACCTTTTTGCCCGCCTGCTTTTTTACCTCCCTTGGCCTTACTTGTTTTTTTACGATTGGGATCACTTGATGGCGGCTTGCTACTATTACAACTGTTTAGGTTTAAACGGCCAACAAGTAATGTTATTACCAATGCCAGCAACTCAATCATTGACCTGACGGCTGGTGATAAATCCTTCTCTTCTTTGAGCAATACTTTTACTTTATTGAGCGTTGCATCAATGTCAACGTTGCTTATTGTCACAGGATATTACCCGAATAAATAGCTTTAAATTGTAAACTAAAGCTATTATATCACATGATTTTTTATCCAGATTTTATGCGCTGTAGTTGCCACTAAGACATTTGAAATAATCCCAGGCGGCCAATGCCTAATGAACAAAAACAAACGCCATGGAGCGCCAGCACGCTCCTACACCAAGCCAACACAAGCAACCCAACAGATACAGAAGAAATAAAAATTTAGCACAAAAATCACGTCAAGTAAATTCCAGACTTTTTCTAATATTTCTTCTCTGAATAATTACAAATTTTTTTGTATAGTAGCTGAGAAAGAGCCTCAATCGCTATACAAAAAAGGCTATCAGTTTCGCTCGGCAAGCTCTATCTGATAGCCCGGCACGGAAACGCGGGAGAGGAACGTATGTCCCCCTCTCCGCATTTGGCCTTTTTTCATTATAACGACTGCTTTTTTCAAGTCAATTGGCAAGGCTTAGATGTGATCACCGCGTGTTAGTAGTACATTGTATGGACTATTTTGAAATCCCTCAATGCGATTAATGGATCTTGTCTGCTTAGAAAGATTCTACGGGTGGGCGTACTGGGCTTTACACATACATACTGCCACAGTGCGCCTCTAAGTTGACTATTTTTGAAAAAAGAAAGGAGCAGTAAAAAATGAAAAATAGTTTTTTATTAATGGGCTTTGCGGTCTTTTCTCTAGTAGGAATGTTGTTTGCCGCTTTTCCCACAGATTCACAGGCGATCCCTCCATTTGCCAGGAAATATAAGACAGCGTGTACAACCTGCCACTGGGGAACATTTCCTAAGCTCAACGCGTTTGGCAGGGCATTCTACGCTAATGGCCTGAGGATGCCGGGAGGTGGTGACGAGGTCTTTGTAAAAGAAGAACCTGTAAAAATGGGGGCTCCCGCATGGTCAAAATTATTCCCGAAGGCCGTATGGCCGGGATCGATACCTCACCTGCCAGCTATCGGCTTTAAGATGGTGTCTGATTTGTCTATTTCGAGTGAAAGACCGCACAATCCAAGGGGGGGAGATCCTGGAAAACCGGAAAGATCACAAGATACTGCTTTTACGGGTATAGAGTCTCTTGAGGTACTTATTGGAGGAACATTTGGAGAAACTTTATCATTCTTTGGCGCCGGTTCGATAGATGAGCTGGAGAGGGCATATGTGAATTATGCTCCATTCTTGTTTGGAGAGCAGGGGCTTTTTAATTTCAGATTTGGAAGGTTGGATATGCGTGGAACTCCCATGTCCAGCCACAGGAAACAACTTTCATTATCAACTTACATGATGGACGTCATGCCTACAATATCGGCCGGTAACTTTTTTGGATTCCATCCGGCACAAAATGGCGTAGAAATTTGGGGTAGCAGGAATGGTCCGGGAGGTAGAGGTGGCCTTGAATGGGCAGCAGGCATCGTTAATGGTGAGACAGGAGAAGGCGCGGAATTGTTCGATGGTTCAGGCCATATGGAAACCATTGTCGGTAATATGACTGACTCTGGCGCGAATGGTGGTATTTTCGGAGGAGAGATAAATAAGAGCAAAGACTGGTATGTAATGGTTTCCTATAAGATTGGCGGTATGGGCGTTCTTGGTGAAGAGTCGGTAGACAATTCGCTGGTAGCAAAAGAGAATTGGCGTGACGACTCGGTCAGGATCAAAGGTTATTATTATCGGGGAGTTACCGGCGCGTTTATTGATAATCCGGTTACAGGCGCTTTTGGAAACCCGCTGACTGGCGGTACCTTCGATTCTGAGGCGAACCGGTTTGAACGTTTTGGTGTGCTCATTGACGCGAACTGGCGTAATTTCAACTTTATAGGGGCCGCATCATTTATGGAGGATGATATAAAAGGCACAATAACATACGGAGCAGGCACATTCGGAGATAATTTAGCCCAGGAGTCAGGCTCATCATTTCATACATCTATTTACACCGCAGAGTTACAGTGCGTCGTCCTGCCGTGGCTTATACCTGCCGTCAGGGTTGAAAATGTGAATCCGGACTATGATGTGAGGGATATTGGTTCATTTACAAAATACTCTTTTGATACTACAGTCGTCACAAGAGCAAATTTCAAGATATTTGCCGGTGCACACTGGTCAAATTATGGAGATGCTCAAACAGGCACTGATGGTGTGGAAGTAGATAGAGTTGACCTCGGAGGTTTTATGGATACTTCGTACAGGCTTGGAGTAGATATTGCTTTCTAAATATTAGTAACAGATAGTTGAAATTTTTTAACCAAATTACCATGTTAATGTACAGAAGCCCGGGCCAAATTTAAACCTCCCCGGTTACCATTTAGGCCCGGGTTTCTGTCATTTGTAGCGGAAGGTTTACCTTAGTGTAGCGGTGCGGGTTATGTAGTTTTCCCGAACCCTTATTATGATAGTGAAAGGGGATTTAAAGTTATGCGAAATTTATGTTTAACGGTATTTACTTTATTAGTATTACTTCTGCCTTCAATAGATCTTATGGCTCATGATGAATCTCAAAATATGAAAGTAAAGTTGCAAAAGGCAATAACAGGATTAAAGAAAGAGGTCAGGTCCGACATTACGGTAGAAAACCCAGGGGTTATTACCGGAAAAGTAAAGTGCATGAGGGTAAGGCATTCGTGTGACGCAGTTGTCTATATTGAAAAAGTAGGGGACAACAACTATGACCCGCCAACGGAACACGGCGTAGTTGACCAGTTAAACCTGGTTTTTCTGCCACACGTAATAGCCGTTCAAAAAGGCACAACTATCGATTTTCCAAACAGTGATCTGGTCAGACATAATGTATTTTCTACCCCGGACTGCTGTAATCAATTTAATCTGGGAACATATGATATTGGTGCCTCAAAACCGGTAACGTTCAATGAACCATGCGAAATACCACTTCTCTGTAACGTGCATGCTGAGATGTCTGCGTATGTTGTAGTTTTGGATAACCCGTATTTTGGTGTTACAGAAAAGGATGGAAGTTTCAGGATTGAAAATATTCCTCCCGGTACTTATAAGCTGAAGACATGGCATGAAAAACTGAGGTCTGTAGAACAGGAAGTTAAGGTTGAAGGCAGCAAGACAGTAGAGGTGAGCTTCTTGATAAAGAAGCGTAAGTGAGTGATTATTGACCCTAAATATGCTTCATCATGAAAAAAGAGGAAGAAAAATCATATGCAGGTTTATACCTATTTCTGAGTTTTATACTTACCTTAACAATAGTATGGGCAGTGTGGGATGAAGTAGTAGGAAAAAGGCCATGGAAATTGTATCAATCCCGGTTTTATGAGTTAGAGCTAGAGAAGGTTAAGGGAGAATACGTAGAGGCGATGAAGGCATTTAATCAACCCGATGTCCAGGAAAAATATAAAGAGACTCAGAGAAAACTTGAGGAAGCTCAGGACAGGTTTAAAACGCCAACCGTTCAGCAGGGATACAGGAAAGCATTCCGGAAGTTGAATGTCCTGGATAAAGAAGAACTGTCTCCCTTAAAGTTCGAAGCGATGGTTACGCGAAATAAAATGCTGGAAGAAGAGTATCTGTATGGAAAGCATAAGGGTGATGGACCGGAAAAGAATATTAAGGAATTGGGGGAACATGGCAAGGTCTTAGCGACAAAGATCGAAGATCTGAAAAAAAAGAGAGCTGGTTTGCAAAATCATCTTGATGAATCCATGCGTTATATAGATATGTATGCGGAGGAATTGAAGACGTTTACCGGCAATATGAATGGATATCAGGAAGCGATGACTAAATTAAAATCGAAAAGGTCCTCTTTGCAGATATACCAGGTACATCTAGAGGATATTAACGAGGCGGATAGGTGTATGTCATGTCATGTGGGTATTGACAGGAAAGAGAGTGTTTCTGATGAACAACCGTATGTAAGCCATTCAAGGAGGGACGTGTATCTTGGCAACCACCCTCCGGAGCAGTTTGGTTGTGTCCTATGTCATGAGGGGCAGGGAAGGGCAACGATAAGTCCGGAGAAAGCACATGGCGAAGTGGAGTACTGGTTAAAACCGATGCACAGAGGCAAGATAGCACAATCTTCATGTACCAAGTGTCATGATAAAGGTGAGGAACTGGTAGGAGGAGAGGATATTGCGAAAGGGATAGCGCTGTTTGAAGAATTAGGTTGCTTCGGTTGTCATAAAACGAAAGGGTTTGGGAAAGACCGGAATAGTATGATAGGGCCAGACTTAACCGAGATAGGCAGTAAGGTGAATCCCGGATGGTTGCTGGAGTGGTTGAAAAACCCTAAACATTTCAGGCCAAGTACAAGGATGCCTGATTTCAGGTTGGAAGAAGAGGATGCTATGGCGATAACGTCATATCTCTGGCAGAACTCAGAAGGGCTTGAATCCAGTGAGCCACAAACATTTGATGATGAAACAATAGACGAAGGAGTGTATTTATATGAGAGTATAGGGTGTCTCGCATGCCATAGCGAAATAGAGGAAGAGGGAAGAGTCCATGGGCCTAATCTTTCTCGGATTGGTGACAAGACAAATTATGAGTATCTGGTCAGCTGGCTCTTAGCTCCTAAGGCACATCAGCCGAAAACAAGGATGCCTGATATGAAACTTGACGAGGAAGATGCGCAGTATGTAGCGTCATTTTTAATGAGTCTAAAAGGCAAAGATAGATATGAAGACTTGTCAGGTTCAGAGTGGTTAGAGAATAAAGAAACGGCCAGAAGAGGAGAAAAGTTGATAGGCCGGTATGGTTGTTTCGGGTGCCATAAGATAATGGGAATGGAAGGGATGAGTAAGATAGGCGTTGAATTGGATGAGGTAGGTTCTAAACACATACATCTGTTTGACTTTGGCCTGTTGGAAAGGAAGATACTAGAGGGCGTTGGACTGCACAATGCGCATGAAAACATTTCAAAGGCGAGGCTAGCATGGTTTACGGCAAAATTAAGTGACCCCAGGCAGTTTGATGAGGGGCGTTATAAGAGGCAAAAAGACAGGCTGAAGATGCCTGATTTTGGTTTGTCTGCAGAAGAGATTGAGGCATTATCTATTCTGTTGACAGGTATGAGAGAAGGTGAGTTGCCTGAGAGTTATATAGCGGAATTAACAGATGAAAAAAGGTATTTGGTTGAGGGTAAAAAAGTAATAGATAAATACAACTGCATGGGCTGCCATCAGTTTACCATAGATACACTGTATTTGAAGAATGGGTTCGTAGTGAAAGGGATGGTCAAGCTTGAGGAGGAAGAGAGCCTTTATTTTCAATTATGGGTGGATAATGAAGGACTTGGCAGAAAGGCTGGTGATACTGTGCAGGTAGCGAATGAAGAGATAGAGAAAAGAGTTGCGTCCGAAGGGGGGGACATCGGTACATATATCATAGACTACCATGTGGAGGTGGAGGGCAGCATCGCTGAAGAAGCGAAGGTGTTTACTCCTCCTGTTCTTTACGAAGAAGGTAGAAAAGTACAATTTCCATGGTTATTTAAATTTCTCAAAAAACCAGCGACACTGAGGCCGTGGCTCGAAGTAAGAATGCCAACTTTCAACTTTCATAATAATGAGATTAAATCCATTATAAGATATTTTGCTGAAATGGACAGCGCGCAATATCCTTTTGAGTTTTTTAAAGAGACCGACCAGGATTATATTGTAGTAAAGGATGGGAAAATACCGGGTTATTTGAAAAAGGCGAGGACTTTATTTGAATCTAAGGACGTCAATTGTGGCTCGTGTCATGTTCGTGGAGATTCTACACCTGAAGGTGCCCCATCGGATTGGGCACCAGACTTATCATTAGCAAGCACAAGATTAAAACCGAAATGGATAGAGAGATGGTTACTGGACCCACAGTTAATACAGCCCGGCACAAAGATGCCAAAATTTTTCAGAGAAGGCGTGTTTCAGAATATTTTTCCAGGAACGCCGGAAGTACAGATTGAAGCGATCAAGGATCTACTCATGAATTTTCCAGAGGAGATGACAAAGCAAAAAGAGAATAAAAAATTATGAATGCACCGGCCTTCAAAAATAAAGAAATATTATCATTTTTGTTAACGTTCTCTTTTGTCTTCTTTCTATACGGAGCCGATACATTTGCGCAGACATTGCAAAGGTTTCGTACTTATACCCACACTGTTTCCGGAAAGCTGCCGGAGACGGTTGAAACAATTACTGCGGGAAAAATAATTTATGAGAAAAAATGCTATTATTGCCACGGAATAAACGGAAATGGCAATGGTTCCGTATCGCCACGACTGGATCCTAAACCGAGAGATTTTACCACTAATGAATATAAAATACGTTCTACTCAACTAGGTGAACTTCCATCAGACGAGGATATCTTCAGGATTATTACCAGCGGAATTGAAGGCACAGCTATGCCTTCCTGGAGCACTTTGAGTAACCCGGAGAAGTGGCAGGTTATTGGTTATATTAAGACGTTTAATAATGGTTTTTTAAAAAACACGTCTGAGGAAATTGAAATTAGGACCGAAATGCCTGAAACACCGGAAACAATAAAAAACGGAGAAAAGTTATTCAGAGAAGCTAAATGTTTTTTATGTCATGGTAATGAAGGGAGGGGTGATGGCATCATTACAACAACAATGAATAGAGAATGGAATATGCCATATAAAGCAAGAGATTTGACAAAAAGATGGTTGCTGAAAGGAGGAAACAGCACCGGTGATATCTATCGCACCATATCAACTGGTTTTAATAAGACACCGATGGGCTCTTATAAAAGCCACCTTTCAGATGAAGAGAGATGGCACCTTGCACATTATGTGAAGTCTATTTCACACGAGATGAAAAGTAAAGTAGTGATTGAATCAGGATTCATAGACGGAGAGATACCTTTTTCAGCTGATGATAGTTTATGGATAAACGCTGAATCAAGTGAAATGCCGTTGGCCGGGCAAATACTCATAAAGCCTGGATTGTGGAATCCATCAATTAATTCGGTAATAATCAGATCTTTGTATAACAAAGATAACATCGCCTTCTTACTTGAGTGGAACGACAGAACAAATAGACAGGTAGAAGCTTTTACTGATGCCATAGCATTGGAGTTTCCTGTAAAGATACCGGAAGGAGCAAGGAAGCCTTCCTTTGCAATGGGTGATTCAGGTAAACAGGTTTATATATTGAGATGGGAAGCATACCAGTCTGATTTGGGAAAAACCCTTCTGGCATCCAAAGAAGAAGGCACAGGGCAGAAAAATGCCAAAGAAAAGACGGGCAGAGATCAAATAGTTATAGAAGAATATAATGCCAGAGGACATAAAACTCTAAAAAAACAACCTGCAGAGAGCCAGATAACAAGGGGTATAGGACAATGGAAAAACGGAAGATGGAGGGTGTTAATAAACAGGCCTTTATTCAGTGTAGATAAGAGTGATACACCGTTTGAAAAAGGAAAGCTTATTCCGCTTTCCCTCGCGGTATGGGATGGTTCAAACAGTGAATACGGAGGACTGAAGTCTATTTCACCATGGTATTATATTACCCTGAAAACACCAACCCCTTATACTGTTTATGGCTATATTGCAATAGCTGTTATTATTGGAATTAGCGTAGAATTCTTCTTTATCGCCAGATATCGCCGAAGAGCAACAGCCTGATTTTGAAAAAGGAGAGGACTGTTTTAAACATTCAAAAAATTTAGAGAAAAGGAGAAGAAATGATGTATAAAACCGTTTGTGTTTTAATAATGTTACTTTTGACAATATGTACAAAATTATGTGCTGATACTTTGAAGGTGGAAGATTTTGAAGAAAAGATTAGTGTAAAAATTCTTGAAATGAACGATGAGTATGTTAAGGCTGTCTTTCCGAAAAGGATGATTGGATCAATAAATGTTCAGTCTAAACTGGATGACAAATATCCGGATACGGTTTTCATAAGAGTTGATGATCAGGAAAAGAGTATAATTTGTAAGATAGGAAAAATAACTAAAAGCCCAGCAAGTATAACCTTGCGGATTCCCAGAGAGAAGGTCACGGCATTACAAATAGACTTTACGGATAGTGAGCTGGATATGTACAGTGAGCGGAGAGATGACTTTGGCTTACATAGGGAAGAGAGTAGAAGTGCACCTGTTGATACCGAGAAGTTGAAAGAGCAGATAAAAGAGGAATTAATGTATGCGTTTGAGGGAAAACAGGAGAAAAATGAGTTTGAAATTGAAGAGAAAATTAAAGAAAATTTGACGCTCGAATTTGAAAAGAAACAACAGATAAAAGAGGAGATATTTGAAGCGGAGAACTATGGCAAGGTATCGGGTCGCATGCTGAACAAAGGCAAAACATTGCCAGGATGTCAGGTAAAAATAACATTGTTAGAGAAATGGGGATTTTTTAGTTCTCCTCGTGAAGGGGCTCATTTTGAAACCGTAACCGATAAAAATGGGCACTATTCATTTGATAAAATACCTCCGGGTGGATACAAATTATACTGGAAGCCGCCCCACGAATCATCCTGGATAAGGAGTGTAAAGATGGAACCTGACTTCTTTGTAGAGACAGGAGAGATTAGCAGCGTTTTCGACAGAGAGACAAATATAAAAACGATAAATTAAGCATGTTCATGTTAGATTCTCTCTTACGTATCTTTTGTCATGCCCGAACTCTTCCATGCTTTCCCGCCCGTCCGGATTCATCCGGAAGAGTGCGAGGACAAGCTTATTATGAATCCAGAGGTCCGTCCATGATGAATTCCCGTTTAATAGACTGCTGGAATAACAACATTGTTGGGTGCAGAAAACAACATACGCAAAAAAACCTGATTTATATTGAGAAAACAATTTTTAATAAAATTTAAAATAATTGTTGACATCTTAGGGAAAATGTATAGAATGTCATAAATTGCGACTCAGTCTCAACAAAAAAGTGGATTGTATTTTAATCTTGAGCTATCTATAACGCTCTGTTTTTCCATGAGGATTTATACAAAATCACTATTTTTTTTGACCAGCATTGAGGCTGAGACTCAGTTAAAACTTATATTTATTTTAAGTACTTTGAAAGGAGTGCCTTATGAAGAAGTATACTATTATGTTTCTCTACCTTTTTGCCTTATCTTTTAGTGCTTTATGCTCTGGCGTATATGGGCAAGGGTCAAATGACGGATTGGAAACGAAGGTCGATAAGATGGAAAAGATGCTTATGGAGCTGAAGGATCAACTTAAACAGCAGACAGTAGCCAGTGATGAACTCAAAGCCATGAGGGATGAGATAAAGAAAATTTCTGCACCAGCTTTACCAGAAAACGAATTCTATTGGGCTAAAAAGTCCCAGGAGCTTGAAAATAAGGGCCTTGCTCCAGTATTTGGTAATCAGTACGGAAAACCATTTTTACGCAGATTTGGCAAAAATACCTACATAGGTGGATATATGGACCATGAGCTTGAATTTGACGAGAATGGCAATCACACATTCGACCAGCACAGGCTTATCCCGTTTATTTACTCTGATGTTTCAGACCGAGTCAAGTTTGCTACAGAAATAGAGATTGAGCATGGAGGACCTCAAGGCTCTGGTGGTATTCAAGGTAAAACAGGTGCGATAAAGATAGAATTTGCCACAATAGATTTTCTCATGACTGACTGGCTGAATTACCGCGCAGGTATAATCCTTTCTCCTCTGGGCAAATATAACCTTGTTCACGATTCACCACTCCAGGACCTAACCGACAGACCAATGGTAAGCACAAATATCATTCCGACGACTCTCTCCGAGTCAGGAATGGGTTTCTTTGGTACACTTTACCCTACGGAACTGTCAACACTCAGCTACGAAATCTATGCGGTAAACGGTTTTTCTGCCCAGGATGGAACCGCTACTGCCGGTGGCGGAACAGGCTTTATAAGAAGTTCACGGGGAAGCCAGCAGGATGACAATAACAGGAACCCGGCAATTGTTGGTCGACTGGCGTACAGCCCTTTTCTTGGTTTGGAAGTGGGTCTCTCCGCTCACGTCGGAGATATTGACCAGCATGGTGGCAGCAAGATGGCAATTAAGGCAGTCGACTGGACGTATCAGCGAGGAGCATTTGAACTGGTTGGTGAATACGCGCATGCGTCAATTGAAAGAGATCGTGGGGATGTTGCAGGCACTCCCAAAAGCGATTTGTATAATGGAGACATGTGGGGATTCTATGTAGAGCCAAGATATCATTTTATGCCGCAGTTCCTGAAGGATGTTGCACCAACCTTCTTTACTGACAACTCCACTTTTACAGCGGTCTGCAGATTAGGACATCTCGATATTAATAATCCAACCTACGGGTCAGCCGATACAAGACAGACACGTGTGACACCCGGATTTAACTTCAGGTATACTGAAGATACCGTTTTCAAGGCTGAATACCAGTTTAACATGGAGAATGACGATAGAAGTGACGTAAGCAACAATAGTCTCGTTTTTTCAGTTTCTACATATTTTTAATCTGAATTTTGCATAAACAAGTAGTCATGACTGAGGTATTAAAAAAAGTCCATTTTATTTGAGTTTTAGAAAGAGGCTGATAAGGTGCGTTATACACCTCCCCGTATAACGCATCGGCCTCAGTTATTGACATACAATAACACGCACAATACTACAGAAGAACTAACCATGTTTTTCACGGCAAAATCAAGAGAAGAAATATTATTTTGAAAAAGACGTCAGATATTTTTTTAAGTATATATTGAGACTGAGTCTTAATTGCGCAATCTAATAGAAAAGGAAACGATAAGATGAAAAACGTACTGATCATAGACGACAATGAAGAGATCCTTAATACTTTTAAACAACTATTATTGGATGAGGGCTATCGTGTAACCACCGCAAATAATGGCGCCATAGGCATAATACTATCCATGAGGAAACATTTTGATCTTATAATAACAGATCTCAACATGCCGGAAATAAGCGGTCTTGATGTAATAAAAAGGATAAATAATATTATTAAAGTCCCTATTATTTTAATGAGCTCTGACTATCTACCGGTTGAGCCGGACGATACGAATCGTTTGGGTGTAAACGCAGTAATTTCAAAGACAATTGATGATTATGATTTTTGTGAATTAGTCAAATACTGCCTGGAAGACAATGTATGTGAAAGTAAAGTATTTTAAATGTGCTTGATAATCAGTATCTCTTGCAATTTGTAGACTATCGAAGAAAAAACAGGACGGAATTAGGCAGAAACCGATATCTACGAAAGGAGGTATTTATGAAAGGTATGGAAAAAAATTCTGAACACAGGGCAAGTGAAAGGATGGATCGCACATTACAAATATCGCTACCCGATCAGGAATGCGAGACAATAAATATTAGTGCGAGTGGGGTCTATTTTGAAGCAATAACAAGTGATATAAACGCATTCTCACCTGGGACAACAATTCCAATTGAAATAAGAGTGGTGATTACCACACCCGGTTGTGGAGAAAGCGTGGTTCGGTTTAAAGGGAACGGTTCAGTTGCCAGGAATGACATAAAGGATGTCACCTGTCGTGGCAACAGATTGGGAGTAGCTCTTGAATTCAAAGATAAACTTAATATTTCCATGAAAGAGTCCTGAGATTTGCGACCTCCCGGTCAGATGGAATGATCTTGCAGAAAGACATCCTCAATCTCCAAATGTGCTTGCCGCTTCAGGAGCAATAACACATGGCTGGAGAGGGCAAATGTTGTTGCAAAAAAGATTGGATTTCGCGAAGAAAGCTATAGAACCGGATAATGACAATTTCTTTTCAGGATAAACCATGCAACCTTTATTGCCCTCTTTCCAAATGGTTTTATGTCGTCAATGTATAAGCACTGACTGACTACCTGCCGGTTGATCCGGAAGATACAAAGCTTATAGGTGTAAACGCGGTAATTTCAAAGACAATTGATGATTATGATTTTTGTGAATTGACCAAATACTGCATGGAAGACAAGGTATGTGAAAGTATAGTATTTTAAATGTGCCGGAGAACAAGTCCCGCTTGTAATTTGTAGATTCATGAAAAAAGTCCGGGACGGGGCTGGACAGAAAACAGTAATTGAAAGTTTCTATTAATTTCTGGATAAGGAGGTGGAGTATATGTCTTTAAAAATATTTATAGCTATTTTGTTTCTCTTTTCATTCGTTTTTACATCTGTTTCCCATGCAGATGAACCGGTATTGAAAAACATTAAAAATGAGGAAAATGCTGATAGAATCCCATCTGACAGATACACAAAAAAAGATTCTACAAAAAAGGTGACTTCACTTAAAGATAAACACCTGAATGGAGATCTTGCAATACTTGAAAAAAATATGGAACGAAAAGTGGACAATAAGGCCTTTGACGATATATATAAGAGATATGTTGGCCTGACACGGCAGTATGGAGAAGCTGACCGGGCAATCAATTTCTTTGAAGGCCTTGCAAAAAGACATCCTCACTCCTCAAACGCGCTTTCAGTTTTGGGATCAAGAACACACGGCCAGAAAAACAAGATGTTATTGCAAAATGGATTTAGATTGAATTAAGCGCGCGATAGAGTTTGGTGATAACAAGTTCTTTGCCAGGATAAACCTTATATGTTCTCAACATGAGCACGATAGTATACCAACAGGATATAAAGAACCTGTAATTAATCACCGGCTTTATCCAATTGCAGTTTATTATTTTTATTTAAATTTTGATAGTTTTTCTTTTTATTAACCAGGAGGTTTCATATGGAATTTGCCTCACAAGTAGAAATAGCAGCAGATATTATCTGGATTCGTCTCCATGCAAATGGAGAGATGATGCTTCGCAAACTAAGATCTTTACTGAGGATGGAAAAGTCACTTTTTTATCAGGGCATTGGCTGGTTGGCGAAAGATGGCAAGATATCCATAACGAAAACAGGATGGAGCAAAAAGATAAGCCTTTGTAATTAGTAAACTGTCAATAGCCTTTCACCTTTACATAGGAGGAGAACAAAATGTCCGTATTAATAGTAGGAGGAGATCACCTCGGCAGCATACCAAAGGAACTAAAAAAAATTGGCGTAGACAATATCAGGCATATGAGCGGCAGGAATAGAAACGTCATTAAGAGAGGCATGCCGATGACCATGGACCTGATCATAGTACTGCATGATTATGTTAACCACAATCTGGCAAATGTGACCAAAAAACAGGCCAAGGAGTGTAATATTCCCGTTGTCTTTGCAAAACGATCATGGTCATCTATTTACAAAA
>Ga0257123_1000577_pt1 | contig 27908 bp, 37 predicted proteins | sample SI106_135metaG_FD_190185 | JGI IMG/M metagenome (GOLD analysis project Ga0257123, IMG submission 190185) | Marine microbial communities from Saanich Inlet, British Columbia, Canada - SI106_135 | ecosystem: Environmental > Aquatic > Marine > Inlet | place: Canada: British Columbia | collected...
ATGAAGATTTTCAAATGTATTAAAATTAAGAGAATTTACGCTTGATTTTTGTGAAAAAGTTTGAGTTCCTTCAGACGTTGCAAATCCTGAAACCATGATAAAATTATAAAATTACTAAATTTATGTATATTTAGAAAGAAATTAAAAAACTCAAGGCAAATAAAATGCCAGTTATTCTACTAAATTTTAAACTAGAAGACATGAAGGGAACTAAATTGTCAATAGAATTATAATTTTTTTTCAATCCTAATCCAGATTTTAGAATTAATGGAAAACTAAGAAAACTAATCAATGATAAAATAGGAAATAAATTTACAGAGATTCCAATTAAAATTACAGAGTATGCAATTAAAGGAAAAATCCAAAATAATTTTGTTGCTTTTTCTTTTCCAACTACAATAACCAAAGTTTTTCTACCTTTTGATTTATCTGCATCATGATCAGGAAAAGATGCAATAAATAAAACTAAAGAGGATAAAGTTCCAATAACAATACCTGCAAAAATAGATTCAACAGTTACTTCACCAGATTGAATAAAGAATGTGCCAATAACAATCATGGAGCCCTTTACGGCGACAAAAAATTCACCTAAACCAGAATCTACAATTTTGGTAGAATAAAAATAAATTGATAAAATAGCAAATCCCAAAATTATTGCAATCAAAATTCCATTTGTGATAACAAAATAACTTCCAATCAGAGACCCAATTATCAAGAATGCAACTCCGGCACGGTAAACAGTAGATGGTTTGAGCAATCCTTCAGGCAAAACACCTGTTCCACCACTCATTTTTGTTCTAGTTGTTTTAGTGTCAATTCCTCTTTTGAAATCCCAAAAATCATTTAGTAAGTCAACACTAGCATGAAGTGCCAGAACTCCAGCAAAAGTCAAAACTATATCAAGAATGTCAACAGAGCCGTTTTGTGACCAGTTTAAGGCCAATCCTACCGAAACTGCAATGACAGATGCCAGTAAAAAGCGAACTCGGATAACACGTAGCCATACTGAAATCATTTGAGATGATTCTGTTTTTTCAATATAATATTCATAAGTTTGGATTTTAACTAAATTTAATATGAAAATAAACTGAATTCTGTCCATGATATTTGGAAAAATTAAAGAAAACGAGAAAATAATAAAATTTAATGTAGAAATACAATGCACAAATTGTTGTAAAAAAGTTCCAGGAGGAATGAAAACAGGTGAAAGTTATTTTGAAACTAAAAAATTTAAAAATGATTTAAAAGAATTTAAAAAAACGTATCTGTGCGGCGTTTGTAGAGATAAAAAAAGAGTCAACCACTAAGAATTAGATCAGAGATTCATCATTAACTTCAATAGGTTTTCTCCCCATAAAACCAGAATCCTTTTCATGCCAAAATTTTATTTCAGTCTCACCATGTTTCCAACATAGACAAACTTCTTCATCAAATCTTTTAGATGGAAAATCAAGTAAACCCTGTTCAATACTTTTAATCATCACGCCAGTACTTTCCAAGATTTCAATAGATTGATAGAATTTAGTTATTGCAGAATTTAGTTGTTGTTTCAATATCATATATTCTTTAAATGAATTAGTTGTGGAGACACAAACTTGTAATTGTTTTTCAATTTTTGTAATATCATTTTTTTTGGCCAATGCATATTCAAATTTTTTGATTACATCAGGTAATGCATCATTTGCCTGGTTTGCAGTAAAAAATGAAAACATAACGTCATTCAAAAAGCCTCGATTAAAAATCTTAGGTGTTAAAATAGATAAAATTCAACAAATCAGGAATAATTTATGAAAATAAAAAACAAATTCTCTCAACTAATTATGAAATATACACCAAAAGGATTCAAGGATAAATTTAAAAATAAAAAATAGATATCAAGCACAGTAAGATTTCTTTAATTTATCAATAATCATATCTTTAAATTTAATTTCATTAGATGATATTTATGAAAATAAAAATGTGTGATCATATTGACGTATCAGGCATAAGAATAGAGTCATCTCAATCTGTTTTTGCAATTTGTACTATTGATGAAAGTCAATTTGTTACTTATTCATGTAAGAAATGCTACAACGAGATAAAGGAATTAGAACATGAAATTATTTCAAAAGAAGAATTTGAAAAATATTTGAATTAATTAAATATTTTCAGATATAAAACAAGTGTAAATTTTAATATTTTTTTGGTTTAATTCCTTTTTTCTTTACTTGTTGTTTCTTTTTGTATTGTTTAACTCGTTGTTTTTGTTCTGCTGTCTTTTGTCCTTTCTGTTTTCTGCCATCTTTATTTCCAGTCTTTTTTTTCCCAAACCCCATATCAAAAACTCTGGGATTAGATTCTGATAAGTATTGTTTTAAAGATAATAAATCACAGGTGCAAATTTATTAAGAATTAATTTACATGATAAAATATGAGCGAAGATCAACTAGAGGCAATAATTTTACAAACAATTAACGGTGCAATATCTACAATACCAGGGTATTTAGAAGAAATTAAAGAAAATAAAGAGGTCCTAAAAGTTGAAAATGCTCAAGAATTTGTCTACGGAATAGTTATGGGAATGGCATTAGGGATGAGCGGAGCAATTCTTAGTGCACAAGAAAAACCACCAACAGCTGAAGATCAGATCAAAGTGAGAGATATAATTTACAAACACATACCAGAAATTAGAGAAAGAATTTTCAATTGATAGAATTTAAGAAAAAAGAAGTCAAGTTTCTAAAATCCTTAGAAGAAGCAAGAATTGCAACATCACATAAGAATATACCACACGTAAAACCAGTTTCATTTGTATTTCATGAAAATTTAATCATAATAGCAACAGATTACAAAACAAAGTCATTTAGAAATATAAAATTAAATCCAAATGCAAGTATCGTAATTGACATTTACAAGTCAGGGGCTCACAAAGCCATATGTATTCAAGGAGAAATAAAGATTATTGAGTCAGGAATAGAATTTAAGAAGTATTATGATATTTTTTATGAAAAATTTCAATGGGTAAGAAAGGATCCTTGGAATGAAAAAGAAGCACCTTTTTTAAAAATAATTCCAAAAAAGAAAACAAGTTGGGGTTTAATTTAAAAAAATTAAAAGGATTTAAGATTAATTAATTAAAAAATTATTTTATTTTATATCTCAAAATAGCCAATACAGAATCATCAATTTCAAGTTTTTTGATTATTTTTGGAGAAACAGCAAATTCAATTTTACAAGAAGTTTTTTTAGCAATTTCCAACATTTTCAAGATATTTTTAAATTGAGAATGAGTATGATAGGTTGAAGAGACAATTAATGTTTCAACACGTCCCATTTTTAAAGCACGATAAATTACATTATTTCTTTTTGCAGTTAATCCATCTTTAACTAATTTTTCATATTTTTGAAGTAATTCTGTCATGTGTTTTTTTCTATACTCATACAAATGATGAATTATTATTTTATGAATATCGTTTATGGAAGTAGTAAAAGATAACCCCTCTACAAATCGACATTTTGAAGTTAGTTCAGAATTTAGTTCATCATAAAATTCGGTTTTTGCGGGACCATTTCCACCCAACAATATTAATTCAGAATTAGAATCCATGAGACGTACTTTGTTTGCAACTTTTTTAAAGAAAACATGGATTTTGGTTTGTCTAGCACGTAAAAAACGCCCTTGACTTTGACCGCCTTTTTTATGTCTACCTTGTAAATCAATTTTAAGTTTAGATTCTTGAATAATTTGATTACCATGAAATTTTTGTATTCGTGCAGTTTTTTGATCAAGAGTTACTAGTAAAATATCATGATTAGTTTTTAAAATATCGGAAAAAGGTTTGATGTATGGTTTTTTATTTGCCATATAGACATAAGGTAATTTTTGAGATGTGCCAATTTCTTTAATCTGAACTTTACCATTTTTTATCCATCCAAAAATACACAAGGTCTTGGTAAATTTTCCTGCAGATACAGGTTTCTTTTTAAGTTCAAGTATTCTTTTTTGAATTTTTAATTCAATTTTTTCTAACAGTTCAGATTTTTTTGTTTCATGGAATAATCCAATTATTTCTTGACCTTTGCCATATGGATAATATACAGAGACACAGGGAGAAGTAATTGTTTTTATTTCTTGTAAGAATTGATTCAAAGAGATCCATTCAGAAGAAGAGATTTCAGATAAAGTTGGATTACGATTCATAAAAATATGTTAAGATACTTTTCTAATAAGATTTGTAATTAAGAATAGTAATAAAATTAAAAGATTGAGTCAAATGAACGAAAAAAATAGGTAGGAAATTATGTTAAAAATTCAACAATTTTGTAAAAATTTGGAAAAAAAAATAGCTTATATAGTAACAATGTTGTGATAAACTGTATTATTTTGGTTCAAGAAATTACAAATGCAGATGCATTATGTGGCCGTTGTGGTAAAAAAGGCATGCTCACAGATAATGTTACAGGAGAAAGATTCTGTGGAAAATGTGGTTTTGTAATTTCAGAGACTTTACAAGATGCAGGTCCAGAATGGAGATCATTTTCAAAAGAAGGCGGAGCAGATCCAACAAGAACGGGTGCCCCAACATCATTAACAATGCACGACAGAGGACTTGCAACAATTATCAATCCATTAAACAAAGATGCATCTGGAAAACCATTATCCACATCAATGAAAAGTACTATTGAGCGTCTTAGAACTTGGGACAGTAGAAGTAAAGTTAATGCATCATCAGACAAAAATTTGAGACAAGCATTAAGTGAACTAGCAACATTAAAAGATAAACTTTCACTTTCAGATTCAGTTATAGAAAAAGCAGCTTACATTTACAGAAAAGCATTAGAAAAAGGATTGGTAAAAGGTCGCTCTATTTCAGCATTAATTGCATCAGCATTATATGCAGCTTGTAGAGATACTGAAACTCCAAGAACACTAAAAGATGTTGCAGATGCAGGAAACATTAAGAAAAAAGACATTGCAAGATGTTACAGATTATTACATAGAGAATTAGAATTAAAAATGCCAGTAGTTGATCCAACTCAATGTGTTGCAAAAATTGCAAGTAAATTACAGATATCAGAAAAAACAAAACGTTATGGAATTAAAGTACTCAAAGATGCACAAGAGCATGAAGAATCAGCAGGGAAAGATCCTATGGGACTTGCAGCAGCTGCATTATACTTGTCGTGTGTCAAAAATGGAGAAGATAGAACTCAAAGAGACATTGCAGAAGCTGCAAATGTAACTGAAGTAACAATTAGAAATAGATACAAAGGACTGAGATTAGATCAGAGTATGAATAGGTAGAATGAGATAGAATGGCACAAACAAAACCAGTTATTGCAATTGTAAACGTAGTAGCTTCTGCAACAATTGAACAAAAATTAGACCTTGTAGATATTACAAAAAAATTCCCAGACGTAGAATATCATCCAGAACAATTCCCAGGAGCAGTATTTAGATTACAAAATCCAAAAACAGCCACGTTGTTATTTAGTTCAGGAAAAATGGTATGTACAGGTGCAAAATCACAAGAATTAGCAGAAACTGCAGTATCCAATGTAGTCAAAATATTGAGAAAAGGTAAAGTCAAAATAAAAAAAGACGCAACAGTAACTATTCAAAATATCGTATCCTCAATTAATCTTGGAGGTAAAGTCAACTTGGAACAAGCAGCAAGAACATTACCAAGAAGTATGTACGAGCCAGAGCAATTTCCAGGATTGATTCACAGAATGCTTGATCCAAAAACAGTAATCTTGATTTTTGCATCAGGAAAATTAGTTTGTGTTGGTGCTAAACTTGAAAAAGAAATTCACCGTTCAGTTCACCAAATACATGCATTGTTAGAAGAAAAAGATTTGATGGTATACGAATAACCATATTGGATGATTTGGAAAAATAGAAATGTCAAACAAAATAAAATGTGCCCATATTTTAATTGAAAAACAAAGTCAAGCTTTACAATTACTAGAAGAAATTAAAAAAGGTAAAAAATTTGGAACAGTTGCCAAAGAGGTTTCCACATGTCCCAGTGGAAAAAAAGAAGGAGATTTAGGGTATTTTACAAAAGGACAAATGGTAAAAGAATTCGAGGATGTCGCATTTAAATTACAAATTGGGGAGATATCTGAACCAGTAAAAACAGAATTTGGATACCATATCATTAAACGATTAGGGTAACAAAATCTAAATAAAAATGGCAGTCTTAACTGAAAAAAATTTAAGCAATATTTTAGAATATTTAGAAAAATCCATCAGTAACTTAGCAATAGATGCATTTGATAATTTAGAATTAGAGGGAGGATCACAAGGAGTAAAAAATTTTCTAGAAAATCAGTATGACATTAGATTAGAGAATTTGCTAATTGCAAAAAATAGCAGCATACATCATTTGGAATCAAGAATGAAAAATCAAGTAATACAAAAAAAACAAAAAATCATTGAAAAAATTTGTAAAAAATATAATAGTTAGATAAAAGCATCAAGACCAGTTTTTTCAGAAGAATTATGGCCTTTATTTTTTTCCAATATTTTAGTCATTTTAGTTCCCATGGATTTAGCAGCAGATATTTTTCGTTTACCAATCCAATAGTATGTCTCATCAATAGTATTTTTAGCAATTAACACAACCAACTTACCAGTATCTTTTCGACCAGTTCTACCTCTTCGTTGAATGAATCTAATCGAACTTGGAACATTGTCATAAAAAATTACTTGGTTAACTTCAGCAATATCCAGTCCCTCTTCACCAACACGAGTTGCAATCAATACTTTAAATTCACCATCTCTAAATTTTTGGACAACTTCAATTTGCTTTTTTTGTTTTAATCCAGTATCCCCAGCTTTTCCAATTAAAATTCCGGCAGAGATTCCCATTTCAGACAGTTTATTGAAAATCATATCTACAGAGTCACGATAACTAGTGAAAATTAGAGCCTTTCCAGGAACAGAATTCAAAATTTCTTTTAATTTTGGAATTTTTGAGTGTTCAATACCATGAGATTGTGCTTCTTTTGCAAGGGTTAATGCTTTAGTAAAATTAGGATCAAGTTCAAACAAATCTTTAACGCCTACACCCTTTTTTGCTTGTGCACGTTTACAAAATTCTAAAAAAGGAGTCACACCATGTGCTTCAAGAATATTCAGAGCATAATGGATTCGGATTCCAGAAAAAAGAGGTTTTGCAGATTTTCTATTTTTAGTTAATACAAAAGGCCTCATACGAAGTAAGGCTGAAAGGGATTGTTGATTATTCAAATTAAGACCATTTTTTCTAAGAAGATCATATCTCTCATCTAAAGCTAATTTCAGTGATTTTTGGATGGATTTTAATTCAGGTGGAAGTTCAACATTAATCCATTCAGTATTAGTTTCTTGAATGTATGGTTTTACATCAGGACTATTTTCAGTTCGTTCAGCAACACTTGAAATTCTAAGCTTTGTTAAAATTTCAGTTGCTTTTTCTTGTTCACTTGGAAGTGTTGCAGTCATACCTAAAATCCGAGTAGTTGAATTTTCAAAATGTTCAGCAATACTAGAATATGCATAATCCCCAGTGGTACGATGAACTTCATCAAAAATGATCAAACTAAATTGATTTGGAGAAACAATTTTTTTATTTAGATCGTTTCTAGCAACTTCAGGAGTAGCACAAATTATTTGACTATTCCAAAGATCAGTTCTTTTTTCAACCGTATCTTCTCCAGTGATCAATGTAATATCATCAAGCAGTAGATTTTGTTTTAAAAAATCAAAATGTTGATTGACTAAAACTCGAGTGGGTGCCAAAAATAAAATTCTGTTAGATTTTTTTGATAGGTATTCTGCAATCACATGTAACGCAATAGTAGTTTTTCCAAGACCAGTAGGTAAAACTACAATACAATTTTCCAACATTGCTTGATTTGCAAGATTAATTTGATAATCTCGTTTTTCTACAGAATTTTTTTGGATGTATTTTTTTTCAATATATTCAATCAAAGTATAACAAAAAATCAAGACATAGGAATTTTATGTTTTCTCTGTGCAAAATACTATGAACAGCTCAGCATTCAAGAAAAAATACTAAAAATAAGCGATTATGATGGAAAATAAGAATGAAAGTATGGCAGATAGTAAAAATGTCCAGTATTTCTCAGATAGATTTAGATATTTTCTAAAAAATAGGCTATTATGATTTCTAAAGGCCTAATTTTAGGAATAATGATCATAATTATTGGAGCAATACTACTCACAATAACAAGTTAGTAATAAAATCAAAATAAGATAGTTATTTCAATATAGATAAAATCGTACCAGCTGTTAGCCCGCCAATTACAAGAATAACCATGCTCCGATAAGAAAAAATCAATGTTTCACCATACTCTTGTGTACATATATTTTAAAATGTAATAAATTTGAATTCTTTTAGTCAATACGCTTAAGTTAATAGAAAAATTTGAGGGTTATTGAACAATAGACGTATTGGTTTATCTTTACTAATTCCATCAACAATTACTGGAATCATTATTTTAGTAATGAGTAATTATTTACCAAAGGAAGCATTATTGCCAATTCTAATAATTAATGGAGTTATCTGGGCTAGTGGGTTAGTTTTAATAAATTACAAAGCAAAACATTCTAGGAGAGACAAAAGTAAATTTAAAAGAACAAATACTAAAACTTGGGATAATTAAATTCAAAAAGTAATTTTAAATAAAAAAATTATTTTATTTTTTAGAATTAATCAAATCCCAAGAAATCGTAAGAATAAATTTTCAAAAGTATAGATTAATGATCATTTTCAAGAATGAGATAATTTAAAAAAATCCTTAACCCATCATTGTTTTCATCAAATGCGTCAAGCATATCATCAAATGCGTCAAGTGTATCAAGTGTTTCATCAAGTGTGTCATTATCTACACCAATTGTATTTACGCACAAATCAGAGTTGGGATTAAAAAATTTGATTTGATGAAACACTTGATGGGTTTGATGAAACATTACTCCCATAATACATCAAATTTAGATTCAAATAATATCAAAAAAAGAAAACTGTAGTTATTTTGTTCTTTCTAGGCACAGATAAGAAGATCAAGACTATTTTATTTCTTAGAAAATGTTTTTAAAAATAATTTTAATTCTTCTTTTTGTTTAACTAGAGAAGTATTTTCCCAAATTTTTAATTGGTTAAATTTTGCTAATTCATAAAAAATATCTTTATCTTCATCACTAAATTCATCATGTCCTTTTTTGTTAATTTTTCCATGTTTTCGTAATATACCAGATCTGCCTTTAGATTCTTCTTGATATTCTATAATTATTTTATTTTTAAAATCAATTAAATCAGGAACAAATTGTCTAAATCCTTTTTTTCTAAATTCTAATGCTTGTTTTTCTGTTAAAATTGGAACTTTTTTCCATGTTCCAAATTCATCAATAACTATTCTTGTTTTACCTTCTTTTGTATCCGTATCGATCATAAAATTATAATAATTTTCTTTATCGATTTGTTTAATTTGTTCACTAATATCAAATAATTTTTCAAGATCTTGAATGCCCACATCAAAATATTTGAATTTGAGTATATGATGAGAAGGTTATCTTAGTATCAATTAACAAATTAAACAATGATCGTTATACAAAATCAATAAATTCATTTTTTATTTAATATAGAATCAATTAAATTATAACCCAATTTAGATTCATTAAATCATATGGATACTTTTGAAGCAATTAGTAGTAGACGTGCAATTAAAAAATTTGATAATACATACAAAATGACATCAGAGCAAGTAGATTCTTTAATGAAATTAGCAATTCTTTCCCCAACAAGCTATAATCAACAAAATTGGCGATTTGTAACTACAACTGATGATGAAATTAAAAAGAAAATCAGTGTTGCGGCTCGTAATCAAGCACAACCTACTGATGGTGCTTTAGTTATTTTATTATGTGGAAATACAAATGCATGGAAAGAAGATCCATTAAGATATTGGAAAAATTCAACTTCTGAAAAACAAGAGTATGTAAAAAATGCCCTTGAAAAAAAATATGCAAACAGTTCTGAAAATAGACGAGATGAAGCAATGCGTTCTTGTGGATTTGCAGGTCAAACCATAATGATTGCAGCACGAGAAATGGGTTTGGATTCATGTCCCATGGTTGGTTTTGAATATGATGAAATTGCAAAAATAATTAATTTACCAAAAGATCACATTATTGTTTTAATGATAGTTGTTGGAAAATCTGCAGAGCCGGCAAATCCCCGAGGAGGTCAATTAGAATTAGACCAAGTAGTGTTTAAAAACAAATTCAATTAAACACCATCATTTTAATTTATTTTTATAAAAATTTATTCCATCATTTTTAGAGTATCAGATGCAGTAACAATCCCCACAATATGTGAATTTTTTGAAACTAGAATGCATTTTGAATATCTAATTAATTGTATAAGGACATTTGCAGGAGTATCCCAATTTACAATTGGCGGAATTGGATCCATAGTATCTGCAAGTTTTGCTTTTTTCAATTCGGCTTCCCCCAAATCAGATAAATGTTTGATAATTCCATCTTCAGATACTATTCCCACAATTTTTGATTTATCAAATACAGGAATTTGACTAATCGATAACATATGCATTTTTTTTATTGCATCATGAAGTGTATCAGTAGGTTTTAATTTTACAATGTCATCACTACAAAAATCACCTACAATGTGGGATGATGACTCTCCTTCCAATTTGGCTAAATTTTCAAAAATCTTTTTTGCAGTTTCATAGCTTGGTTGACTTCTTCCAGACTCTATTTGATTAATCATTGAAGTACTAACCTCAGTCATTGATGCAAGTTTTTTTTGAGTAATACCCAATTTTTGCCTAATTTGTTTTATTGATTCAATTCTTGGAAGCAATTCAATTAGAATAAACTATGTTTGGTTTTAAAATGTATTATTTTTTAGTTTTTTTTGCTTTTTTTGGTTGTTCAATTGCGGCTTGGGCTGCAGCTACAATTGCAATAGGGATTCGATGCGGAGATGCACTAACATAGCTTAATCCTTCCCCATGACAAAATTTGATTGAACTTGGATCTCCACCATGCTCACCACAAATTCCAACTTCCATATTCTTTCTAATTTTACGGCCATTAGTTACGCCTATTTTGATTAAGCTACCTACACCATTAACATCAATTGATTGGAATGGGTTTTTTTCAAGTAATTCTTTTTCCATATATTCTGGAAGGAATTTTCCTTCAACATCTTCCCTACTGAAACTAAATGTTCCTTGGGTTAAATCATTAGTACCAAAACTGAAAAACTCAGCAGTTTTTGCAAGTTCGCTAGCAGTTAATGCTGCCCTTACTACTTCAATCATAGTTCCAAAATTAATTTTTAATTTCATTTTATTTTTAGTTTCTACTTCTTTTTTGATAGTATCGTAGATTGCTTTAATGTGATTTAATTCAGCAATACTACTAATTTGTGGAATCATGATTTGCGGATGTGCCTTTACTTTTTTCTTTGTTAATTCTACTAATGCTTCAAAAACGGCACGAATCTGCATTTCATAAATTTCAGGATAAGTAATTCCAACTCTAACTCCTCTGTGTCCCATCATAGGGTTAATTTCTGCAAGTTCTCGAGCTCTTTTTAAAACCACTTCAGCATCATTAACTTCATCAGTTTTATTTTCTGCTTTTAATTTTTGAATTTTTTCAACTAATTCTTCAGGGTTTGGTAAGAACTCATGTAATGGAGGATCTAATAATCTAATTGTAACCTCATAGCCTTCCATTGCTTTTAGGATTTCAATAAAATCACTTTTTTGTAATTGACCTAATTTTTTAAGAACTTGATTTCGCTCTTCAACATTTTCAGCCATAATCATATCTACAAATAAACCAATTCTATCAGTTCCATTGAACATTCTCTCAGTTCTACACAATCCAATTCCCTGACCTCCAAACTGTCTTGCAAGTCTTGCACCTTCTGGTGTATCGGCATTTGCTCTAATTCCTAATGTTTTTGCTTTTTGTGCCCATGCTAAAATTTGTTCAAAATCTTTAGTGACTTTTGGTTCCACAGTTGGAACTTCACCAAGAAATACAGTACCTTCACTACCATCAATAGTGATTGTGTCACCTTCTTTTATCGTAATACCATTTGCAGTACACGTGTTATTGTTATAATCAATTTTTAATTCAGGACATCCTACTATGCAAGGTTTTCCCATACCTCTTGAAACAATTGCAGCATGAGATGACTTTCCGCCTAAACTAGTTAAAATTCCTTCAGCTGAGAAAAAGGCAGGGACATCTTCAGGTTTTGTCTCTTTTCTAACTAGAATGATTTTCTTTCCTTCTTCTCCCAATTCAATTGTCTTTTTTACATCAAATACTACAATTCCACTAGCAGCTCCTGGTGATGCTGCAATACCTTTTGCCAATTGTTTAAAATCTTTAACTTTTGATTCATCCATTGTTCTATGGAGTAATGCTTCTAATTGTTGTGCAGGAATTCTCAATAATGCTTTATCTTTGTTAATTAATTTCTCTTTTACCATATCTACAGATGTTTTAACTAATGCACCTGCACTCATTTTTGCAGTTCTTGTTTGTAATAAGTAAAATTTTCCTTGTTCAACGGTAAATTCAATATCTTGAGGTTCTTTGTAATGTTTTTCTAATTTTGAACATGCATTGTATAGTTCTTTGTAAGATTTTGGCATGTCTTTTTTTAATAATTCAATATTTTGTCCAGTTCTAACTCCAGCTACAACATCTTCTCCTTGAGCATTGATCAGATATTCACCTTCCAATTCTTTTTTACCATTATGACCATTTCTTGTAAATACTACTCCTGTTGCACTATCATCACCCATATTTCCAAAAACCATAGTAACTACATTTACTGCAGTTCCATTTGCAATGTCTTTAGTGATACCATTTTTTTCACGATAAACAATTGCTCTTTCCCCCATCCAACTTTTAAAAACAGCTTCTATTGACAATTCTAATTGCTCTTTTGGAGAATCTGGGAATTTTCTCTTTGTATGAGTTTCACATATTTTTTTATATTCTGAAACAATTGTTTTTAATGATTCAACGTCTAGTTTACTATCATCTGTAACACCTTGTGCATTCTTTGCAGTATCTAATACATGATCAAATTTTTCATCATTTACTCCAAATACCACTTTTCCAAATAATTGAATAAATCGCCTATACGAATCCCATGAAAATCGAGGATTTTTGGTCTGTTCTGCAAATCCTTCTACTGTTTTTTCATTTAATCCCAAATTCAAAATAGTATCCATCATTCCAGGCATGGAAATAGCAGCACCTGAACGTACAGATACTAGTAGGGGGTTAGTTGTTGAATTCCATTTTTTACCAGTCTTTTTTTCCATTTTTATAATATTTTTCATTACTGCTGGCATCAGATCCTTAGGTAATTTTTTGTTATTATCATAATACTTGTTACATACTTCAGTGGTAATTGTAAAACCTGGAGGGACTGGAAGTTTTAATCGAGTCATCTCACTTAGACCTGCACCTTTTCCACCTAGCAACATTCTCTTTTTGCTATCTGCTTCTTCAAATGCATAAACTGGTTTTGTTTTTACCATGTGTAATTTTCTAAATTTTTTGGCTTTTTAAACTAATGCCTTGGCAAACTCTGAAATAATTTTATTCCAGTTTTTAGATTTTATAATTCCACTTGCAACTAAGATCCCTTTTGATCCTAATTCTACTGCTTTAGATACATCATCGCCTGAAACAATTCCTGCACCACAAAGAAGTTTTGTTTTGTTATTTGCATCTTTAACTGCTTTTGCAGCTTTTACAATTAATTCTGGTTTTTCACTTGAAACAGATTTACCAGATCCAATTAACTCAGGTGGTTCTATTGCAATAAAATCAGGATTTAATTTTACGTATTTTTTGACTTCTGCTACATCTTTTACACACACAATTGAGATCATTTTTAGTTCTTTTAATTTTAAAACCAATTTTTGAATTTCTTTATTTGTAATTCTATGTTCACTGTGATTAATCAAAGATCCTTTAACTTTAGATTTTTTTAGCAACTCAGGAATCATAAAACCAGTGGTACTACCAATTTTGGAATCATCAACATGTTGAGATAATATTGGAATTGAACTATTAGATACCACTCCAATCAAATGTTGTGGAGGAGCAATTGCAATTTTTACTTTAAACTTTTTTGAAACTTTTTCAGCAGTTTTTACAAACTGGGTAATTTTATCGCCTGAAATTTCTTCGTAATTTTTACAGTTAATAACAAACATCGTTCTTTGAACTTCTTTGTATTGTATTTATTTCTTAATTTAACTTTTTTAATCGATTATCATATATTTTTTTCATCGAGGATACCAATATCATCAAAATTAAGCCTGCAGTGTTTGTTCCTATGATGAATACATCTGAAACAATAACACCATAAATTAACCATAAAATTGAACCAGCTGCGATAAACAACATTAAAAATTTTGAGACATCTTTGAGACTTTTTGTTTTATATCCTTTGTAGAGTTGTTCTATCCATCCTGTGAGAATTAATACCCCAGCTGCTACTCCCAGAATCGTTAACAGCGTTCCATCTATTTCCATTTTAACTCCAAAAAAATTCATCCAACCCTGTTTGTTTTGGTTTTCCAAGTATCGTATCAAAATCCAAATCCATAGATGATGTTATTTGTTCTAATGTTGATTCTAAAAATTCCATATATTTTTTAGAATCCATTTCCTCTTTTTTTGCTAATTCTACGGGTTTAACTCCGGGTTTGTTTAATATTTTAATAAATGAAATTTTATCTCCTTTCTTTAACTCTTTAATAGATTCAAGTTGCCTTGCTGCTCGTATATGTTGTGGAATTGTTTTTACATATTCAGATGGTGCCTTGCTTAACATTACATTGAACGTTAAATCTTCTAATGGTATTTCTTTTGCTTGAACTTTTTTTCCACAAACTGCTATTTTTTCAGAAATAGATTTTTTTGCTTTTACAAAATCTTCCATTGTTTTTACTTCAGATAAAACATCCAATAATTCAAAAAATAATTTTTTAATAAATGCAGGAGTATGAGATTTCTTTCCAGTTAATCCCTTTACATCAACTTTTCCAGAATCAGTTACACCCAAATAATTTTTCTTTCTATTACTTAATACACAATACCTGTAAGTCTTATCAATTTCTAAATCAACACCATGATCAATTTTAGCTTGTTCAATGATTGTTTGTATTTGATTTTGTGTTGGATTTTTAATAAACAATGAATCAGTATCACCGTATAAAACTTCAATTCCAGTACCCTCACATTTTTTGATAGTTTCTAAAATTGTATGTCTACCTACGGCAGTTGTTGCTTCTGCTGCAGGTAGAAAATAGAGCGGAAATATTTCAGCACCCATTACCCCATAACTTGCATTCAAAATAACTTTAAGCGCCTGACTAACTACAGTGTATTGTTGTCTTTGTTCATCAGTTAGTGTTTCTTTTTTTGAAAGACTTTTGTAATAATTTACTCTCAAATCCCTCAGTGATCCGATGATCATGGATGTTAATCCATTTCTTTTAGAACATGTCCAATGATTTGTTTGAGGAATTGTATTTTTTTTACATTCTTCATGAGAACATCTAACTGTTTCATAAGAGAGATTTCTAACTTTGATAATACTTGGGTATAGACTTGCAAAATCCATAACAACTACTTTGAAATGAATTCCTTCTTTTGGTTCAACTACTAATCCACCTCGATATTTTTTATCTTTAATTACCGCATCAGACATAACGCCTTCTGTTCTTTTTTGTAATTCGTCCCTTTTTGGAATAAGTGCATTTCTTTTCCTATGTTCATAATACAACAAACTTCTAATCCATTGAGACACACCCATTCTTGCAATATCATCAACAGGCATTCTTCCAATTCTTGCAATGATGACAAGTAAGTTCATCAATAAATCGCCGTTAAAACTTGTAAGTTCATAAGTTAATTGTGCATCATTGTAACAATAATTTGCAGTTTGATAAAGAGATAATTTATCAAAATCTAAACCATAATCAATTTTTTCTTTTCCCAATAGTGCCTTAGATACACTGTTTAATGAAAAATCAGTATATGCTTGACTAAATGCATAAATTTGAAATGAACGATTAGATAAGGTCCTATACAAATCAATATGAACTCCATGTTTTAGAGTTGCAGAATCCCTCATCATGTATAGAGGATTATCATCATTTGAAACTCCCAATCTTTCGGCTCGATTATACAAATAAGGTAAATCAAATTCATCGCCATTGTATGTAACTACAAATGGAAATTCTTCAATTATTTTGAATGCATCTGCAATCATTTCTTTTTCTTTATCTAAATCATAAAACGTTACTTTGATATTTTCATCTAATTCATTATTCCCTTGTGCTGTTCCTTCAGTTTTAAGCACAAAAATTTGATCAAAACCATCACTTCCTTTAAGACCTATGGCAGTAACTCTTTTTTCGGCAAGTTTTGGATCTGGAAATCTTCCCGGATCAAATTCTACTTCAATATCTACACTCAGTCTTTTTATTTTTGGGATTGGTTGATTAAGTAAATCAGCCCATTCTGAAATAAATGCTTTAAATTCTTCTGCATCTATCATACTTTCACTATCTACTTTATCCCACAACAAACTTTTCAGTGCAAGTTTTACTTCATTAGATATGTCCATATTGTGGGGTTTTAGTAACCCGTCTGTTATCTCATAATATTTTCCAATAATTAATTGTCTATCATACAGATATGTTTCATAATATTTGATATCAGATTCCCAGGTTTCAATTTGATTTCTAATACTATCACCATAATTTCCTCCGATTGAAAGTGGATTATCTACTACTATTTTAGACATTTCAATTTCTTTATCTTGAATTAAATCATGTTTCTTAACTGTTTTAATTTCTATAACATCATCTCTTTCTTGTAAAAAATCTAATTCCTCAGGAGATAATTTTGAATAACAGTATGGTTTATGTCCAATTTCATCTTTCCATAAAAATAATTTTTGTTTTGTTGGTTCATAAAATTTCAGAATTGCAGATTTGCTCAATCCATCATATGTTGCAGATACTAACATTGATGGAAGCATTGTTTCTATTTTTTCTACTTGTGCTACTTTGGCTTGCATTTAATCACTCATTTTTTTCATATTTACTGACAAGTTCTTTTGCCCATTTTACAATTTTTGTTTTTTCTAAATGTACAATTTCCACACCAGCTTCGTTTAGTAAATCATAATCTGTTTCAGGATATTTATCCAAACAAACAAATTTTTTGATTCCAATAGTTATCGCCATTTTTGTACATTCTAGGCACGGGACAAATGTGGAATACAAAATAGCACCATCTGCACCGGCTTCTATTCCCAAAATTGCACAGTGCATTATTGCATTGGCTTCAGCATGATTACATAAACAACGATCTAAAGAAGCACCAGATTCTATTTTCCCATCCATTCTAAGCTGACATCTTTTACATCCACCTTCAAAACAATTTTTAATTCCAGGAGGAGTACCGTTATAACCTGTTGCTAATTGTCGATGATTTCTTACAATTACTGCACCAACTTGTCTAGTCATACAATTTGAACGTAATTTTGCTAATTCTGCTTGTAACATAAAATATTCATCCCAATTTGGCCTATCAAAAGAATTACTCATACGAATCGTGTCTAAATGTTACATATATGGATCTCGTTAATTATAATTTTATTTGCGATCAATAATTTTAAAAAATTATGATGCACCCCACCTTTAAATTCAAATTAAAACACACATTATTGAAATGAAATTAAATCTTCTTTTGATTATTACAATGGTTTCAATTTTTACTATCTCTGCAGTAGGACAATCTGTTCTGGGATATGGGGGTCCACCTGAAAATAATAGTGCAAATAATTATACTGTAAAAATCAATACTGATCAAGAATCATATGTGATGGGAGAATCAGTGATTTTTACGGGTTCTGTAAACAAGTATGATGAAGACCGTTCTTTGAGAATTACTGTTTTTGATTCTAGCAAAAATTTGATCATAACTAAAAAAACACCGGTTGATACGTATGGCACGTTTACTTACACCGTAAAATTAAATGAAAAATTTTCTGATGGTAAATATATTGTAAAATCCCAATATGGGACTTCCAAATCAACTGTAAACACTTCGTCGTTCATGGTTGTTATTGGAAACACACCCATAACGACATCAGATACATCTGAAATTCCTGTTTGGATTAAAAATAACGCAGGTTGGTGGGCAGAGGGTTCTATTGATGACTCATCATTTGTATTAGGAATTCAATTTTTAGTACAAGAAGGATTTATGAAAATTCCCATAACATCACAAGGTAATGGATCTGAAAGTAATGAAATTCCTGTTTGGATTAAAAATAACGCAGGTTGGTGGGCAGAGGGTTCTATTGATGACTCATCATTTGTATTAGGAATTCAATTTTTAGTACAAGAAGGATTTATGAAAATTACAAATTAAGGTATAAATTTTAAAAATATATTTTATTTATTGCATTTTTCTAATTTTCATACCAATTCCAAAAGATATGATCATTCCAGTTAAAGACAAGATTGTCAGAGAATTAGTATCAACAGTTGACGGAGTATCAGTAATCAATGGAATCAATAAAGAAAACCCAAACATAATTCCACTAACATAACTAATATTTTTTAAAATTGGCAATTTACAAGGAATCGGCATAAAAAATAGTTTTTTTTAAATTATTTAGTCTTTGATAATGACAAATTAATTTATATTTTAAAAATCCATATTTGATTGATGAAAACTGAAAAAGAAATAGAAGAATTTCGAAGAGACATAGAACAAAGATTGATTGATGTTTCAAAATTACCTGATCCTATAGGGGCTATGAAATATTATCAAGGTGCACTTCGAACTCTTGAATGGGTAACTACGGGACAGGATATCTGAGTACTATTTTTGAGTAATTCTAAGGGCTATCCCGATTATTAGAAAAATTATCATAAAGTATGATGTCATTACTGTCCATTGTGTAATTGTATCTAACTGCAAATCATTTACTAGTAAAATTGAAAATAATATTGTAAAAATTACACCAATTACTAGCATGATATTTCTAATTATATTTTTTTTATTTAGAAATCCCATAAGGATTATCTGAAATTAAATTATTTATTCCAATGTATTTTCTAATTTACGCCACTACGTCTTTTAATTTCAGGTGTTTTTTCAGTAGTGACATCTTTTTGAAAATTTTCAAGTTTTTGTTGATTTTCTTCAATTTCTTCTTTTGTCCATTCACGTACAAATTCATCTTTAATATCAACAAAATTTTTACATTTTTCACAAAGCCATAATGCATCTCTTTGTTCTGGAAACATAATAGGAAATCGTCTTCCATTACATTCCTTGCATAGTAGTGGCATAATTTTCTGTATTTGTACTTCTATTTGTACTGACATTATTACAAATAATGTTCAAAAAAATAATTTTGTTTGTTAAATACACAGTCTTAATAAAATTAGTCACAATATTCACATTTCAAAAAAGAGTATTTCGTATTTCATTACAAATTGTATAGTATTATGAATTTTTTTAAGATTAAGAATACTAATAGAATAAATTTGATTTAAAAATTAATTGAAAGATCAAAAATCATGGTAATGGTTCATGTCCTCGTTTGTATCCACTCCATTTTCGATATTCATAATCAGTTAAAGGAGTTTCACAACCACATTTACAAAGAGTTTTCATAATTACATTAAGAAAAACAGTGTATTTTTAGATTATCTTTAGAATATACTGACCATTCATTAACAATATTTGAAAAAATAAAATAAAGAAAGATCGCAATTAATTAAAAATTTTAAATTTTTACAACAAAATTATTTTGAATGAATTTTATTTTGTATTTGTGCTAAAATCAATGCAGCTTTATCCTTATTTTCATAAGTATCAACAGTTTCATCCAAGATAGCATCAATTTCATAGCTTTTATCAACTAAAATACTTGCAACATGATCATCCAAAGTTCCATTCCCAATCAAATAATATGCAAAAACAGTATTTTTTTGACCAATTCTATGAAGTCGATCCTCTGCTTGACGATGGATTGCAGGACTCCAATCAAGTTCTGCAAAAATAACATACTTAGCTCGAGTTAAATTAATTCCCACATTTCCTGCACGAATACCTGCAATCATTAATTTGGATTCACCTTTTTGAAATTTATCAATTTGGTCTTGTCTGAGGGTATCAGATTGACCACCAATGATAGAAACAGGGGAAAATTCCTGAAGGCTTTCATGTAATAATTTATGAATTACTTTATGATGACAAAAAACAACAACACTTTCTTCAATTTCCATAATATTTTTTACAAAATTAATCACATGAGGTAATTTTGCAACACCAGCAATTTGTCGTTCACTTTGAATTGCCCTGTGATATGATGCAGATTTTGAAAATTCAGTCTGAGCTTCTTTTTGTTCAGCTTCAAGTTTTTTCCAAATTTTATCAAGTTCTTCAAGATAAAAATCAGTATCAGATGCAATTACTTCTTTGTAGCGAACCTTATCTTTAAGCTCCTTTAAAACATCAGATTTTTTTCGACGAAGCATAACATGTTTTTGTAATTCATTTCTAAGAGAAGCTCGTTTATTTTCTAAAACTATAGCTTTGCCTTTATCATTCATATAACAAAAGTATTCACAAAATTCCTTAAAGCTACCAAGTAATCCAGGTTTTAAAATATCAATTATGGGCCATATTTCAGAACCGCGATTGTAAATTGGAGTACCAGAAAGACCAATTCTATATTGAATTGAAGGTAATGCTGCAAGTTTTTTAATAGCTTTGTATTTTTGAGTTGTTTTAGATCTTAGGTTATGAACTTCATCACACACTATAGTACGAATTCCAACTTTGTCTAAATCAACTGCACGTTTGAAAAGTAACTCATAATTAATTATGTAAATATCGGTTTTTGGCAATTCTTTAGATTTACCAGTTCTTATCAAGGTCACACTAGGGGATTCAGATTCAATAATTCTACCATTTCTGCTTTTTTTCTTAAGAAATTTTTCTATTTCACGTTCCCAATTTTTCAATGTAACTAAAGGAGCAACAATGAGAACAGGGAATGTTTGTTTTTCTGTAGAAACATACGATAAAGTTTGAACGGTTTTTCCAAGTCCCATTTCATCTGCAAGCAGTGCATTGCCAGAGGATTTTAGTAAGAAATCCAACCCTTCTTTTTGAAAATTCATTAATTTTCCTCTAAATTGTTCACCAGTTTTTGCACGCTTCAGTTTATGTTTAATGGGAGGCAAAGTGGGTTTGGGAGCATATGTTTTAACAATTTTTCTTTGCCAAATTGTTTTTGAAAGAATTTCTAACGGATATCGATCCATTAGCAGTTTTAATTGTTTTATACTTTCAAGAGAGTCTGCAATTATTACTTCATGCTCATTTTCACCATACCAAGCTTCAGGAGATAATTTAGAGATCATGTCAACTGCACGAGCACCAGTGACTTTCCAGCACCAAATTTTAGAATATTTATCAAGAACATATTCCAACGTACCAAAATTTTCTAGTGATGTTGCCATAATTTGTCGTTTTAAAGTTTTTTTGCCTTATGAATCTTGAGGTTTTAATAAAATTATATTAAAAAAATGAAAATCGACAAGAGTTAAAATATAACCCATAAACTTGATTTTGGGACAAATAAAATAGATACATCTATTCAAAAGAATTTTACAGTGAGATAAATTCAAAAATAAAACAACACAACATACGTTTAAAATTCATAAAAAATAATTAACAATATGGAATTTATACAAAATGAAGAACCAGAAATAAAAAAACCAATCATTATAGCTGCAATGCAAGATATGGGAAATGTTGGAAGCATTGTAATTAATTTTATAAATAAATCATTAAAATCAAAATCATTTAGAACTGCAAAATTATCATTTCCAACATATGTGATAGATAATGGAGGACATATTGATCTACCAAATGAAAGTTGGGAATACAAATACACAGATGATTTGATCATATTTGGAGGGGGGAACGGTCAACCTCAAAACAATGACGAATTAAACTTATTGTGTCAAGATGTAATTAATGTTGCAAAAAAATACTCTGCAAAATTTATTTACACTTTAGGAGGATTTCATACAAATAGAATTTTTAACAATGAACCTAAAACATACATCACTACAACATCAATAGAATTAACAAAACAAATAGAAAGATTAGGTGTAGATATGACTCCTCAAAAATCATTGATTACAGGATTTAATGGTTTGATTCTAGGGTTTGCAAAAAAATATGGAATACAAGGAATGGGAATGTATGGAGAATTAAATAATCCAGAAATTCCACAGTATAGAGCCGCAATTAGTATTATCAAAACAATTGAAAAATTAACATATAGAAAATTAGGAAATACAACAGAATTAGAAATTTTGGCTCAAGATATTGAGAATAAATTTAAAAATTAATGAGTAGTTCCAATTCCATGAGCAGCAGTATTCTCATCATGACAATCACAACTACATAGATGAGTTTTATGTTCATTCATACAATCAATACATTCAAAATGTTTTCTAGTTTCACAAGATGCACAAATCATAATTAACCATAATAATAGAAGGATTTGAATATTTCTTTAATATTGAAAAATTAATAACAATTTAGCACCTTTAAAGTAGTTCTATTAGATAAATCAAAATTTAGAACCATCATTTGTATAAAATTTTACTCATAAAATAAATATTTTTTAAAAAATAAAATAAAAAATAGATTTAGGGTACGGGGAATTGACGATACTAAACAATTTTTAATGCAAATAAAAATGACTAACTAATTGAAAGTATATCATAAATCATCTTGCATCACATGTAAAAAAACAATTTCAGAAATGGAACGAATGAAATTAGATGTAGAATCAAGGGATTTTTTTAAAGAACCATTTACAGAATTAGAATTAAAAAAAATAATCAAACTGACTGGAAAAAAACCTTCAGAGCTACTTAGAAAGAGAGATAAAATATACAAAGAAATGAATTTATCAGAAAACAAAAAAACAGATTCACAGATAATTAAACTGATGGTAAAACATCCAGGATTGATATTGCGTCCAATTATTATTTTAAAAGATAGGGCGATAGTAGGTAAAACAGATCTTAAAAAAATATAATAAATTAATCAGTATTTTCTTGTTTGAAAATCCTAATTGCCTCCAAATGAGAACAATTAGCTTTTTGGCCATTTCCATGATGAAATTTATAATAATTTTTGAATCCAAAACACTCACAAGTGTCAGAAGTAACAAAATAAGATTTTTCAGGGTTTGATGATGACCGAATTTGGAATAGATCTTGTTCAATTTTAGATACAAGTCCAGACTCAACTAGTTTTTTTGCCTTTTTGATAGTAGCTGGACTACTCATATTATCACGACAATAATTTAGACATTTTAATCTAGATATTTGAAATAACAATAGAGATAAAATTTTGGAAAAAATTATCCAATCTAATCAGGAAAACAACATATCAAACAGGAGTTAGAGGATAAAAAAAAATTGAATTCAAATTAAAAAAAATCTAAATTATAGTGAATAGATCATACACCGATGAAAAATATAATTATGAAATAATAGTACTCTAAAATGATATTAATCAAAATTATGATCATAAAAAATATCAAAATTAAAATTTTAGGAATATTGTTATTTTTTATTATAAATATTTTATCAAGATAATTAATTAAAAATTGAATTCAAATTTCATACCATTGTTTTGAAAATATTTTTGGATTGCAATTCTTATGGGTTTTTCCGAATATTTATTCAAAAGAAAATTCAAAATTTTATGAATATAAGTTTCCAATATTTTCTTTCTTTCATGTGCCACTTTAGATGTCAATATTTTTATTTTTTCATGATGATCAATTCTTAACATAACCAAATAAGCTCTATCAACATCATCTTGAATATGTTCTAGTAAATTTAATCCCTTTTCCCTCAAACGTATTCCATCAAATTTCATAATGGTAGGAATTTGTTTGATAAAATTTATTTCAATTTTTTGATTTGATTCAAAAACTTCCATCATTTTTAAGAAATTAAATTCACTTTGAACATCATCATTTTTCTTATACACAAGTTTATTTTTATCAGGTTTTGTTTGAAGATAACCAATATTTTCCAATATTTTCAGAGTCTCAACAATAGCAGATTTATCACCACCAATTTTTCTAACAATATCATTTGTAAATTTCCAATTTCCAGTTAATTCCAATATTTTATCATCATATTTTGTAGTCAATACCTATGCATTCTAAAATAGATAGTTAAATTATAATCTAAATAAAAATAGATAGGAACCAAAACCACATGGTTATCCACTGATAACTAATCACTATACGGTCTCAATAGCCTGCGCATAATGTTTGGAATTATTTGATTTCTATCAATACTAATTGGTCATAATAGAATAAAAAGGTAATTTACTAGAATCAAATATTTGTTAATTTTTATTAAATTTTTTAAAAATATTTAAAGAAAATATCACATTAAAGTTATGTTATTTTAAGTCATTAAATAAAACAATGTCAGTCATTCAACAAGTCAATGAGAATGAAGAAAAACTACTCAACATGATCTTGGGAGAAATTCCTAGTTCAAGAGTTGCAATCATTTGTGATCATGATGGAAATATCTTGTGGAATAGTATTAGAGATAACACTACAAGTTTTCTAACATTAGATGAAACAAAGGAATCTCTAAAAAGATCCATAGGATCATGGGGTAAAAGAAACGAGTTATTCTCAAAAATTGGGAATGGGAAATATGCCATTGTTGCATATGATCGAATTAAAAGAATCACCATTCCGCTTCCAAACAATCATCTTTTGTTTGTAAGTTTAGAAGGTGAAGAATTTGGTAACGTCAAAAATATCATGACTATAGTCAGTTGGGTAGATTCCAATATGGGGCTATAGATTATTTTTATTTTATATTTTTAAACAAAATATTTCAAATTCATTATATGTAAAATACAAATTATTTTTACTCAAAAAAATTATATTCATAGTAAACACATGTTATAAAAATTCAAGAATTATAAATTTAAAATAACTATTTTAATTAAACACAAATAACAAAGACAGTTACGTAAATAATTTAGATATATTTAATATTCATATTAAGTAGTAAATAGTATGGCAATAGCATTTATTTTAATAAATTGTGAAATGGGAAATGAGTTAAAAATAATTCCAAACCTCAAAGAATATTGTACGGAAGTTAATGGAACATATGGGATTTATGATTTCATTTGTAAATTAAATTATGATAGCATGAATACATTTGAAGATTCTTTGAAGAAAATTAGAAAAATTCAATTTGTTACACATACAATCACAATACATACAATTCCAGAGCAAGTATAATGAAAATTATTTTAATAAAATTAATCAATATATTAAAAAAATATAATAAAATATAGGGTATCATCAAATAATTTTTTAAAAAAAATAAATTATTCTTTATATATGTGAATGTCGTATACTAATCATGAAAATAGGAAGTAAACAATAATGGCAGTAGCATATGTTCTCATAAATTGTGAACTAGGTTCTGAAGAAGCCGTAATTGCAGAACTAAAATCAATTGAAAGTATTAAAGAAGTACATGGTACTTTTGGTGCTTATGATATCTTAGTAAAAATTGAATCTAGTTTAGTAGAAGCACTTCGAGAGACAATTACATGGAAAATTAGAAAAATATCAAAAATACGATCCACATTAACATTAATGGGAATTCAGGGTCAAGAGTAAAAAATTGCCAAAAGCATACATCTTAATGAATTGTGATATGGGTGCAGAAAAAAAGATTATTTCTTCATTAAATGCAATTAAAGGAGTTACAGAAGCTCATGGTACTTTTGGTCTTTATGATATCTTAGCTAAAATTGAATCAGATGATGAAAGAGAAATTCAAAAAATAGTAACTGAAAAAATTCGTAAGATGGCAGAAATACATTCTACAATGACTTTAACTCGTTCAGAATCTGAAGAACTATTCAAACCATCAGATAAAATAGATAATAAAACACTTGAAAAAAATTCATCTCAAGCATATGTTGTAATTCATACAGAGAAAGGTGAAGAATATGAAGTACTACGAAATCTAAGCCACATCCCAGAAATAAAAGAAGCAGATGTAGTATTTGGATTCTATGATGTATTATGTAAGATAGAATGTGATGAACATGATTTACTAGAACAAGTAATTACAAAAGCAATTAGATCTCTACCCCACATTAAAACTAGTATGACTTTGAATGTAATTTCAGAGCAAGACTAAAAGTTATTTTAATAAATCAACTTGAAATTACACGATATTTTATGAAAAACTATGCCTAAAAATAGAACATAATGAAAAGATAAGATATTCTAATAATATTATATGTGATTTTTTTGTGAAATGAGTGTTGAGTATGAAAAAATACATAGCTACACGTGTCGCTACAATGTTCGGAGTTTTACTGATAACATTATTGATTACCATTATTTTAGTAGGTTCCAATATGGATACAATTCTAAAACAAGGAATTGTGTTTCAAGTAAGATCTGAAATTATTGAAAATCCAGCAATAGCAGAAAGTTTTTCATCAGTTAAAGAATTTGAAGCATTTATCGATAAACAAACAGATGAACGAATTAAAAATTTAGGGTTAGATGAGCCGTGGCATTCACCTCAAAGGATAGGATTTACAATGTATAAAATAATTTTATTAGATTTTGGACAAGCTACATTCCTTACAAGTGATTTAGGATCTTCAGATGTAAGAGACATTATTTTTGAAAAACTTCCAAGAACAATTCTTTTATTCACATCAGCTACAATAATTATTTCAATAATAGGGATTTTTGTAGGAGCATTATCTGCAAGTAAAATAGGTTCCACAATAGATAGAATTACATCAAGTTTTGCAATAATAAGTTCAAGTTTTCCAGTATGGTGGATTGGAATGTTAATGATATTTTTATTTGCATTTACATATCAAATTTTTCCAGCAAGAGCAACACCAGATATTCCATCATCAAATCCAGAATATTTAGTGACTTTATTGTATCATATGACATTACCATTAATCACAATAGTGATGATAGGGTTTGGATCATGGGCATATTTGGTGAGAAATTTCATGGTAGGTATAATGCAAGAAGATTTCATCATAGCAAAAAAAACAATGGGAGTAAAACAAAATAGAATAACATACATTCATGCGTTAAAAAATGCAGCACCACCAATAATTACAATTTTAGCACTTAGTTTATCAGGTTCCTTAGGAGGAGCAATAATTACTGAAGCAGTATTTGATTGGCCAGGTATGGGCAGATTATATTTTGAAGCAATATCAGTCATGGATTTACCAGTAATTATAGGTGCAACATACATTTTGACGGTATTTTTTCTAGTTAGTATATTCATTGCAGATTTGTTATACGGGTACTTTGATCCGAGAATTCGTACAGGAGTTAATGCATGAGTAGTATCACACCAAATGAGATAAAAAAAGAATTTCTAAAAAGTAAAACAGGGATGACAGGGATTGCAATCCTAATAATTTTAATTTCAATATCAATCATCACAATAAGTATAATTCCTGTAGAAACTTTTCAGGAATGGAATAACCCAGGAAGTTGGATAACATATCCAAAAACGGCAATTCCAATTTGGGTGAATTTATTTTTAATAGAAAAAATTCCAGAACATAAAATTTTAACAGAACCAAAAGTTGAAATCACATCGAATGACGAAATTAACTTATCATCATATCAATTCAATGTGAATTTTAATTATGATGAATTTCC
>Ga0257123_1000587_pt1 | contig 27633 bp, 12 predicted proteins | sample SI106_135metaG_FD_190185 | JGI IMG/M metagenome (GOLD analysis project Ga0257123, IMG submission 190185) | Marine microbial communities from Saanich Inlet, British Columbia, Canada - SI106_135 | ecosystem: Environmental > Aquatic > Marine > Inlet | place: Canada: British Columbia | collected...
ACCCATGGGTCTAGATTCCTCAAGGCGATATAGCCAAGTTGGTAAGGCATGGGATTGCAAATCCTTGTACCGGCGGTTCGAATCCGCCTATCGCCTTTATTTCCTAAGAGCATGTCTTTGATCTAGTTTGATCACACTGCTTTGAGATACATCTCAGAATTTAAACAGGGCTTTGCGCAGCGTCACTGCAACGGCTAATAGAAGAATTAAGGCCAGAAACTCCCAGAAATTCCACAAAATGAAGCTGACTGGAATCAGGATAATAAGAAAAGCCAAGACCAGACTTCTCAGAATCGCGCTAGATTCAATTCTTTGTGCAACAGGCGGCGAATAGTGGTAATAGGTGTCCATCATCCAAGACCCGCCGGATCTTTGTAGAAGCCAAGCATCACGAAATTCCTGAAAATACCTCACTAGCCATGAATCTGGATTTCCAGTCGCGGCAGTGGCTACGAAACAGCCACCTCCACCCGAAGATCCGACCGCTGCAAGGGTTCCTGAAGTATTTAAAGTGGTACTCTTGAGGACACGCCATTCAGAAAAGTGGGAAATTTCAGCGTATAAAATCGGTATGCCTGAACGAAACTCGAAACCCTCGCCATCTTGAATCCAAAGTTCCGAATCCGAATCGAAAAATTCAAGGCGAAAGTCGCTGGCATTGAGTGTATTTTGAAACCTTAAGAATCCGGGAAGCGGGAAAGGAAATTTAACCGTTTTCCCAGCCTTAATCCGACCCCTTAGACTCAGAACTTTCCCGAGAGTCTCGAATCCGCTTGGCCGACCCTGGTTTAGTATACTTTGAGAAGAATCCTTTACCTGGATAACGGGAACAAGATCCACAAGGTCCGAATCGGGAGCTAAACGAAAATCAGCAGTAGATAGATCCTGGTAATCTTCTGATAAAACCTTTGCATCGTACAGAATCTCAGATACCAAACCAGTTATAGGGATCGATACTCTGAGATTTCCAGCAGCATCCCTCGGCACTGCTACAGCCGCATTACCAGAAGATAGCGGCTCATCTTCCAGGACCTCTTCAAGTTGATCGGGGATATTATTTCCATCCCCGTCTTCATCGCGGGAATCAGGGATACAATCGTTATCTTGGTCATCAAATAAAGACAGCGGTATGGACGCTCCTATGAAGGAAGACTCCGGGATACCGTCTTGATTCACGTCACAGGGAAATGGGTCCAGGGTATTATCGATACCATCCCCATCAAAATCAGAGATGCTTACTACTAATATGTCTTCTTGTAAGTCTAAGATTCCGTCATTATCATCATCTGGATCTATATGATCGGGAATCCCATCCTGATCTTTATCAAAGGGAAAGGGATCTTCCTGGTTGATGATTCCATCCTGATCAAAATCGGAAGTGTCTGCTCCATAAACTCCCAGATCCACAGTGTTGAGAGGATTCAGGGGAAATCCATCCTGTCCATCCAGTATCCCGTCCCCGTCCGTATCCCTATTCAAAACGTTAGTACCCAGTGATCTTTCCTGCAGATCTGTCAGGGCATCGGAATCGTCATCTTGATCTTCATGGTTCATCAGGCCGTCATTATCAGTATCCAAAGCCCTTCCCGTGAGATGAAACGGATCCGTAAACCCGGGTTCATTCTCATTGAAAATTCCATCCGCATCGATATCAGGATCAAATAGATTGGGAATTCCATCATTATCCGAATCCAGGGAGAGATCCGTTAGCTCCGAGTGTAGAAATACCGCACGCTCATCTACATCAGGGATTCCATCTCCATCATCATCGGAATCCGCCTGATCTCCAATGGAATCACCATCGGTATCATATTGTTCAAGAGCATTATCTGGAAAAGCATCTTCAAAGTTCAATACCCCATCTGAATCCCGGTCTCTCGGATCATCCGGAGCGGTGCTGCCGCTACCTTCACCAAGACGATGTATCAGCACAGTCTTTATCCCTACATTACCTGCTTGATCAGACCCGAGTAATTTAATCAGGTTGTCTCCGGGCTGTAGGTTTGCTACGGTAATTTGAAAATCCCTGCGGTTTTCATCTAGTGAACTGGAAAGTACAACTTCCTCTGTTGGAAACTCAATTTGGACCTGCAGGGAATCCAGAATTTCATTGGCACTTCCGCTAATCAGCAAGGCACTCTTATCGGTGGTTTCCTTATCTTGACCATCAATGGCCTGTAACTGTCCAAAGGGATTGATGGTAAAGATAGGGGGCTTGGAGTCTACGCGGTATGAAGTAGGAGGCAAAAAAACCAGATCTTTTCCGGAAATTGGATCATTTTCACCCTCTATATCGAGAACTCTTACCCCGTCGATGAACAAAGTCCCATCATCCACTCCTACATTTTGAATAAAGATCCACTGTTTTCCTGAAGGATCAAAACTAGCCGACTGCATCGGGGAACTTGCGTAAACCAGTGATCCCTGTGAAATTTTGATTCTCGGCACATTATTTTGCGTATCACTGAAAACTGCTCGAATCTCTAGTAAGCCTGGACCAATAAAATCAAACACTTCCTCGTCTAGTTCTAAACCACCCCTATAGAGCTCTACGCGCAGGGTAGGAGCAATCGTATCCCCTTCTGGCAGGGTCTGGCCAAAGTCTTCTATGATCAATCCTTCGCCAGCCTGATTCCCGCTAAGATCTGAAATCGGAGCACTGATTCTGATTTTTGTTCCCGAACTACCTCCCGAAAGACCCGACGCACCCGAACCAAAAGTGATAATCAACACCTTATCTTCATCAGCCCATTCCAATACAGGCACAGAGCCAAAACTCTCTCCAGGAATTAACCCAAACGCCTGATCTAGTTCCGCCGAAAGATTGGTGGCGGGTACTGAAATTCTCAATAGCGGCTCACTAAAGGTGATATAGAGTTTGTCCCCCTCTCTATAAAGACTAGGATCTGAACTTCTCTTGTCATACTCAATTATTTCAATCGTCGGTCCCCGGGAGTCGGTGGTAATCAAATCAATATCTCCGGGGGTATTTGAAATAATATTTCCACTGAGATCCTGCAGGGTGGATTTAGGTTTCAGGGTGGGAAAGAACGCAGGGACCACCTGTGCGCCCGTGCCCAAAGTGATCATAACTCGGTTCCCCTCCAAAGTTGCTATAGACCCCGTCCCAAGCACAAGGTTGGAGAAGAGAAAACTGTCCAGCGGATCGGAAGAAACTAGATTCTGTAAGTGCTCGCTTGCAAAAACATGAATTTCATCTTGCTGTTTAAAAACCTGAAATCCATCCCCATTTCGATCAATCAATACGGCTGAGATCACTCGAGGCGGATGCACGTCATTGGAGATATCCAGATTCACCGTTCTGTCATATGGTTTCAGACCAGAGGAGTAAACCAGGGATTGAGTGGTAGGATCGCTCACCGTACCTGAGCCTCGAATCTTGTCAATCTGGGGATCAAGGGAATTTTCATTAAGGGTGATCTCCATGTAAGCCGCGGTACGATTTGAGAACCGTAGAGCTGAGTCCAGAAATTCAATTTTTCGAATGGGCAAGCCAAGACTGTTGAGTTTTTCAACGGTTCCATTCATAGGCTTAATCGCTTGTACCAGGTTTGTAGTGGTAATGAGATCCCCTGGAACACTGGTGGTCAAAGCGGCTGAGGTGGTCATACCCGTAGCCCCAAGAGATGTATTTGAAAACTTTAGAACAAGTCGATCACCGGCGTCATAATTTCCGGTCCCATTAGCATCGTCATACCTGGCCCACTCCAAAAATGCATGCTTCTTGGTTACCGTTGGGGTGAGGCTGACTATGTTATCTTCGCTATCCTTATAAAAAAGCGTAAAGGTTCTTGAACCATCCGCAAAACCCTCGTAGTCCGGATCTACTTTTAGATCTCCTGACTCAAAGGAAACAAGCGCTAAATCGGTGAGACTGGGATTTAGAATGAAGAAGCCCGCAAAACTTGAATCCAAGGTTGTAAGACCGTTGGTACTCACCGACTGATCATCCAGGATGAGGTCCTGAAGAGGTACAAGAAAGGTGGTGTCAGAAGTGAAGGTTAGACTGGCAACAGAGAGCTTTTCCGACAAAAATTGAGGGACGGGATCTACAATCTGTACGGGAATGGTATAGCTGGCGGAGTTAAGGTCTACAGTATCAAAAAGAATAATCTGTATGGAAGCTAATCCCTGCACCCCGCTCACCGGAATAATTGTAAGAAGATCCTGGGTACAATTAGTCTGCCCTTGAACAGGTGGCCCATAGCCTTCACGAAAGAAGGGAAGAACTTTTGAGCGGTCGAATCCAGCAAGATCAAAGCAAAGCTGATTTTGGGCCGTATCTCCATCAATTTTCCAGCTGGATAGATCAATCACAACCCCCTGGGAATCATTTTTTCGAACTTTAACACTATCTCCATCAGGCAATATGGCCTGAATCACGGGAGGATCGTTTTCTGAGAGGAACTGGTATCCAATCTCGATGACATCGGAGAGATATCCCAGGCCGGTCTGGGAATTAAATTCGGCTGTATCCAGTACAAAGAGACTGAGTCCATCCAGAACTCCGGTGGTTTCTGCTGCCGTAGTTTCAACCAGGAGGGTCGCGGCTCCATTCACATCTGTGGGATTCTGGAGTAAAAATCGGACTGAATTCCCGCTGGGAGAAAGTCGAATTCCTTCCGTTAAAACCGTGGTGTCACTAAAGGACCAGGTGTGGGTCCCCGGTGCCACACCCTCTTGATCATCAACTGCTAGATGATCTCGCAGAAGGTGGGATTTGGTTACGTCTTCCCCAACCGTTAGAAAAAGTTCCGGATTCCCAGTCAACTCCCTGATGGAGGGAGGATCATTCACTGGAAAGGAAGAGACCGTAAAGGACACGGACGCCGAGCGACCTGCGTCTAAAATTTCCTCCAGAAACAGAGTATAGGCTATAGGAGATATCGAATTAAATTCTGGAGCGGGGCGGATCACCAGCTCAGTGCCGTCTGCGGAGGGTTCGAAAATATGATCCTGCTGAGAAGATCCGTCATCGCGTACAATCCGCCATTGCAGAACCCCGGGATCAAAAAGCGCAAGTCCATCCAATGCGTCGTTCCCAACCAGATCCGTTGTGATCTCGCTATCTTCAGACACAATGAACTCAACACCGTCCAGAGGCACGAGAATTATGGGATCATCATTGGTAGGAAGAACATAGATCTGGACAGCGGTGGACATATAGGCCTGATTATCTGAAACACAGACAGTCAAAGTCTCACCCATGGATTGAGATTGATGGTTTTGATTGAGCAGACCAGAGACTGTAAAGGTATCAGCGCTGTTATCTATTTGAACTGAAAAAACACTAGATGTGAAACTCAAATCCGGGCCGGTTGGAGGAGAACAAAAAAGTGTAGGACCTTCGGAAAAGTTTTCTCCCGGAACCCCGCTGAATATGGAAAAAGTCAAGGGGTCGGGAGGGACATCCAGGGGATCAGAAATCGTACCAGAAAAGTCCAAAACCGTGGTGGTGTCTTCAAACATACAAACAGCTCTACGTCCGGAAACAGTGGCCGGGACTCCCAGGAGGTTACAAAGAGTAGGGGGAAAGTCTGTAATCCTCGGGGCATCATTAATCGCATTAATTACAATCGTGATCGTCTGCTCATCACTCAGCCCCTGGGAGTCCGTCACTCGCAGGGTTAGACTCACACCTTCAGTAACCTGGTTGGAAAAAGGTTCGAATAAGATCTTATCCTGGAAAAGAGCACCTGGACTGGTCTCAATCGAAAGACGAAAGCTATCTGTTGTAAATACATCAGTTGCGATACCTTGATAGAGAAGAGACCAGTGAAAATCATCGATGGTTTCTCCATATCCCTGGAGAGTTCCTCCCCAATCCGCATCTGAAAGAAAGGTGGAATTCTCCAGGCTTTGCAATGTGTTGGGGGAACTCAAGGATGTATCTTCATCAAGCTCCCATCTCCCACTCACCGCATCAATCTGGCCCCCCAACAATATTTCAGGGGCATACCATATGGGTGTGAAGCTCAACGGTTGACCAAATTCTACGCTCTGCTGTCCGTCAGTCAGCTTGAACACGATGGTAAGAGAGCCAAAGGCTCTCTGGGAGAGTGCTCCGATAGCGGACTCTGGAAGAGAACAGGACTGATCTTGCCCCTGGGGCCTCATCTCAAAAATATTGTTATTGAGGGTAAGAATTGGAAAGTTAAAGACGGAGTCTTCAAAGGTCACGGTCTTGATAGTACCGGCTTTAATACTCCAGGTTAAGGCATCCTGGTCCTTATCAGTGGAGAACTGGGTCAGGTCTACGGAAATACAGCCGCCTTCAGGTGTAACGAACAAGGACGGAGGAAAGGAGGCCTCCGGATTGTCATTGAAGTTTGTGACAATGATGGATACTTCCGTCGATGTGCATAGACGGTCAGAAGAACCCAAAGGAGTGCCAAGATCACACAGAACCATGAATATATCCTGGGTGAGAGCCACATCGCTAAGAGGAGTAACCGCCAGTACCGCTGGAGATGAATCCGACGGAGGGATGATTTCCAGGGAACCGAAACCTGTCACGATCTGTACCAGGGAAGTGGAGGAAGGCAGGGTCCCTATTGAAAAGGCCTCTCCCAGGAGAGTTTCATGAAAATACCATTCCATTCGCTCAATATTCGTATGGAAAACCCCCTGTGCATCTTGAAAGACAACCAGTGCTTCCTCTTCATCCTGGGCAAATAATGAGAGACTAAAGCTCGTTCCAGGCGAATCCTCGGGAACACTCAATCCAAGATTTCCGGTCCCTAAATTAGCAATCCTGGGAGGATCATTAGAGCCATTTACCTGAACCTTTATTTCTCTTTGTACCGGAACAGGAATATCAAAGTCCCTGATCTTGAGAGTCAGATCTGCGGTCTTGACACTGATTCCGCCAACCTTGTTTCCAGGCTTAATACACAGAAAATCATTGGTTACCGGGTCTAGAAAGTTTGCCGAAGCGGGTGGCGGACAGCCCAGTAGATAGGTATCTGGATCGGAAGTGGACAGGTTTGGATAGTCCCAAAATAGCTTAGATCCAGGCCCATTCCCGCCTGCCTTGTTGGGAACAAAGTCCCTGGCATCGTTCTCCCAGGTACTTAGATCCAAAAGACCCACTGAATCATTTTCATGAATTTCAAAGGTGTAATCCTGCACGTCTAGAGAAGGATCCAATGGATCCAGAATTGTGATTTCGGGAGTATCATTAACGGGCTGGATCGACAATGTCAGAATTTTGGTTGCTGGTGCCGGATCCCCGGTAACATTTAATCGATGAAGTTGCAACTGCAGGGCAAATGGGCCGAAGACATCCGGGGCCGCGTGAATGTATAGACGATCGAGAACCGGATCCAGGAAGACAGGGCTGTCGACGCTCTGGGGCACAGAATCCTCACCCGTGAAATTAGTGTCAGACTCAGGATCAAAAGGTCCAAGTGCGATTTTAAGATCAGAACCTGCCTGCTGATTTTTATTTTGAAGATAAGCTCTGTAAGTCAATGGATACTGTACATTCTCTGAGAACAACGTGGTGGGATCCAGCAACCTCACAGACCACCGCAAATTCTCATCAAAGGTTCCGGCATCGAAGGGGTTGAAGGGATCCCGCTCAAAGGGACTGAGTTCAATCACATGGGTTTCATCCTCGTTAAAGGTCAAAATAGCAGGATCCTCAATTCCAGGATCGATTTGAGGAGTATTCCCAGTGTCATTCACAACCAGGTTACACACTCCCTGGGTCGTAAGCGCCCCTGCACCCCCACTGCGATCGGTGAGATCAAATACCATTGTAGCGTCTTTCAAGGATGCAAAAGATGAGGAAGAGAGTGTTAAAGTTCCCCCTGTGCTCACCTGAATCTCAAAAAGAGGTCGCGTGGCATTTTGATCTACGGTCACCTTTGAATTCACTAAATTTGCCGCGGGGATGAAAGAACCTGTGGTAGTGATGGTCAGATTCTGGCTCACGTCAAAGAAGGAGCCGTGATAATCTACCCTCGACAAAGACCACAAATTGGTCTCCGGTACTCCACTAGCCGGGTCAGCATCAGTGACTACTCCCTGACTTAGAGTAAGTGAAAATTCGGGGAAACCCTCATCAGTTATGATTTTTGACGGCGTACAAGGGCTGGCATTGATAAAGGGCTGATCATTTACTTCGGTAAAACTAATGGTCACCTGCTGGGAGTCGCTAGCCGATGCTGTGGTAGCTACCGAAAGCAGCACAAGTGCCTCTCCAAAGGCATTGCCATTGGGTACCACATCCATAGTCCAGGTCTCACCGGTAGTCCCGACCGCCGCGCTAAGTGAAAAGGTAATGGTGTTGATTACCGAGCCAGGATCACTGAGAATTGACGCTGTCCAATTCACGGAGGTGAAGGGACCATCTGAGTCATTCAAACCTATCTGGGTGGTCAGAGTTGTATCTTCAATTCCCACAAGGGGTGAGGGAATCGGTGAAGCAGGTGTTTCTCCGGTGATGCTAATCTCGGGGCTGTCATCAAAGGCGGAAACCTGAAGCGGTACAATGATACAGGCAAAACCGGTTCCATCGGGGTGGGTAACGGTCCCATTGGTTGGCTTATTCCCAGTCAAGTCTTCCACGCACAAAACAATCTCTTCGGTAGCGGGAGGAACGTGGGAAAAATTTGGGTTCGGGGTGATCTTGAGATTAGGTCCTGATATAAACCAGGTTGTCAGATTCCCGTCGTTGACTGAGGGTGAGGTGGTATGAACAGTCCAGACCATCGAGTCCGCCGGGGTCTCTGAAAATCCTTCCACCAACTCAAATCCAATCGCTGTGAGAGAAAAGGTTTTTTCAGTGCTATCCTCAGGAACCAACAGGGTTGGGAAAGGGGCTCCGCTATAATTTGAATCGTATAGGGGGACATCATCTACACAGGTAATATTCAAGGAAAAGGCATCGGTTGTAGCTTGGAATCCCTGGGAGTCAGTAATGGTCATATTGATCAGCCCGACTCCACACCGATTTTCCTTTATCACGGCAATGAATCCATCTTGGGAGGTCTGTCCAGAGTCAGCTCCAATAGAATCAAAAAAGTTTGTGTCAAAACTTGAGACGGTCCAATCCAGGCTATCGTGAATCGCCTGAGAAGGAATCTGAATTCCGCACTGCTGCCCGGATACACTGTCGGGCCCTGTACATTCAAAGGCAAATAACTGGAAGCTGAAATTCTGAGTATTCGTGGATTCGGTACCAGAGAATTCACTTTCATTGGAGGCGGGCTGGACCCAGCCTGGTCCGGCAAAAATTGCCGCTATTCCTACATCCTGCAGATAGGTGGTGTTGGCGTTGTTGTCTTCGATTTCAAGATCGAGTCGGTAATGGGTAGAAAAGGAAAAGTTATTCGGTCTTAAATCAATGTGGTAAATATCATTATTAGGGGCCGAAAGATCCGCTCGAAAGAGGTGGAAATCGGGAGTTGCCCCACCGGGTGGAAAGGTTTCTCCCCCGGCTATTGGAGTGATTAATGAGGCATTTGTGAGGCGATCGTTGTCATTGAGAACGTATTCGCTGCCACTGATATAGCGCTGGCCAAACCCAATAACTCCATTTGCGTTCGAAGACGGAGTTCTATCATCGAGCCCATCATCATACATGAAGACCGAATAAGCCGTGGTAATTTGTGCTGGAAACCCAGCTACATTCAAAAGTACGGTATCAGTGATTACGAAGTGCAGTTGGACTGATCCATTGTTTAGCCCATCGAGATCAAAGAGATCTGCTTGAAATTCCACGAATTCAGAGAAGCTTGACTTCGTCCTCGTCGAAATGGCGGAAGGATTTGCCGCTATCTCGGAGGGGGCTGCCAAAAAGGAATTCAGCAAGGTATCCGAGGTCTGGAGAATGGTGATGATGATAGTTTGTTCGTTGGATATACCCTGGGCTGAAGGGACATCAAGAGTAAGTGTGCAGTATCCCGTACCGGCTGTACTGCTAGATACAATCACAAGCTTTTGCGGATCTCCTTTTCCATCCTGTGGATCAAGAGTACAGGAATTAATTAGAGGGCTAAATTCTTTGACGGTATAGGTTACAACGTCGGAGCCCCCGGCACCGTCAAATACAGTGATATCACGAAGATTGGAAATGGTTGTTGTGCGAGACTGGACGGTACTGATAGGAAACGGGCTGGGATTTAAAAAGGGGGAGGTTTTCGGTTCGAAAGTAGAGGAGGTCAAGGCAAAAGTACTCGAAGCACCGAAACCATCGGTAGCAGTGATTTGAAAATAATAAGTAGTGCCGGGAGTGACTGCGGTGGACCCGGGAATGATGTAACTGTATTCATATACATCATTTCCCTGGAGACTCATCACATAGGCCTCGCCTGGGACAAATCCGGCAGAGGCCGCATTGAAGACACTGAGGACTACAGACTTTAATACCGATGTCCCAAAGTCCACCGCTTCGACAGAAACCTGGATCGCGGACCCTTGAGGAGCGCTCACCGGAAGACTCGGAATCGTGGTAAAGGAAGAAATTACTGGGCCAGTTAGAAGGCTTGTAAAGGTGGAACTTCCTGAGCGCATGGTTTCATTTTTGGTTCCTAACTGATCACTGATCCTCAGCAACACCCCGTAGCTTGTAGATATATTCAGGAATCCAAAACTTGAAGAATCGGGAGAAAAGTCAGCTTCCCATCGATCTGTCACTGCATTGTGAGAGGTTCCCAGAAAATCAGTGGGAAAAAGCAGGGTGGGCTCTGATACCCTGAAAATCTTAAAAAGGACATTCTGGACCTGGTTGGTTGAATTTTCATCCAAAACCTTAACAGACAATCTATACTGGGAACCGGGGTCACCTTCGGACCCCCCGTTTGGCTGTCCGGCAATGTGACTCTTTGAGGGCGGAGAGCGAAGTACATCCACCCGGCTAAGAGTATCGTCATAGGTAAACTTGGGATCACCGATCTCATTATTAGCACCCGACCCTGTGGTTTCTTCGAAGGTCCCCAGGCTCACCCCGGTGAGCACATACGAGTCTCTCGAAGATGCCGCGACCAGGGTCTTCTTCGAATAGCCAAATTGATTCAGAGGAATGTCTGAGCCTGAGTTGTCCGCCGTTTTGACCATACCCGGCCCGGCCGAGGAAAAATCGAAAAGCTGTGAACTGGCGTTGACCAAAGCGGATAGATTTGACTGGGCGTTTAGATCCGATACACTTCTTGAAACGGAAAAAACATCGACGAGGTTTCCGTTATCATCGAGGAGGAGAATCGTGAAGCGATGGGACACTACAGGCAGGTCGACCCCGGTGTCTGGGATGACAGTTCCGTCAAAAACCGCATTCCCAATCCACCCGTCCCTCAAATAAGCCGCATCGGAAGTCCAGGCATTACCGATACAAGTTCGGGGAACTCCCCCATCATCTGGACCCAGGTAAGAATAAGGTCTGCGCACAGAATCAGTTTTGTTATCACCTTGTAAGATTCCATCAATATTCTTTTCAGGTGCTTGCCCATTGCTAAAACCGTTGAGAACCGTAAGCATTATGCGGTCATATCCCACAGAAGACCCTCCGTTGGCGGGATAATCGGAAGCCGCTACCGGATATTGGTGACGAGCACCTCCAGCAAATGCCCCCACCGTATTCTTAGGGATGATGATTTCATTTGCGGCACTGAAACTAATCCCCCCGGCTCCCGGATTTTCAAAAATCATCACAAAATCCCCGGGAGAAACTGGAATCGAACCAGAGGAGGAGCTCAAAGTATTGGTCTGTACGTTATAGCCTTCAGATGAATTGGATTGAATTCCACATAGATCGTATCCGGCGGTTCCAGTTGATTCCAGCGTAGAATCCGAAGCGAAGTCGTAGGGCTCAACGATGTACATCAGCTCAAAGCCTTCAAGATCCAGGGTAGAACCAGAAACATTCTTCAGCTCAATTAACAGATCTACGTCCGTGCTATGCTTCCAGTTCCCTCCAAATCCAGTGATAGTGGCTTCGCTACCCTGGGCCGGCAAAGCAGCATAAACTCCATCATCATCTAGAACTACCTCGGTGATGATCAGGCTTCCTCGGTGGGGGGACTCACTGAGAGAGGGAATCGTGGCTGAATCTACGGTGTGAACCGCATTCAGAAGCAGAATCAGGCTTAAAAAAAAGCGCATGTACTCCCTGGGTTAGATCCTGAGCGCCAGTTCGGGAATGAACATTGTTTGGAGCGGCGCGGGAAAATCAAAATTATACCTGTTTTCTCTATACTTTGTACCCAGAACTGAGCCTGAGTTCGATGAAAAAAATGAACCTGACTCTCAGGAGCTTTTTTATGCTGGTTTTTTAAGGCTTAGAAGTAGTCGATCTCCACTGAGTTCAAGGTCAATTTGAAAGCGTTTTGATTTTGATAGTGAAAACCTTCTTTGATGACGGCATTGGGGACCAAAAACCTGATCGAGCCTCTTCAAATCAAGATCTCCCAGGCAGGTGGGATCTAAAACTTCAAAGAACCAATGCCAGAAAAACCTGAATCGATCCTTGCTGAACTCCTTAAAGCTCCGCCAGGGAAAGCACACCTCCGCAGAGCTGAAAGATTCCACTCTAGTCTTCACAGGTTCACCCCCAAAGCACTCTTTGAGCGTCTGAGGCTGAAAGGATGCATATTCTTCTACCTGGGAGAAAAAGAGCTCCCTCTCTTTGTTTCTGAAATGCTGGATGCCCTGTGAAAGTTTATCAAGGTCCTCTCCACACTTGCTCAAAACCCGATTGGCTCGATAATAATTTCGTAAATACTTAGGAGATTGATTGGATAGATCTTCCCTCCAGGAAACACTCAGTTCACTTAACTGATTGGTAATCTCAAATCGTCGGGTTTTCGCAAGGGGACGAAAAAGTCGATGCTCATAATCAACCAGGGGAATAGGCTCCATTCTTCTGTCCCATCTCCCCTGGTGCAAACCAATCAGGAAGGACTCGGCGGCATCATCTAAATGATGTCCTGTGACAAGCCACCCCTCAAGATTAGAATTCGCGGCATAGGTTTTAAGGACATCCATCCTTTGTTTACGGGCCCTGTCCTGGAAATTAGCAGCTCCTTGAAAAGAAATATACTCCTGGTGGAAAGGAATGGAGTACTGCTGACAAAGATCCTTACAAAAATTTCGATCACGGTCAGATTCTGCCCCTCTAAGTCCATGATCAAAATGGACACAGGACCAGCGATAATTGAGGATTTTACTGAGATAGACTAAAAAATAAAAAGCGCAGAGCGAATCCCGCCCACCGGAGAGGGCAAGAAAAAATTCTTTTTGATCGATGGTAAACTTGTCTTCTCGAGCATATTCCCAAATCCGGGAAAAAACTCTACTTCGCTCTATAAGTAATACGTCCACGGGATAAATCATAAGGTGACATTTCTAGTTTGACCTTATCCCCTGGAATAATTCGGATATAAAACTTTCGCATCTTGCCCGAAATATGAGCAAGAACCTCGTGGTCATTCTCAAGCTTTACGCGAAACATCGCGTTCGGCAATGCCTCAACCACAGTTCCATCGACTTCAATCGCGTCGTTCTTAGCCATAAGTGCACCCTAAATAGCATTTTTCCAGCGAAAGTTCAAGAGCAGAGATTAGAGGAGACTTCTAAAATGGTGAGTCGAGCTCGGGAAATTTCGGAGTACCTGGGCGAGCGAAAAGCTCGAGACCTGTGAAGAAGACGAAGGAACTAGCAACGCTAATTTCGAGGAGGATGAACAGAGTATCGTGCTTTGCAGCCGCCCAGGGATTCCGAAATTTCCTGAACTCGGCTCACCGATAGAGTTCCTGGAAGATCCTCTGCCGCCTTGAGATGGGCTTGGATGGCACATCCCCCTGCATTGCCTCTGATATATTCTCATCAATCACGGCATCTCTTATTTCCAGGGTCCTCTCATTGAGCATAGATTGAATCAGCATTAACTCTTTGTACTCGTGACTCTGGTGCACCTTCCCGTAATGATATTTTACGGATGGAGTATTTAAGGCCTTGAAATTAAGGATGATGTGAACATAATCTTCGAGCTTTTCAGGAGGAATCAAAGAAAGCACAAATCCAATGCCAATCTCTTGAAAAATTTCATTCTCATGCAATTTCATACTCCATTTGATTCTCTCTCTTACTGATATATCCTCCCTGGATTCCGCTAAAACACGAACCATCTGATCTAACATTTCCTCCTCATCTGAAGGACGCATTCTCAAAATGCCGTAGTCCACAGGAAATTGTTTCAGGTAGCCATTCAATGCCAGTCGCAACTCCTCCTTGTTCACATCTTCAAGAAGATGAAAAACCCCCCTGTGAAGGAAAACCTGGAACTGGAGCTTTGCATAGGAGCGCTTTTCCATGGGGAATATTTTGAGCTCCTGCATTTGGGAAAACAAAGAAGTGGGAAGATTTCTACGCAGAGCTTCAAGCAACTCTTCCTGTTCACTTTCCTTAAAAGTGTCATCTTTAATGAACCATCCAAAACCAAAATCTTTAATTCCTCGAATTCGCTTCCTTCGATCGACCAGAAATAATCCGGATGAATTGAGTATTTTTTGTGTCTTCCCAGTGAACAGGAGTTTTTTTGTTCTAGTCTCGGTAAAGTTTGTAAACAGGTAGCGACTGGGCAGATCAAGGCTGGAATAGCGAGTAATTTCATTCTCTGTATAACTCTTTCCACCACGATAATGAAAAAGTCCCAAACCTACCTTGAACCGATCATTTTCCATACTGTAATCAGCAATCCCCTTGAATATTCGTCTTACGATTCGGCTCTTTTTTGGCTTCTCAAGCTCACGTCGACAAAGTTCCTCAACCGCGGAGATGTCCTGAACCATCAAATTCTTGAATTTCTCATCATTAAAATGAGAGGTAATTGCTGGCAGGGATTTAAATTTATACCCCACCTTGAGAAGCTCATCGTAGGCAACCCTTGCCTCCTCATGTTTCAGATCAAATAGGTAATCCAAAACTATGAGCCCCCCGGTTTCCTTTCTTCGGGAGACCTTTGCCAGATCAACATCCAGGACAGCTTCAAGCTGCTTGCCAAAAATTTTGAGACCAAAAATATTAAGCCCAAGTCCCGTGCGTGCCCCCGCCAATTGGTGTTCGCGTCGTTTGAGGGCAATAAGACGCAGGCGAACCTTATCTCCTTTTACTCTCAAGACCTGAATTTGAAACTCCCCGGAAATAAGGTAATGGGTAGAAACCTCAGAGGAAAGCAGCCCGGCTCCCACCCCGGCGCGCGCTTCTACCATCAAATTTAAGCGACAGGGTATGAGGACAAAATCACCTGGATTAAGATTTTCAAGAGCTTTCTTCGCTGTAAATGGTAATTGTCTAAGGTGGTAAGGTTTTGCTTTTAAAGCTTCTTCATGGCTTTTGAACTGCCTGATATAAAGAAGTTCCCGCTCACCTTCCAGATGAAAGGCAAGTGGAAAGTTAAACACGTTTTGAAGCAGGCTTCCGGGTAGCAGAGAAGTGCGCAGCTTCCAGTGATCAACACGTTGAAAAAAACCTTCCTGGTAGGAGGGTTCAAATTCGTAGCGATATCGAGCAGCAAGTCCAATTCCTTCAAAAGCACTCAGGGATAAGAACTTAAGATCCAACCCAACATGCAGGTCCGCAACTTTTTCCTTAATAATGTTCTTGAGAACAGATGGCTTTAGAAGGTTACGTCGAACCTGCCCCCAGGTAGTCTCCCCCTCAGGAGAATTCCCAAAAATACTAAGAGAAATAAAGCAGGTAAGAAAAAAGAAACGTAAAAATGAAATCACAAACTCAATGCCCGCAAAAGAACCATGAAGAAAGGGCCCACTTAGCCCTACGAAGCCAAAATAGAATTGTTGCAATTTTGATGAAAACCAAGAGCCGAGGGCTTGAGCGTGGTGCTGGTTCGAATGCTCAGGCCATCACCTGAGTTTCAGTTCTCGGACAGCTAGGTGATTAATTCGTCTTCTCCACCTCTGGAAATTACGATATCCCCACTCTCCTCAAGGCCCCTCACAACGTTCACAATCTTCTGCTGAGCTTCTTCAACGTCTTTGATTCTTACCGGGCCCATAAAGACCATTTCGTCTTGCAGCATTTGAGCGGCACGCTTAGACATATTTTTGAGGAATTTGTTGCGCACATCATCGGAGGCTCCTTTGAGCGCCAGAGCCAGGTCCTTGGAGTCAACCTCCTTAAGAACCCTCTGCATCCCTCTATCATCAAGTACATTGAGATCTTCAAACACGAACATCCGCTTCTTAATTTCTTCTGCAAGATCCGGGTTTTGAATTTCAAGGTTCTCAATGATTGCTTTTTCAGTTCCTCGGTCTACATTGTTGATGATCTCAACCAGTGCGTCGATGCCCCCAACCGATGTGTAATCCGAAGAGGCTACTGTTGAGAGCTTCTTCTCCAGAATTGCTTCAACATCTCGAACAATTTCAGGAGAAGTTCTATCCATTTGGGCCATACGCCGGGCCGCCTCTACCTGAACTTCGGGAGAAAATGAAGATAGGATGATAGCTGCTTTATCCGGTTGTAGATAGGCAAGAATCAATGCGATGGTCTGGGGATGCTCACCAGAGATGAAGTTTTTCAGATGTTCCGGGTCTGCGGCTCGAATCAGGTCAAATGGCTGAACTTCAAGAGAAGAGGTAAGCTTGGAGATGATGCTTTCAGCAATTTCGTCCCCAACCGCCGATCTAAGGAAGTCCCTTGCAGCCGCCACACCGCCCTGGGTAATAAATCCCTGAGCTTTCAGCACGGTATAGAAATCTTCCACGACCATGTCCCGGTCCTCTTGCTCTACCTTTCGAATTCTGGCGATTTCTACAGCGATCGATTCCATTTCCTCCTCAGTGAGCAGCTTTACAATATCCCTGGAAAGATCTGGACCGAGAAACATCAAGAAAATAGCGATTTTCTGTCGCGCGGTTAGTTCTTTTGTCTTTTTTGTTGCCATGATTCCTCCTACCTATTCAGTGAAAATCCCTGCTATTCCCTGAATTAAGGCTCAACTATATCTGGTAGGTCCGGGCTCACCCTGAGACCTTCCTTGTAGTCTGCCTGAAAACCAAACCCGTTTCCTCTGCCCTGTTTTAAATAGAACTGAAAGGCAAGCTCCTTCTGCTTGAAATCCCAGTCCACACTCCCCTCAAGACAATGGAAGTCCTGAATCCAGCCAAGACTCAGGCGAGTCCATTCATCCTGTAATGCATTAAAGTGATTTTGAATCTGAAATCTAGACCTTCTTCCCACCAAAAAATGTGCGGTCTGGGTAAAAGATTCCCAACGAGCAAATTTCTTTGAATACTGAGCCTGCAAATTCAGATCCCAGCTGTCTCCATGATCAAAACGCAGTCCCGCGAAAACTCTATCAAGCTTTAAGGCAGAGAGTGAGCTTGGGTTTGCGCCAGGATCATAAATGGTTCGAAGGGATAGAGTGGTGGGAGTATCCTCCACCGAGAATCTGTAATTCAAATAGGAGGAAAGGGCTGAATAGGTCCTCTTTTCGATATCGTAGGTCGCTTGAAATAAGGTTCCTGCCAGGTTTGCTCCGCGGTAATTCAAGCGATGAGTCATTCCCTCCCTGGGAAGTATAAAATCAAAACTTCGAAAGGGGCTCAGGCCCTTAACCTCATGAAGATTGTAGAAGGTCTCCAAAGCCCAGCCATGAAACAATTCCTGGTTTAAACGCGCGTTGAGACTGAGGTACTCTCTTGATTCCCCGGCAGAATAATCAGAGAATCGGGCCTGAGATTGAAATTGCAGCCCTGTTTTCCCCCACTTAAACCTCTCAGAGAAAAGACCCAGGGTCCCTTCCAGAACATCGCGACTCACATTACCTTGGATTGTTCTCTCTCGAAATCGAGTAAATCGTCCACCATAACGTATTCTCAGGGGGAGGCTGCCCAGTGCAACGGTAGGAGAATTGAGAGATATTTCCGGGAGTCGATCCACACTCTGGATCCCATTGTCGAGCAGGTACCGATCCTTATCAGGATCTTCCCTCGCTTCGTAGGCAATCCCTGCCCTGAATCCATTCCCAACCTGCGTCTGAAAATTTATTCCCAGGTTTAGCTCTTGATTTGTCTCGCTGGATCGAAAAGACTCGGCTACATAATTCACACGGGTACTTGCCTTGGAAAAGGAGTGTGTCCATTCTTGTTCCAAGGTTCCCCTCAGGGTCCTGGCTCCACGAAATTTATCGAGGTGTTCAGACATTTTCAGCTTTGAGAGAGCTTTTTTTGAATGTCCGTAATGAAGATCAGAGGACCATTCGGTCCCCTGTCTGGCGCTAGGGGTAAGGCTCAGATTGCCATAGAGGCTTTCATGAGAATACCAATCCAGATTGATCTTGGCATGCAGACCCCGTGACAGATCGTATCCCGGAACTATGAAAAATGGCTGACTGTTTTTGTCCTTATCCAGGCTAAATTTATACGCTGGCACCGTGAGGATTTTACGATTTCCCACAAAGAAAGACGCTCTCTTTAGATAGAGAGCACGACCAGGCACCAAAACCATTTTTCTAGCTGTGATTTTGTAATGATGATGAGCATGGTCACAGGTGGTTACACACCCATCTCTCAGGGTCATACTCTGGGGTATCAATACCGCGCTTTGGCCTTTTACAAAGGCGTTTTGAAGAATTGAGTCAAACTTCTCAAGCCGACCGCTTCTGGTGCGGACATTATAGACAATCTCCTGGGCTCGAACCAGGTCTGAGTCTTTGAGTAACTCCACATTACCGCGTGCGAAAATTTCACCAGTATTTAGATCGTATTGAAGATTGTCCCCCTGGATGTCGAAATCAGTACCCACAATGGACGCATCTTCTTTGAGAATTACAATTCCCAATCTCTGATTGTATTCCTGGTAACCCGCGCTAAACTGAATCTCTCCCCCCTGAACCGTGATCACGGAACAAAACAGCAAAAAAAGTACGCGCACAATCCAGACATACGAGCATGGAGACTCCAAAGAGCCCCGAACTTTATAGGGCATGATATTTAGCAAGAACCGGCTCTCCCAGACCTTTGCAAAGTCTTCAACCGCAGGGACCTATTTTATGGAAATGAAGTACCCATAGGGATCCTGGACTTTAGTCTAAAACAAAAGTAGAGCCATTTGAATAGTTTTTGTATAACTATTCTGGGGGAGGCCCTTTATCCTTGGGCCAGAGATTAGTTAGTTTGAGCCCGGATCACTTCAGGAGAAGTCTCAACCTTGCGTGAATCTACGCGGGTACAAATGGAGTCGATCGCAGCCTCTGATGAGCTTCGAATGTCCCCCTCACCCTCTTCCATCAAACGAAATAAAGTCTTAACCGCCTTTTTATCTCCAATGCGCGCTAAAACTTGAATAGCCCCAAGAATGAAGTGATCATTTTTGGAGGAGCGGATCTCTTTGAGCAATATTCCCTGGATGGAAATTCCAAATTTGACGAGAGCATCGCGGACATTTCGTTGTACAAGGTAGGAGGCATCATTGAGAAAATTCAAAAGGACCGATATATAAGCCTCATCCTTGTTCTCTCCAATGGAGTAGACCGCCCCCATTCGCTCATAGATATTCTTCGATGACAATAAATCATCAATGGCTCCCATCACCTGGGTATCTCTTACTTTAGATAGTACAACAGCCACATTGGCTCGAATTCTGGCGTTTGGGTCATCTAAAAGAGGCCGGAGAATATGCTGAACCTTTTCACTAGGATAGAAACCTAGCCCTTCAACGGCATTAGCTCGAACTCTTGAATCTTCATCGTTTAGAAAATTCGCAATAATCGGAACCAGTCTATCCTCCTGAAACCTTCCAAGATGTTTGACCAGTGTCGCGCGAACCTTGGGGGAATCTTCCTCATCAAGGTATCTTATCATCGGCTCAATCGCCTCAGGATCCATGCGGATCCCCAGTCCCTCTATGGCTCGAATTCGTACCCATTCATAGGAATCGGCAAGGGAATAAATCAAAAGATCTACAACTTCTCTAAAAGCCAATTCTCTCAGGGTAAGAACGGCCACAAGCCGTACTGAAGGATGAGCGTCATTCACATAAAGCCTGGCAATTTGAAGTTTATCTTCGTCGGCTGTGTCGCTGGTGTTTAGACGCTTCAGTAAAGTATATCGTCTCTCCCACGGAACCTCTTCATCAGGCTCTGCCTCCTGAAGATCTTCCAAACCAACCACCTGGTCTAATTCAGCTTCCACATCAAAGGGGGTAGGATCTGGGTCCATTGTATCGCTCCATCTCTGGTTTGGAGTGTGGGTCCCAAATTAAATTGGGTACCTTCCTATAGACTAGCATAATGAAAACATGCTCAAGGAACCATCCCGATTCGAAAAAAACTTGGTATGATACTCGGTTATGCAGCCTCCCCCCGGCCTTGTCTCTACCAAAAAAGAAGAAAGTCCTGCACAAAAACTGGACAGAGCCTGCTTAGCCTTTGGGAGGGGTGACGTTGAGAAAAGTCTCGAAATCTGTAGAGAAGAATTGAATTCTGATCCGGACAATCACCTTTATCTTCTAGCTTGCGGCCATCTTTATTCCAAACTTGAGAATTGGGAAAAAGCACTGGAGTCCTATCGAATGGCCCATGAACTCCGGCCTGCAGACGCATTTATCTACTCGTGTTTTCGCACAGTTCTTCAGAAAAAAGTCCCCACATGGCACTTTCCGATGCTTGCGGATCAGGTGCGCAACGACGCCTACCAGGAGGCCATTGAGAGGGCTATAAAACCTGGCCTCACCGTTCTTGATATTGGTACAGGAACTGGCTTACTGGCTATGATGGCAGCAAGGGCCGGTGCGCGGCAGATTACCGCATGTGAGATGGACCCTGAAATTTCTAAGTCCGCTCAAACAATCATTACAGAGAACGGCTATTCCAATTCAATTCAAGTGCTCTCAAAACGCTCAACAGACCTGAAAATTCCGCAGGACATTGGGGAACCGGTAGACCTCATTGTCTCTGAGATTGTGGATTTAGGATTACTTGGTGAGCACATCTTACCCACCATGCGGCATGCTCTTAAACATCTGGCAAAACCTCACGCACAGTTAATTCCCGCCTCAGCCACCGTTGTAGCACAGCTCATTGAGTTTCCGAGGCTTAGTGCAATAAATCCATTTGGTGAAATATCAGGTTTTAAATTCCATCCCTTGAATCGATTTCGTAATCCCAGCTCCTACAAGGGAATCTCCCTCAAACGCGAGCCGCATACCATTTTGAGTACGGAGTTTCATGCTCTTGAGATAGATTTTTACAATCCTCCACCCTTCGCTTCCGCCGAATCACCGCACAAAAAAGAGCTGAGCATCTGTACCACTGACGATGGCATCTTACATGCGGTAGTGTTCTGGTTTGAACTTCATCTCGATGAACAAACAAAAAGATCTTCAGGACCGGAAGGTACCATGCCCTGTTGGGGCCAGGCCGTTCAGTTCCTGGAACACCCCTACCCCGTGAAGAAAAACCAGGTTGTCACTCTTAAGGTCCTTCACCATGATACCGAGCTATCCTGGCAATTTCCCAAGAGGGCCGGGGAATCATGAGCTCACCTCTGGAAAGTGCTCTGGCACTGCATCAGCAAGGAAAAGTCGCGGAGGCTGAAACCTTTTATAGACAGGCTTTAAAAGCCGATCCAAACTCAGCCGATGCACATCACCTTCTCGGGCTTCTACTGCACCAGGTAAGTAAGACGGATGAAGGAATACAGCACCTCAAAAAAGCTCTCCAGCTCGATCCCCAGCAAGCTCATTTTTTTTATAACCTGGGAAATGTATTTCAGGAGGCCGGCAAACTTGAGGAAGCGGAGCATTGTTATCGAGAAGCCATCGCCAGGAGGAGCAACTATGCGGAGGCATGGAATAATCTTGCCGGCCTCTTGTGCCAGGACCAACGTCCCACTGAGGCACTAGAAGCCGCTCAACGTGCAGTCTCACTCTCTCCTTCAAATCCCAGTGCACTCAACAACATGGCAAATGCTCTCCAGGAGCTTGGGGAGCATGAAGAAGCCAATAAACTGTACCGCTGTATTTTTGAAATCAACCCCGAGAATATGAATTCCTTGAGAAATTTTGCGGAAAACCTGCTAAAGAGTGGAGAAATTGAAGAAGCTCGCCAGAAGTATCAGGAGCTGAGCCGAAAACAACCCGCCAATCAAGATGCACTTATCGGATTAGGATTGGCCGCTGTTCAGCAGAACCGATATGCTGAAGCCATCGATTCCTTTCAAAGAGTGTTATCACTGGACCCCAAGAACCTGATGGCACTCAACAATCTCGCCGGAGTACATCGCTCGCTGGGAAATTTGCACAAAGCCTTTGAGTATTTCCAGCTTTGTTTAGATATTGATCCTAATCAGTCCTTAGCTCAGACAAATCGAGCTCAGGTACTTAGCCTTCTCGTCCCTTCTGAGCACTTCGAGGAACTAACCGATACAGATCGGATCAATTCCTGGGAAAGGCTTTTCCACAGAGAGTGCGATGCAAAGACAGTCGTATTAGATTTGAGATCCAACACGGGTATCTTTACTTTTCTGGCGTCCAGGTCGGGAGCTGCCAAAGTCCTCTCCTATGAACCAGACCCTTATCTCTTTGGCGCACTAAGGGACACCCTCTGTGCTAATGCAATGGAAGAACGGGTGGAGATCTTGAACTCCTGGCAGGAAGTGAAAGAGAGAATCCGCTCAGAGCAGCCACAAATTCTAGTTAACCAACTCGCCCAGATTGAACACTTTTTTGGAGCTGGAATTTGGGAGATGCGAGATGCTGTCGAAAGTCTCGGAGAAGGACTAAAGATATTCCCCGGGAGCCTCATATTAAAAGCAGCCTTAATCGAAGTTCCAAGTCTCCACCGCGTCCACCCAGTGGATGAAATATCTGGATTTCAACTTCAGGATTTCAATCGTTTCCAAAATTCTGTGGGAAAAAAGAAAGTCAGACTCTATCAAGAAGACCACCAACTCCTCAGCGAAAGTCAGCCATGCCTGCACCTGGATACCAAAAATCTTCCCAAAGCCATGCTCACTTCCACAAATGAAATCACGACCTGTTTTGACATTATCCGAACAGGTACTCTGCACGCAGTGGTTTTCTGGCTTGATCAACAACTCACTGATGGGATTCAAATCAGCTTCGAACCCCAACAAAATCAGCCTTCCCGTTACCAGGCAATACAATTTTTTACAGAATCAATCCCGGTAAATCCAGGAGATAAAATCAGCCTGAAAACCCAATACTCTGACCACGGGATCTTCTGGGAGCCGATAACCTGAGTTTTTGGACTTCATGGCTGGCTGCAAAGCCCTCTGCTTTGCTTATCCTCCTTGAATGTGACGATGCCACATCCTGTGTCGTCTGCACACATAGAGAACTTTTCGCTCACCCATGAAATCCAAAAACTCAGGCTATCGACTCCCTCTTTTCACTTTTTTTGAAATTTTTTGAGCTACCATCTCACGGGCCAATCATTGGTTTGAATATTTGTGTTGCTCCATACATCCCAATCATCATTTAGTGAACCGATCTTTAATTGATCTTCCGTTCGGAAATCATCTCCCAAAACCAGGAAATTTAGGCGGATTGCACCGTTAGCTGGACAATAAACATATCCACCACGTGAGCTAGGAACCGTATCTGAATCTATATTTGCACATCCACCATAACTAGACTGGTCAGAATGAAAGTCTAAAACGGATGGAACAACACAGATATAAGAGTTCCCAAGGTGAGTTGAGAGCAGTTCCCTGGGCAACCCTCCCCTGATATAGGAAGTGCCGTCACCATAACCCGGAAAGTTGGCAAGGATCGCTCCAAGAGTATTTTCACCATTCTGAGTAGCAAGCTCTCCACCTGTTGCTCCAGGTTTTGGAAAAGTATGGTGCCTGGAGCGAAACATAGAGATAGCAGTTCTAATGACACCAAGATTAGATTTAGTAGTTTGGTATCGGGCATCATAGTCTTTTCCAAAAAATGGAAGAGCAATCATTACTGAAAGAACTACCAAAATTGAGATCACAATCAAAAGTTCAATGAGCGTAAATCCCCCAATTCGAAACTGTTTTGACTCTCCCATATCCCACCTCCAATAAAAGATCCTACTTTCGATTGAAACAGTTCCATGTCACCAAAGTGTCATAAGGAAAAGGGAGAAAAACGACCTTAGACGAATGAAGCCCCACCTGAATTAAAAAGATACATTGAGGCGAGAGCCAGTGCGTGGTGCAGGACTGGAGTTTCAACAAGGCTGCAAGGTGGCGATTCACCAGAAAAAGGGAGAAACACGACCTAAGACGAAAGAATCCCCTCGCCAAAGACACTGAGGCGAGAGCCGGTGCGTGGTGCAGTTCTGGGGTTTCAGCAGTGGTACATGGTGGTGGTTCGTGAGGAAAAGGTAGTTATTCTACCTTTGACGAGGGAACCGCAACCAGGTGCCGCTGATGGAACCCCAGAACTGCACCAAAGCACCGGTTCTCGCCTCAAATAAAAAAGGAAGGCTCCTCCGACCTTGTCCGGGATCACGTAAAAGAACATCCAACCGTTGCTTCCATCACAGACCTGGCGGAGTTCGGAGCCTTCTACTGATCCTGGGGACCGGGATCAACACCTTCCAACGGAAGAATAAGAGAAATTCAACGGGACTGCAAGCCTCGATGCGCAACGGACCAACCGAAGAAGGACAAATTGGAAAGCAGGAAGGGTCCTTGTTATACTCTCTCTCCGCTTAAAACAGGCTCTATACTACGAGGTTCGTAATGAAAATTCGATGTCCAAAACTAAATTTGTTAAAAGCTCTTGAGATTGTGTCCCCAGCATTGCCCACCACAACTACGATTCCCGAGCTAACCCATGTTTGTCTCAATGCAACAGACCGTGGACTCACTATCAGTGCCACGAACATGCGTACTTTCATTTCAACTCAAATTGAGTGTGAAACTCAAACACCAGGAGAGGTACTTGTTCAGGGAAAGTTTTTCCATGAGCTTGTTCATTCTCTGAGCAACTCCTCAGATTCCATCGCCCAAATTGAGGTAGACCCGATGAATAACCGGGTTCAACTTACCGTTGTTGGGGATCATAGTTGTAAAAACGATATTCCCGGGCGTCAAAAGGATGATTACCCTGAAGTGGAACTGATCGATGCGGACTGCGAATTCCAAATCACCGGAAAGGAATTTCGCGAACTCCTAAGAATTGGAGGAATTTGTTCCTCCCTTACGGAAAATTCCCTGCAAGGATTCCGCGGGACCTGTCTGGATTTCAAAGATGGACAGTTACATGTGGCATCTACCGATGGAAATCGACTCATGAAAGCTACTCGCTCCCTTTCCATCAATAGTTCTGAATCCCTTCGCTGGATGATATCCCAGGAAGTTTGTTCTGAACTCTCAAAAATCCTACCCACTGATGAAGTTAGTGTTCGTCAGCAAGGCAACAAGTTTCTGGTGGAGTTTGATACAACGATCTTTCAGTCATTACTGGCACAGGCGGAATTTCTCGACTATGAGGAGTATATTCCAGAAGAGGTTTCTGAGGGTATCTCACTGGATCGAACCCTCTTTCTTGAATACCTGAAGGGCGTGAATCCAGTGGCACGCGAAAACGGTAACCGCGTGGTCTTTGAACTGAAGGAAAATGCCATGGGTGTCAGGGCCTTTTCAGAAGTCATGGGCGAAGCTTACCGGGAATTGGAAATTGAAAATAAACTGAGTGACATGACAGTAGCATTCAACTCTAAATACATTATGGACTATCTAAATTCCATTTCAGATTCCAAAGTATTCATGCTCTGTGAAGGTGAGGGTATGCCGGCCTATTTCTGGGGCGAAGATAACAGCCAAGAGTGCTCTCACATTTGTGTTATTATGTCGCTTTCCTTGCATTGATGCGAACCCCAGGGAGAAAGCTATGAAAGACCATCTGGAGAGGCTTCGAGACACCGACTACAAGGTCAGACGAGAAGTGGTGAATTCCCTCGTAAATGAATCCAGCGACGAAAATATCTCCCTGCTCATTGAAGCTCTTGGAGATTCTAATGAGAATGTATCCCAGGCAGCAGTAAAGGCCCTGCGTCAAATAGGGGATTCGGCCATTCCAGCTCTTATCGCGGCCCTCAAACACGCCTCCTGGGGAATTCGAAAAAATGCGGCTGGCGCACTGGTTGGGCTTGGAAGTTCCTTCCTTGATATGCTTTTAGATTTTGCTCAAACCAATGACGATGATATTCAGTTTTGGATTTGCGAAGTAATTTCCCAATTTGGAGATCGTGCCGTACGAACCCTTGAGGAAATCTTGAACGGGGATGATATGCCCCGCCGCCTGTGCGCACTCTCGGCTCTTGGACGGACCGGCTCCCAAAAGGCCGTTAAACCGCTCATAGAATGCCTCTCTGATGAACAGTGGACTATCCGCAAGACCGCTGCAAGCTCCTTGATTCAACTGGGACAACTAGGAGTCGCGGAACTGATCAAACTGCTTAATTTAGGACAGCCGGACTTGGAGTTTTGGGCTATCCAGGTCTTGAGTGAAATCGGGGGAGAAAAATCCAGAAGAGCCCTGATTCAGAAAGTCCTGGAAGATCGAATTTCTCTAGATCAAAAACAGAGCATCGTAATGGCTCTTAAAGAATTCGAATCCCCAGAGGTAGCGGGCGCCCTGGTTCAACTTCTAGGTGATGAAGATTGGATTATCCGAAAACAAGCCGCTGAATCCCTGTGGGAAATAGGGGATATCGCAGAGTCCGAGCTCGGACAAGCCTTATCGAGCCGAAATCACCACATGCGCTACTGGGCAGCTAGAATTTTAGGAGATCTACAGGCTAACCAGTATTCACAGAATCTTCTACATATGATGAAGAACGACGAAACCTGGAGTGTGAGAGCCGCTGCGGCCCAGGCACTGGGTGAGTTTGGGGATGAAAAAGTAACCCTTGATCTGGTGGATGCTCTGCGCGATTCCTCAGAATATGTACGCAAGAGTGTGCTCATTTCACTCAATAAACTGGGTGAAGTTCGCCAAACACGACAGAGCATCGATGACGAATGGGTGGAAAATTATACCCGCAGTGTCTTTTCTGATCTCAAGTCCCGCAAGACTCGCTCTGTTGTGCAGAGACTAAGAAACCTGGTGGAGGACGTTCCGGACTTTCCCAAACCGGGTATTGTGTTCAAGGATATCGCGCCCTTGCTTGCTTCTCCTCATGGCTTGTGCGATGTCGTTAAACTAATGGAAAATTCCATTAAAGATCGAAATGTGGATTTCATCGCCGGGATTGAAGCGCGCGGATTTATTTTTGGCGCAACACTCGCACAGGCTCTGAAAATCGGTTTTATTCCTTTGCGGAAAAAAGGCAAACTTCCAGGAGAAACTTCTTCGATGAGCTATGAGCTCGAGTATGGAACCGCAGAACTTGAAGTACAAAAGGGCAAGCTGCAGGATCGCCACGTAGTGATAGTCGATGATGTATTAGCGACTGGAGGAACAGCCCGTGCGGCAGCTGAATTGATGCGCTCTGAAGGAGCTACGGTAACCGCTATCCTCTTTTTGGTTGAGTTGGATTTTTTGAATGGCAGAGACCAGCTTGAATCCTTCAGAGTGGACTCTATACTTCATTATTGAGGCAGATCTGGTAATTCAAAAACTGAGGTTTGCCCCCATTGA
>Ga0257123_1000592_pt1 | contig 27431 bp, 27 predicted proteins | sample SI106_135metaG_FD_190185 | JGI IMG/M metagenome (GOLD analysis project Ga0257123, IMG submission 190185) | Marine microbial communities from Saanich Inlet, British Columbia, Canada - SI106_135 | ecosystem: Environmental > Aquatic > Marine > Inlet | place: Canada: British Columbia | collected...
CACTACAGATTAACGGACCACTACATTGCCAAACCATACAGTAGCTGGGAGCGTGGTCAAAATGAGAATGCCAATGGCTTGTCAAGACAATACTTCCCAAAGGGTACTAACTTTAATAAAATCAAAAACTCTCAAGTTGAATTTGTGATGAGGCGGCTCAACGCCAGACCTCGAAAAACACGAGGTGGAAAAACAACCTATTGAGCTATTTTTAGGAGAAGCTGTTGATTTATTAACGGCTTAGAAATAATTGCACTTAATGTGCGAATTCAAGTTTATTATTACAAAAACCCTAAACTATTAATAATATTTTTATGCTTGTCATTATGTAAGAAAAAATAATTAGTTGGCTTAGTTTTCTCATCAATACTATCAAACTCCTCTAGTCCATTATCCATATATGCAAAACATCTATACCCAATACCTCCAAAAAATAATATTATATCATTAGGATGATAATCAAATTTTGCAGACCATTTTCTTAGCATTTCAGTAAATATGAATGGCTTGTCCCTTTCTATGGTCTTTTTTCCACCTTTAAATACAAATAATTCAGACCCTTCAACATCACATTTGATCATATCAACTACACAATTATTTTCTTTTACATATTGATCCAAAGTTTCTAACTTACATTCAACCTTATTTACACTTTCTCTATCTTGAATATTTCTCATTGATGAACTTCCGGTCTCTTTTTCTGACCAATAAAACTCAGAAATTCCTTGTCTGTCAGAAAGGGCAAAATTATTAATTATTACATTATCAATATTATTAAAAGCAACATGTCGCTTTAGAAAATCAAAAGTTCTTGGGATAGGCTCAAATGTATGCACCTTATCAACCCCACTTAATAAACTAAAGTTTAATGTATACCACCCAATATTGCCACCAACATCAAATATAGTTTTACTTTTTTCAGCTAACTTATAAATAAGATCTTTTTCTATTGGGTCGAAGGAATGAAAGTTTAAAATCTCTATAGGGATAAACCGACTATCATAACGGTCAACATATAGTTTTATACCGCTTTCTCTCAATACAACATAAATATCATTTTCATCAACATGAATAGATTCAATATCTGTTTCTTTTAGATAGTCTGCATACTCAAATAACGTCAAATGCTTCTTATGCATATTAGCAATATACTGGTGTTTATCCATCTTGCCTGACTTATATTCACTAAAAATTGACCTCAAATCACTCATAATAACTCCTTAAATTTTATTCACTTTCAACACTTTTAACAGTCCGCCTAAAACCTTCTTTAATAGGAAAACTCAAATCCCATCCCAATGATTTAACTTTATTAATATCAACTGTTGTTCTAGAAAAATTCACTCTCATAAAGTTCTTGCTATGATCATTTTTCATTACTACTTTTAACCCTCTATCAGGAAAGGCCTTTTCTACAAGATATTCAGCAAGCTCCTTAATGCTAATTTCATGATCAGTTGCAACATTATATGCGTTGCCATTTTCTCCTTTTAACATAACAACAAAAAATCCATATATTGCATCTGCTATATAACAAAAATTTCTAACCGCACTACCGTCACTATAAAGCTCTATATCCCTACACTGTACAATAGACAGAATAAAATCCTCAAATGATCGTCCTTTTGTTAGATCAAGACCCGGACCATAGGTAATCGCAGGACGAACAACTTTTATTGGTGTGCCATACTGCTCTTGCCATGCAACACACAGGTTCTCTCCCATTCTTTTACTCTCCAAATAACAAGAGGATAGGCTCATAGAGTTTAAAGATCCAAAGCAGTCCTCTTTGATTGGATAATCAGAATCATTTGCAAATCCATACACACCACTTGTACTAAAAAATAAAAATCCTTCAATATTATTTTCTCTACCTAATTCCAATAAGTTTTTAGTTCCTACAACATTGGGAAGAATAGTTCCAACAGGGTCATCCTGAAAAACCTTTGGTGTTGCATTGCTAGCAGCATGAATAATAAAATCTATTTTCTCATCGATATTGATCCTATCACACACATCTTGCTTAATAAGCACAAGAGCTTGATCATTTTTAGCATAAAAAAACCTTTTACTGGCTCTGTTAATACTTCTAACAAGGCCAATTATCCTAATATTATATTTTTTTGTTTTATTCAGATATAACAAAACATCCACCATATATGAAGGTAAAAATCCAGCTGCTCCAGATATTAATACTGTCTTATTATTAAATGATTCCCATGGTAGGTCTTTATTTGTGATAAATTCAAGATCACTAGAAACTATACTATTAAGTGTTTTCATTGAAATACTCTTCTTTTAACTTTTTTGCATATGATAAAAACTGATCCTTCTCAAGTTCATTTCTATCTAACATAGAAATATTAGACTTGTAGTATTGATATAAATCTAACACCGATTCAGAAAGACTCATAATATTAATATTTTTAATACTCGATAACAACCTGCTATTATCGCCCGAATAATGCACACCTACCCCATCATTTAGAACAACAACATCGCTTTTATAGTTACTAATTTTATTAATTGTATTTGCTATTGTTAATAGATCAGTTGAATTAGATGGAGTAACATTATATGACCTAAAATCAATTTTATTATTTACAAAAAACTTTACTATTTCGTAAAAATTATCAATATAAATATAGTCATATACCACATTTTGATTTATTAATATAGGCATACGAAATAAATTTTTAGCAATTGCATTGGATATAAACTTAAACCTATAATCCTCAAATTTTCCAAAAATACCAAAAATTCTCAATGTGGTCATATTTATAAAATTACCATCTTCTATATATTTTGAAATTACATACTTTGAAAACCCAAGACTATCTTTAGGAATATTTGTTCCAAAAAAATCTTCATGCATTTTTTTATGCCAGAACCCTCTAGAATACTCTGAACCACTACCAAAATTAATTAATTTTATTTTACTACCGGCCATATGAGCCAAATTAAAAAACATTTTTAAATTATTTTCACACGTATCAAGCGGGTAATTTGTACCATTTCTTAAAGTCGTTGCCGAATGCACTATCACATCAATAGTGTTTTCATCAAAATAACTAGAAACACTATCAAAATCTGTTAAATCTAATTCAACTACTGTGGGACTAAAAACATTGTATCCATCCAACAAAAATAAATTTACCAGGTTTTTTCCTACAAACCCTTCTGATCCGGTTATTAAAATATTCATTTATACTCCAAGTATACTATTTACCACAACATATTGCTTTCTAATTCTTCTTTTGATAAAAATGGCGACATATCTTCAAGATTAGGGGAGATTATTGTCCCATCTGGTATTTGCTTAGATGATAGTTTTGGAGAAAATACCTGCTCTTCATCTAGAAAAATCTCACAAATTATTGGACCAACTACCTCTAATGCAACTTCTATATTCTTACTAATTTGCTCATAATTCTCGCATTTAAAATATGTAATATTAAATGCTTGACTAATTTTTTCAAAATTAGGAAAACTTAGGCCAGAATCTGCACCACATCCAATCTCCACATTATTAAAGAAATTCTTTTGTGTTTGAGAAATAGAAGCATACCCAGAATTATTTAATAAAAATATTTTAATTGGTAAATTATTACCATAAATAGTTTGTAATTCCTGCAAATTTAACATAATACTTCCGTCTCCAGCAATACATACTACTCGCTTTCTATTATTACCAATACAAGCACCTATAGCTGCAGGCAAGTCATAGCCCATAGAGGCACATCCAGAATTTGTCCAAAGGCGCTGCCCATACTTTAAGTACGCTGCTTGAAATCCAACCACACATGCTGTACCATTCGCAGTAACAATAATTTCATTTTCTTTAAGTTTTTCAAACAAGGCATTAATAAAGAAATATGGATTAATTTTCTTATTTTTTGGATACTCTGGTAGCACGACTGGATATCGCTTTGTGCGATCCTTGCACCATTTTAACCATTCCTGGTGTTTTTTATTACCCTCAATAAATGGCAACTCTAAAAGTATTGGTAAAAAATCAGATAAATCAGCTATTACTGGCATATCTGGTTGTACTGTAGGCTTCTTTAACTCAATTGGGTCAATTTCAACCCAAATCTTATATGCTTTTGGTGCAAAAGATTTCCAATTGTAACTAATTTGTCGAATATTTAACCGACTACCTAAAATCAATAACAAATCAGAGTTCTGAACTGCAAAATTTCCTGATCGGTCACCTACAGTTCCAGGCCTTCCTACGTATAATGAATGAGAATTCCAAATAACATCATGTGCATTCCACCCTGTAACAACAGGAATATTTAACTTTTCTATAACTTTAATAAATTCATTGTGTGCGCCACTTAAACGAACCCCGCCGCCGGCAAAAATTACTGGTCTTTCTGCACTATGAATAGCCTTGATTATAGCCCTACATTTTGCATTTAGATCGTTATTATTTGGTAATTTTTCAAATCTAGATGGATCAAATTTAATTAAAGACTCTGTCTCTATCTCACATCCTTGTATGTCAAGAGGTATATCTAACCAACAAGGGCCTGGCCTACCATTACTTGCAAGATAAAATGCCTTCTCCAAATGGTATTGAATCATATTTGGATCTGTAACCATAACAGCATACTTAGTGATTGATTTTACGATTTGCTCAATATCTAACTCTTGGTCTCCATATTGCCTAAGCAGAAGTGATGTGCTTCTGACAGTTGTTTCATATTTAACTTGACCAGAGAGAAAAACCATTCCTATAGAGTCAGTCCAAGCGCCATGAACACCAGTAATTGTGTTAGTTCCCCCAGGCCCTGATGTTACGTTAACTAATGCTATTTTATTGGTTAACCTATAATATGACTCAGCAGCCATAGCAGCAGCTTGCTCATGATGATTAAAAATACACTCTAAATTATTATTCATACCAAGAGAGTGATTAAGGTGCATAGCACCGCCTCCAGTAATCATAAATACATGACGCACCCCAAGCTCAAATACCTTTTGTGCAACGTAATCAGATAATTTAATCTTCAAAATATATTCGGCAGTTCTTTTAAGAAAAAATTAAACCTTAAGCTGGTAAGGCGATAATTATTAATACACATCAGTATTTACAGAAATTGGATTTAATTTATTATTAGAATTTATATGCACATCTTCATCCATATTTTGAATTTTATTCAAATGCGCCTCTAACCCATTCAAATTAAATTTCATCCATTCATCTTTTGGCAATCCAAAATAATCAATATATTTCCACCAGTTACCAATATTACAGTATTTAATTGCATTCAACATATGTGCTTCTGCTTCTTTATATTCTTTTTTTCCAATGAAACATAATGATGCATAATAATATGCAAAAGAATGATCTTTCTTGACTCTGATTACATTTAACAACCCCTTGAGAGCCTGGTCATATTCGCCAAACTTAATATCGTTATTATAAATAAAATTTAATTCCAAATTCATTATGTATTGCATCTCTTGAATGTAATCTGCAGTAAAATCCTCTGTTTCAACAACGGCCTTTCTGTAATCAGCCCCCAGTGTGTCACCTTTTAAATAATTATTTTTTACCGCTATCTCGTTCATCTCACTACCGACAAGTGGACTGGCACACACAATGTGGAACCAATTTGAATGAATTGTTCTAAGATTTCTTCTGCCTTCTTCAATATCCTCTTTAGTCTCTCCTGGCATGCCAATCAAAATATTTGTATTTGTATAGATGCCGAGATCTCTACAATCATCTGCAACACGTTTTGAAATGCTTAACTTTAACGGCTTTCTCATGGAGTGTTTTAAAACTTTTGCACTTCCAGATTCTACTGGCAGTACTAGCTGCCTCACACCAGCATCATAAAATGCATTTAACATTTTTTTGTCTAATGCATAGAGGGTAAGTCCATTTTGAAAAACAGACTCAAGATGAAGATCTTTAATAATTTTAAGTATTTCATAAACACGGTCAATATTTCCCATTAAGTGGTCGTCCTGAAATATTACTGTTGTGGCTCCATATTCTTCTTTAAGACGAGTAAAGTCGCTCCTTACTCTATCGATGCCATGATATCTCATCGATCTTCCATGAACCTTATGAGAAGCACAAAACGTACATTTAAAAGGGCAGCCTCGTGAGGTCATAACATGAAATCCTTTTTGATTATCAATAGCCGCAAGAGCACTCATGGCTGGATTATGGCCATGCTTTTTTATATCACGCAGATCATAATCATAAAATGGAATTTCATCTAAATCCTCAATAAAATTATGGCTTGGGATAAAGTCATCGTCGACTTTTTGCTTTGTGACCCAACTTGTGCTTTCTTTCAAATAATGCCTTTTATCGTTTGCCTTCACAAGCCCCAACATAGGTATCTCCCCCTCGCCATAGCAAAGAGCATCAAAAAAGTCACAATTAAGTTCTGAATATATATGATGATACATGCTTGAAGGAATATTCCCCCCGCCTAAAATAAGTGCATCTGGATAAATGCGCCTCGATACTTTTGCCACATCAATAAAATTATGGAAAGACGGGCTAAATAAAGAAGAAATTCCAATAATGTCTGGTTCATAATCATAACCACTTAAAAAATATTGACAATAATCCTCAAAATTTTCAAACGGAAATTCATCAGCCAAATTTAGCTCAACATTAAAATCAATTAACTTTATATCTACATTTATATATTTTTTTAAATATGCACTCATTGACATAAACCCTAAAGGCAGGTCTGTAACAAGGCTATTGTATATTTTCCCATCAGACTTTCTGAAATGCCTTGCATTTGATGGTGGGTTAATATATGAGTCAAATGTTATATGCATAGGGACTATAAAAAGTATTTTATTAATTTTTTTCATTATTAACCACAACTCAAAAGTTGATTATCAGATAACTTATAAATCTCAAATTCACGATCAAAAGATTTTATTGTATTTACAACTTCATCTGGATAAAGCCCAGGAACCATGACAATTACAACATCTACATCTGACTTGTCTAAGATTTTTGGAGATACGATCTTCGAATGCATTACTGGACTATACTTACCCTGCTTGAAATCAGCAGAGTCGACAATAAAAGCAATATCACCAACCTTAGCAATAGAAAGAAGTGCTAATGTCCTATGACCGGCGCCCCATACTGCTACTTTTTTTCTACTTTTTTTACAATTATTAACAAAGTTTCTTAAAGATTCTACTAGTTCATTTACATCATTGATTCCAGGTATTTTATTAAATTCTCTTTTTTTAACCGTAATAGCAATATCATTTTCATTGTTAATAATATCGCAATTTATCACATCAAACCCATTAGACTCAAAAGCTCTACACAATGTTTTTTCAGTAAAATAAACCAAGTGATCGGCAACAAACTCATACAGTGTATTGGTCTTTAATAAATAGCTAACATTTGGAGCAGTTATATAGCCTACCGCACCTTCTGTTGTAATTCTTAATAGTGAGTTAATAAAACTTTGTATATCGGGCTGATGCTCAATATAGTTAAGCGAAATAAAAGCATCATATTTACAATTATGACTTTCATCCAAATCATCCAAATATCCATTAATAACATTAATATTTTGGCTTCTAGCGTATTTAACTGATTTATGAGAAAATTCAAGGCCCACTGAATTCAACCCTGCTTCTGCCATAATATCAACAATTCCTCCTTTACCACTACCTATTTCAATTGCATTTTTACCAATCAGTCCGAATCGTTTAGAAAAAGAAGATATCTCTTTTAAACGTGACATTCTAGCTTCTGGAGAAGATAACGCTGCAGTTATAACCTCTTTATAGTACGGAACAGGTTTGCCATATAATTGTAATAAATCACACTTAGGGCAGCGATATATATACAAAGTAACTCCTTCATCCATCTCAAATTCATTTAGATCTGGATAATATTGTGCAGCTTTTGGAAACGGACCCATTGAGAAAACCGGAAATGTATTGATTTCACTTTTACATAACCTACAATAAGTGACTTTCTTTTGAACATCCATAAAAATAATACCCCTGTATTAACTACATATATTTTCTATATATTTCATGCCAAGAAAGTAAATTACTAGGGCATTTATTATGCCATTTAAGAAATCCAGGATGATTTGACTCAAGACCTCCATTATTAATCCTATACTCCTTGCTTATTTTACAAGAGTAGAGCAATGAGATAAAATGCGCTCTATTTTTTTGTCCATTAGCTACAATCTCATTAATGGCAATAGGTTCTTTGCTGCAAACAACGCAACTATCAATTTCATTCTCAGCCACCTTATTTATCCGATCTTTTATATTTTCTTTATAACGAATAATTCCACCTGGAATATGCCAGCCTTTCCCTGAATACTGATCATCTCTCCACGCTAATAATACCCTGTTACTCTCATCTTTTATCAACAGATCAACATTAATTAACGGAGTATTCCTGCTTATATAATAAAAAATATCATCTGGCAGCCCTTTTTTTGGACTTTTTACCGAACGGTCTAAAAGACGAATTGCATATTTGGTAAGGAGGCTCATGAATTATATATCACTACTAACTTTTTGGGATGCGATCTTATTCCATCCTTTACGATTAAATCCCATGTTATAAGCAGGCAAACCAATATTCATACATTTTTTGCAAAGTTTAATTCTTTTCTTACCACTATTGATGTCACTAATAGTTGTTTCAAGATAATTCTTTGATACAATTGTATCTTCCCGATCGAACACAGTACAACATACTGGCACAGTAAGATCATAATTAATATTAATTTGGTTGTCTTTAAAGGTGCATGTGTTCGATTTAAAGTCGCTTACCACTGAGATACCCTCATCAATAGTAACTGGCAAGATCTTATTAAGTTCTTTGGTTTTTATATCTTCCTTTCCATCACAATAGTCCATAACACGCTCTAATGGCATAACTAAAGAGTTAACAGTAGATAAAGAAAAATCTAATTCTCTACAGAGCTCTTGCATCTTTTTTAAATTTTTTCCATTATTATTCAAATAAAGATGGTAATTCACATCAACAAGCGTATCGACACCAAACTTATCGATAAAATACCTAATTCTATATAAGTTTGATTTGACAAGATTAATATCCCCTCCAGCATGTGTTGTGTCATACACATCAGGATAATATCCGGAAAGTGATACTTTTAGATATTCTGGAGAAGACCTAATAACTTTTTTTATTTGCTCTCCAGATGCTATAGATAAATTACTAGAAACTGCAGCAGCTATACCGTTATCATGTAAATAATTAATAATCTTATTTAACTCTGGGTGTAAAAATGGTTCGCCCCAATTATACAAACTAACATGCGTAACAATACTCACTTCACTCTTTATTTTGTTTATAACGAGCTTAAAATCTTCAAGGCTCATCAGCCCTTTTGATGCCTTTTGTCCATCAATACTATACGCACATGAAGCACACCTAAGGTTACATGTTCCAACTATATCAATGGTATAAAAAACATCACAATAATCGGAATATAAAATAAAGTCTCTCTCGATAAAATCCATTGCCCTAAGCGCTTTTATAATTTCGTCCTCTTTTAACGAGACTGCTATTACAATTATTATATCCGGATTAATTCTTTTTAAATTAACAAGATATTGAGGCTCTTTTACAACAATATTATTTACTTTTTTACCAAACAAAGCCGGATCTGAATCTACAAAGTTAATAACATTTAATGAGTGCATTTTGGAAAAGCGTAAAAAACCCATCCCTGTCATTCTAGCGCCCCAAATAATAATAGATTTATTTTTTAGAAACCTAATAAGATCGTCTTCTTTGCCTATCATCCTTGCAATTTTTTACAAAAATCTCCAATTTCAAAAGATTTTTTATACCATTGATACAACTCATCAATGGAAGATTTTAAGTCTGTAAATTCAAAACCACCAAATTCCTCTAAAAATCTTGAGTTATTTCCAGAATATTCTGTATTAAAACCAGGCTGCTTTATTATTATTTCACCTTTTCCATTTTCATGAATATCATTAATTATATTGGCAATTTCTATAAATTCTACAGGCTCTCCTGTACAGATATTATAATTCCTATGCTTTGCATCTGTAGTAAAAAACTGCTCAAGAATTTCAACAAAATCATTAACATAAAGAAAATCAAATCTCATATTTCTATTCATTGATATTTTTTTTCCACAGAGGGCTCTAGATATATTATTAGAAATAAAACGCCTCGTATAATCTTCATATTTCCCGTAAATACCAAATACTCTTAAATTTATAATATTCCTAGGTTTCTTTCTAATATCATTTGAAATTATGAACTTTGACAAGCCATAAGTATCAGAGGGTATATTTTGAGAAAAATATTCTTCACTCATTAATGGTTTATAATTCTTTATATCGTATTCTGCACCAGAACCTATGGTAATCATCTTATCAAACTTACTTGAACAGCGTTCTAAATTAAAGTACGTTGTCATATTTTCTTCTAGTGAGTAAATATTAACCACACTATAAATTACAATATTTGGTTGATTTTTACTTAGGAATTTATCTACTTGAGCAGTATCAAGTAAATTTAACTCATGTCTTTTTGGAGACAAGATGCTGTAATCTTTTAAAGTCAAATATTGAACAATATTTTGACCTATAAATCCATTCGATCCTAATACTAAAACCTTTAATGATCTATTATTCATGATGTTTTTGAAAAATCAGAAATAACCTGGGCGCTGCTGGCCCATGGATTGTTCGATAATATTTCATCGCTTGAAGCGCCAATAGCTTCAAGCATTTCATTTTTTACCGAATCAAGATCCTCATCCACACATACCATAGGTGCTGAACAATTATTACAGAAATTTATTTTATCTCTATCGCCCTTTAACATCGCAATTTGCAATTGATGCAATGAACCACCCTCCCAAATATCCTTAACATTTTCTTCATATGTATTTCCTATAACTACCTTCCTCGGCCAATCAAGTGTACATGGACTTGTACTTCCATCACAATTAAAATGTAAATACATGAATACAAAAGGACAAACCTCTTTATATATTTTTATTTTTTGATCGTACATACCTGTATTAGAAACTTCGTTTTGTTTATCGTATTGAGTTTCAGCCCATTGCGGAACAATTTTTTCAATGTATATTTCATCGCAGATATTTCCAAATGTATCAAAGAAAAATTGACGCTCTTCCTTACTCAAAATATATATGGAATTATCTTTTGAGTCTAATGCACTTGTTCTATCTGCAATCTTTATATATATCTTTAAATCATCTCGAATACTATACAAATGTGAGATATTAGATATAAGTTCGTCCATATCAAATTTAATTCCAGCGACTTGCTTGTATCTTTCACTGGTCAAGCCCTCTAAAGAAATATTAATTCTTTGCAAACCAGCATCGACTATAGCCTTATTCAGGTCTGGATTTAATTTTGAACCATTTGTAAACAGCTCAATAATATCAGCTACGCCTGATTTTTTTGCATACCTGATCATTTCTGGAAGATTCTTATTTAAAGTTGGCTCACCATGATTTCCTATTTTTATTTTTTTTATTTTGGATTCAAAGCTAGACAAATCATCTACAATTTTTTTAAATAACTTTACTGACATAAAATCTCTTTTAAGTCCTGCCTTCTTCATGGCAGCATTATCTGCTTGAAAACAAAAACTGCACTTAAAATTACACAAACTAGCAACATCAATATGTGCAGAAAATGGGGTTTTTAATGGAATTTGATCCTCTAAAGTAACTTTTTTAGCCGAATAAATTCTTGGCTGAACAATTGCACTAATATCTTGATTTTCCATAAAACTAGACCTATAAATTAAAGCTACATTATAATCGATTTAATAGTCTGAATAGAGCATTTGAGGTTTCTACAGTAGCAATACTCTGACTTTTACAATCCACATAACCGTAGCCATATGAACAATAAATAAAATCAATACCGTTATGCTTCGCAGATTCGTAATCATCAATAGAGTCTCCAATTACGATACTATTACTCTTGTTATTTTTTGATAAAATCTTCTTTACTATATCGGATTTATTTCTAAAATTTCCAGAATCAATCGTTACGGCATTACAAATAAAGCTACTAATCTTTAACAAGTTCAATATTTTTTTAGTTGGAACTAGTGGTTTATTAGTTGATATTAATATTGTATTATCTTTACTTAACTCTTGCAAGCCTTGATAGACACCTGGAAATAGTTTTGTTTCCAATACACCTTTATTATCATAATGGGCACGAAATTCCATGGATATAGCACTAATAAGATCCTTATTAGACATAATTCTCCCTAATAAATCTAGTATCGGTGGCCCTATCAATCCTTTATGCAACTTATTCAAATAACTAGGGGCATGCTTCCCAATAGAATACTTTAGAGAATCTAACACGGTTGACTGGCTATCTAACAAAGTGCCGTCTAGATCAAAAATAAATTGCACTGTTAATTTAACCTACTTTCAAGCATTTTTATTCTTTTATCATCTTCACTTTTTATTCCAGAATAATATCTCTTTTTGCTTTTCAGCCATAATAATTCAAATTCAACAGCTTTTAAAATTGATCTTTCCCCATATTTGCTAGATTCAGCAGGGAATACTACCTTTCTTGTTTCATATTTATCTATTAAATTTTCACTATTAAGCCTGTTGATAATAGGTAGTGCATCTTTTTCTATTCCACCACCTAAAGCTGTCTTTAATGAATATTTTTTTGATTTAATAAAAACATCCCTACAAAGACCTTCTAATTCTTCTGAAGTATTTATTAAAGATCTATTAAATTCCATTGATCCTGCCAAATCAACCCTACCCACAGTAATACTCGATAAATTAGATATATTGTGAATTTTTAGCATCTCATCTAGATTTTGACATGCTGTAATTGTTTCAACATTTATTGCAAATTCAATATCACTAGCATTGTCATCAGAAATAAAATTATCAATCAAATCGGTAAATTTAGAAAAAGCGTATTTTGTTTCTGCCATAGGAGCAACAATACCTTTTACGCCTAATGATAATCCATTGTACACATCTGTTACCGCCTCCACGCCACCTATCTTTAAAATAATTGGAAGGCCAACTGCACTTGTCACATCTTTTAAGCGCATTAATTCCTCAATACGACTCCCTTCAGCTTCAAATTCAGCCTTTATCTCAAAAACACCATATTTTTCTATTAGCTCAGTTAGTACTGAAATCATTTTATATTCTAATATATTCATAAAAATATTTTCACCTCAAATAATCAAAAATTTACAAAAAAAATCCTCTATTTTTTCAAGAATGCAATTCACATGCACTACGTTCAAACCAGGATTTCTATCTTCATAAAATCGCGATATCCATACTGATTGAACTAGCTTTGTAGCCGGCTAAGGACACACTTTTTCCTTTCCAATAATCTTTTTCAATAACTACCATTCACCAAGTTTTCCATGGGGCATTACCCTGATTCCAAAGCTCTCGTAAGTAAACCATATCACGCAATGTATCCATAGGCTGCCAAAATCCATCATGTGTAAAGGACATTAGATTATCACATTGAGCTAATCCTTTTAACGGCTCTTGCTCCCATATGCAATCATCACCATAAATTCGCTCCAATATCTTTGGGGAAAGCACAAAAAAACCACCATTAATCAAGGCGCCATCACCTTTAGGTTTTTCCATAAATTGTTTTACTCGATTGTCTTGTATGTCCAATGCACCAAACCTTCCTGGTGGATAAACAGAGGTAAGTGTTGCTTCTTTTCCATGATTTTTATGAAATTCTATCAACTTTGAAATATTTATATCTGACACACCATCACCATATGTAAAGCAAAACTCTTTTTCATTTTCTACATACTTTGCAACTCTGCCTAGTCTACCGCCAGTCATAGAATCATCGCCTGTATCAACTAAAGTAACAGTCCATGGTTCTGCTCTTTTTTCATGTATTTTCATGCTATTCTCTTTCATGCAAAAAGTTATATCTGACTGATGCATAAAATAATTAGCAAAGTATTCTTTAATGACATAGCCTTTATAGCCACAGCATATTACAAAATCATTAACGCCATGTGTAGAATACATTTTCATAATATGCCATAGTATTGGCTTTCCACCAATTTCCACCATAGGCTTTGGCTTTACACTTGTTTCTTCACTAATTCGAGTTCCAAGCCCTCCAGCTAGAATAACAGCTTTCATAACGTCCTTACAGTTAAAATAAATTCAATACTCTTTTAATCCTTAATAAATTAAACTACGACAGCTCGTTTAATTGTCTAAATTTAAGCATATTAATAGCATCTGTATAATTAATGTTATTTGCCAATATATCATGGACAATATTGCTTTCATTATGCCAAGATATTGATCTCAATTCAAATGGATAAACAAAATTTAACTCATTTTTTTTGTATTCATTATACAAAATAGAACTTTTCTTTACATCAAAAAAAATAGGTATAACTCCCATATTTAAAGACTCGCAAGATGATGTTGAACTTTTTACACTTACTGTAAAACTTGGCATTACATTTAAAATAGAAGAGCTTGCATCGTAGAAAATTTTATTATCTATAACATCATCTTTATACAAGAGGTTTACTCTATCTGCACTTGAGACTAATGGATGATACTTGAAATATATTTTATAATTATAAAACTTAAAAAGTTCAATCATCTGAGAAATCTGATCAAGGTTATCACTATCATCATTGCTCAAAAATATGATTACTGCCTTATTTTTGACATTAACCTTCTTAAAATTATAAACACTTATATCTGATTTCAGGCCTATATTTTGAAGATAGATCTTTTCATCGTAACTATAAACGTAAATTTCTTTATAGTCTGGAAATATTAATGGATTAACTTTAAAAATAAGTCCATGAGAAATATAAATACTATTAAAATTTAAAGATGTAAATGCAAATGCCAGTAATGATGTGCCACTTCCCATAAATATATTGCAATTTGAGTTAACACATCTCATAAAACAATGTAGATACACATATACAGAAATATTATAAGCTCCATTAGCTAACAACATATTTCTTGTTTGTGCCGGTGTATTTTCTATAGTAAGATAAAATTGACGTATGGATATTAAAAACTGCATCATCATATCAAAGGCACTAACTCTACCAAATCGCTTTAACTTATTAAAATCAAACCCTTGTATAATTTTATATTCTTTACAAAATTTTTTTCTTATTCTAAAGAAATTGTAATGTCGATACTCTATATCCGACTCAAATACTATACATTTACTACTTTCTAGATCTAAAGATCTTATTGAAAAAAATTGACTAATATAGTAATAAAATATTCTAAAGAATGATTTAACGCAAATAACTAAAAATCTTACAATATAGATAAATTTTAACTTTGCATGTTGAATATTAAGGATGGAGTTTTCACTATTTGAATCAAAAAAATCTATTATTGATTGGCTACAAAAAACCCACTTATGTTCAAATACACTGGTCTTTTTTTTTATGTAATTACTATTCATTTAAATCATTACTAAATAGTCATATTATTATCAATTAGAATAATAGCATCTATTTAAATAACTGGGTGCACCACTTAACTTATCTAAAAACTTTTTCAGTAACTCCATAGATAAATCCAATAGTACTGGGATACTATCATGTTTAACTATAGACTCTAAATACATCCTTCCAAGTAACCCACATGCGCCAGTCACAACTATTACTCTATTTTTTAAACTAAAAATACCATCTATTCCATCTCTCATAGCTCTCACTTGATAATTGATAATTGATAATTGATATAAAATATCTGAGTGCGCTTGATTTATGTTATTATGAACCATTGCTATAGCAGCTCTTGCAAATAGTTGGAACACTCATATCAATATGTTTTTTTCTAAATGACTGATATTTTTCCCCATTCCACTCCCTTGTAAAATCCAAAGCATTGCCTAAATCTTTAACATCAGGATTAGCCACCATGCAGCATGGAACAATTCTAAAATCAGAACTTACATATGCTCGCTCAAATGGCCAAGGGCATAAATTATTCCTATCATACTTTGAATCCAGATACCAAAAATAAACTTCTATTCCTAACTCTTTTCCTTTTTCGACTAATCTTATTCCTTGATAATAATCTATTGCATTGGATTGATAATTCAAATTTGTTTTAGTCCAGTCTTCTTGCCCCCAATCTCCCAAATCAAAAGAAAAAACCACTGATGGAAAATGCAGTTTAGCAGCTAATTCAACCAAATCATCTAACTGATCAAAATTATCTTTTTGAACGACAGTCCACATTTTTGTAACCCTTTTATTAGCCCCCTCTGCATAGAGATTAACTAACTTACAATTTTCAATAACTTTTTCAAAATTTGCCTTATTGCGAATTCTTTCAAACACTTCTTTAGTACTACCATCAATAGAAATCTGCAATTCATTTACTCCAGAATCTATAATTTTTTTATAATTTTCAGACTTATGAAGAATAGATGCATTAGTGACCGTCCTTACCCAAATATGCTGATCCCTAGCATAACGTATCATCTTATAATACTCATCACGACCCAATGTCGGCTCACCCATGCCTTGTATCTTCAACTCTACAACGCCATACTGTTCATCAATCAAATTTTTAAATGACTCAAACGACATATCTTCAGCTCTTTTCCCTTTATCCCATTCACTAACTTGGCACATTTGACATCTAAAATTACATCTACTAACATTTTCAATATCAAGCTTAATTGGAAGATAATCCAATGAATTAGATTTATTATTTATTTGTGAAAGGTACTTTTTGTAATTCTCTCTTTTCTTCAAGTTTAAGTCAAGACATTTATTGCGCTCATTGTCATACGTCTGTATTCCTCCACATGGGATTGGTTTTGGTAGCATTTTATTCATTTATAATAATATGGTTATTCTTTTATTGTTATGACTCGATATTTAAGCAGGTCTTTAAGCGTGCCTAAATTGCCTTGGATTGATTTATTATCCATCAATGTACTTTAAAAAAGACTCATTACTAGACGGATCAATATTAGGGTCAATAGACGATACATATGAATTCATATCGTCTATTGAATATTCTAAATTATTTTTTGTAAAAATACCTTTGCATTTTGGATGCCCTTTAAACAGATTGATTATTCTTCTAATTTTAAAAAATTTAACTAAGGATAACATGGCAAGAGTTAGAGGTGGAATTCTATCAACATTACCTTTGCCTGTACTCTTATTTTTTTTAAAAACATAACATTCATTAAACTTTGTAACACCTTCAATCAATCCTCTATGTACTAGCTCGAATCCGCCTAAAATAATCTCATTAAGCACTTGTTCATTTGAAATTAAAGATGAATCTCCTAAAGACTCACACACAAGATAACCATTAGCTTCTAAACACTCATAAAGTCTTTTGATAGAAAATTTTAATGCCCATGGATGCATTTCAGCAAAAACATGATTGGCAGTAATGCAATCATACTTAGGAAGATCAAAATTTAAATCTGCAAATTTAAACCAAGGCATGTGGTTAATTGATCCATATTTAAAGCTATTAAATACATCATGTACTTCCTTATTGGTTACACTCTCCCATAGAAATTTTTGCGTTATATAAAAAGATTGTGTTATCTCATATCCAGTGTACTTATACTCATCATCATTACATATTAAGGCACCTAAATAACCGCTACCAGGACCAACCTCAAGAACTTTACCCATTGGGCACACTGATTTTAATATTCTGTATTGCACAATTGCTCTACTTAGAGTGCTTATGCCAAACACCCTGCTCTGAAAAAAATTACTGGAGTCGTAAATCTCTTTTGTAATTTTTTTAAATAATCTGAACTCATTATCTGTAATTGCACCCAACAACCCATCCCTAACATTCTCTTCAAATCTATTTTCTTGCATTGTATCAATAAATTTGTATATTTCACCAAATTCACTAATTTGTGTTTGCCTGCCTCTATAATTAAAAAAATGATATTTAAAGCTTTCAACAACAAATATTCCAAAAATATTTTTACATCTATCCTCTTCTTTATTATATTCCTCAAGATGCTTATCAAAAATAAGCTTTTGTTCTTTTAATACTTTACTCATAAGGCAATTATGTTCTAAACCAATAATAGTCGCCTTTGTACCCAACTTTATTAAAAATAGAAGTCCATTCGTTTACATGAAGGATGGTTTTAGCTACTAAGTTCCAATTGTTGAGGCTATCACACTCTTTTTGGGTGTGATAGCCATTAACTTTAATAAATGCATGCTTTTTAGTTACACGCATAATCTCTTTAAGCGATTCCTTGACTCCATCAATATTAAGATTATGGATTGTTGCGATAGAAATTACTAAATCAAAGCTATTATCCTTATATGGAAGCCTATTACAACTTCCATGCTTTAAAAAAGGTTTAACATCTTCCATTGAATTATCCAAGCAATATTTAGAAATATCAAGCCCGGCTATTGTACAACTAGGTAGCGCGACTTTAAAATCATGAAGCATAAAACCTTTTGCACACCCAACATCTAAAATTGAACTCTCATCTGTTAAGCCATAATATTTAATTATATCCTCGACAACTGGAGTGAAAAATTTAGAGTCATACGAATACCCTCCCATCCCTAATCGCCTAGGGCCATCAAAATATTCTTTATCAAATCTCTGTGCTATTTTTCTATCACTATCCGACACCTTGACTCTTTCATTAATAATAGAATTACGTTGAGTTACAGGATACCTTGACATTAAATCTATTTCTGACATTTGACCTCTTTTTTATAAATTTTTACTTTAACAGAGCGGTGAAGTATTTTTCCAAGTCTACACTATCAACAGTGTCTCTATTTCCAATAATTTGAACATCAATAGCGGCGGCGGCGGCACCGACAAAAACTGAGACACTATCCTCAACACCACCCCCTAAACAAATTGCTGAAAGAGATAAAAATGCATCCCCCGCACCAACCCTATCAACCACCTTAGATGAAAGCGCCGGCACTCTAAAAGATGAATCACTATTAGCATTATAAGTATAAAGTCCTTTAGGCCCTTGGGTAATTGATATAAATTTAGTTTTCAATTTCTCCGAAAGATTTTTAGTTAATTCTTCAATAGAATTGAAACGATTATGGCTAGCAAGCCTTAGTTCAGGTTCGTTTAATGATACAAAGTCAGCTCTATCATAGCGATTAACAACGTGATAACCTCGATTCCCGCTATTAATTTGAGTATTAATAGCAAGAAATTTAGATTTATCCGAAATTATCTTAGCCATTGAATCAGTTATAAATCCATTCCCATAATCAGCCACAATAACTATGTCATATTTTGGTATATTTATCTTTAGCCATTCACACGCATCAAGTTCCTCTTGATCGCTAGCCTGTGGATCTTCCTCTGAAAAATAAACCTCAAAAAACTTCCTTAATTCATCATCTATAAATCTTTCTTTTACAATAGTTTGGGCATTTTCAAAACTAAAGAAGTTTGGCGTAACATTTGGCATAAGTTTGTTTCTAATAAATTTTTCATATGTTTCTCCGCTAGAATTACTACCAATTCCGGTAAACAACGCCACATCGTCAGTAAAGGGTGCTACATGATTGGCAACTGCAATAGATCCACCTGCATACTCTTCAGAGTATTTATTACGAACTACAAAATGAATACCTTTACCACTCTGACCTAGTGGACTTACATAAGTATAACGATCAATAATTGCCTCACCAATTACTAATACTTTAGATTCTTTTATACTATTTAACGCATTAGAAATATCAGGAACAGAATATTTAGATTTAAAAGAATTTAAGTAGCTCTTTACTTCTGGTGAAAAAATATTGAAATTACTATTTAATAAACTACTAGAACTCAAAACTAAATCATCTGTAAAGTAAACCCTTCCTCCATTTAACTCAACAACTTCTCTTTCTTTAGAAATCATTCCAGTTATGTCTGCAGACCCCTTCTCATATTCCTTTCCTTTTACATAAAGATTTGGCTTTATCAACTCTATTGCTTCAATTGCAGTAGGGTATGGACATATTGACACATAATCTATAATTTCAAGTGCCCCTAAACTTTCAGCCCTTAACTCTTCAGAAAAAACAGGTTTGCCAGGACCTTTTCTACAAAACTCATCAGCTGTCAAAGTAACAATTAAAATATCACCTTGTTTTTTTGCTTCCTGAAAATATCGTATATGCCCTAAATGAACTAAGTCAAACATTCCATGACATAAGACGATACTTGAATTCTGTTTGAGTTTTTCAGATACAAGCTCAAGTTTATTAAATGGTACTATTTTTCTATTTATCATAATCGATCAAGCCAGGTCTTTTGCCACATTCATTGCTTGCTCGATACAATCATCTATATCAACACGATATTGATAAGATCCTGCTCTGCCAATTGAAAACACACCGTCTGGTAGCATATCTAAATATTTTTTAGCTCGTTCATATTCAGATTTAAACGGCAAGGGATAATGCTTACCATTTGCTGACGGAATCTCCATGCCAATTAATGTATGTGGTGATTTATACTGTGTAAATCTTTTATATTCAACAAGACGAGTAAATTTTTCATTTCCAGCATAATAAAGGAAATATGTTTGATCAGGAAACGCATATTCAATTGGTAAAACAAACATATGCATATCTCTTCCAACGTAAGGAAGAGTCCCATGACATTGGTCAAAAATATCATCTGGAGAAATTGTGTTAATAATTACATCATATTTATGCTTTTCTCCATTAAAAACAACCTCTTTGTTTGGAATATCAAAATCACTTATAGTAGTTTCTAAAAAAACTCTTGCTTTCTCTGTTGCAATCTCAAAGTAAGAATTGTATCCATCTAATGCATATGGATAACAAGATATAGCAGTATCCCATGCCTCTCTTGTTCCCTCTTTTAATGCTACACCTTTGGGGGACCAAGTAAAATCATCAAGTAATTTATTATCTTCAATTTGCCACATTTTTTTTGAATATTCATTTATAAATTTGTCGTATAATGTTGTCCCTACTGAAGCCTTCCAATACTCTTCTAAGTTCTTTGCATTTGCAACATTATCTAGAGTAGCCTGCCCCAATTCTTGTTGGATCTTATCTGAATCTGGCATCCTTGGGATATCATTTTTATGAATAGGATAATCATAAAATTGCGCATCCTTTTCTACATATGTTTGAAAAATATGGTCACAATGACGTAGTGGTAAATAACTATTTAAAAAATTATAAACTTCTTCATTTTGGGTTAAAAAATGTCTTGGGCCAAATGTATATGGGTGACCTCCATAAAGATGCGTATAGTTCCCTGCACCAAGATGTTTGCCTTTTTCCACAAGGGAAATATCCCATCCACCCTGTAAACTTAATTGATGTGCCGCAGCGCAACCTGCAATTCCACCACCTATAATTAATGCTTTTTTCATTATCAATTCTCTTTTGTTAAAAATAAATTGGTGCGTCTGGCAATATTTACAGCATCCATTTTATGATGAGCTAATAAATAATCTCTTTTTCCAATAATATTAGTCACCACATCAGGTATACCAATTATACTTAGTTGAGAATTAATATTATTCTTTGCGATTATTTCAGAAACTATACTACCTAATCCTCCAATAACACTATGTTCTTCCACTGTTATTAAAAATTTATACCTCTTGATTCTATCAATCAATTCTTGTTCATTGAAAGGCTTTAATGAATGAACACTTATAATAGCACAGTTGTAATTTTTTGATAAAATCTCTACAGCATTTTGCACCTCTTTAAGAATGGGGCCGTGACAAATAAATAAAGCATCTACTCCACTCTTAATCATTTTATACATATTAAAAACTCTTTCATTTAGCAAATCTTTTGTTAATAGATTATCTTCACCGCCCTTTCCTAACCTTAGATAAGTTGGTGAATCATTATGAAAACCCTCTTCAAATGTCAGTAAAACTTCTTGTGGATCACAGGGGGTTAATACTTGCATATTTGGCAAGGATCTCATAATTGCAAGGTCTTCAATAGCATGATGTGTTGGACCTAAAGTATCATAGGATAAGCCGCCGCCAACACCAACAAGGATTACAGGAAGATCCTGAATACATAAATCGACCCTGATTTGTTCGAATGCACGCATCACTAAAAAAGGGATAATTGTATAAACAACTGGCTTCATACCTGACATAGCTAATCCAGCTGCAACACCAATCATATTTGCCTCTGCAATGCCAACATTATAAAAACGATCTGGAAACTCTTCCCTAAAGTCATCAAATACTCGAAAGCCAATATCGCCCACTAATAAAACTAAAGATTCATCTTTTCTTGCAACACCTGTCAATGCATCATTAAAGGCGTTACGCATAAATAATCACCATTTTACAAAATAAAAAATTAGCATTAATTAACCCACACCTTTTACAAAAATAATGTTAAATTGGTTTTTAAAATTTTCATTTTTTGACAATTCCCTTTCTTTTTCAATAAAGCCATTCTTCAAAATCTTATCGATTACATATTTTGACTCGGCAAGGCCATTATCTTCAAAATATATTTCTTGAGCAGAAAGAATAGTATTAACTCCGCCATCAAATACCATCTTTTCATTGCCATCAACATCAATTTTTATTTTTGTTGGTACTGGAAAATCAAAAATACCAGAAATATAGTCTAACCCAGCGACAAGTTGATTACACACAAAAGGGTTATTTTGAACTGTGTCAAACGGAGAAGGGCGGCCGACAGATTGTAATGCGTCCCCCTTTGAAAAATCTCTATTATATACTTTTTCTATTTTACTTGAGTCGCTCAACCCTATAGGAATGATCGTAGAATTTTCATTTAACTTATTAATAAAAATATTTTCATGTAGGATTGAAACATTTATTGGGTCAAGCTCAAATGAAAATACTGCTGAACCTTTAATTAAAGCTGGCAAAGTATAAGTACCTACATTTGCACCAACATCAAAAAAAACATCATCTTTGGAAAACGTAGAAAGCCATCTAATCATTATTGGCTCTTCTGTATGGAAGGTATCAACTCGCCATTCCAATCTTCCATGGCCAGTTTTAAACCAAATTTCTTTAGAGTCAAATATAACTGACTTCTTCGGATTAAGCTTTTGAATAAATTCATTAGATAGACTGTTTTTTCCATTTATTCTAAACATATATATAACAAACCCTAAAATCCGTTGTATATACGTAGTAATAAGATCTGGGCGGAAGCCAATCCCCCCCCTTGTTTAATTTTTTTCATATCCTTCTATCCTGTTCTAATTCTAGCTTAGCATTTTTATATTCATCATCCTTTAACTTTCTATGATGCCACATAGGAACATTCTCCATAAACGAAACACCTTTACCTTTAGTTGTATCTGCAATTATTGCAACAGGCTTGTCTTGTGTATTAAATAAGGTGCTTAAAGATTTACAAAGTTCACCATGATTATGCCCATCAACTCTTGCAACATTCCATCCAAAAGAAGTTAGTCGCTCCTCTAAAGGCTCAATAGATAGTATATTATTAGTCAAATCTAAAGACTCTAATCTATTATTATCAATCACAATTGTCAAATTATTAAGCTTTTGTTGCGAGGCAAACATTAGCCCTTCCCACACACTACCTTCATTCATCTCTCCATCGCCCATTATCACAAAAATTCGATTAGTTTTTGTACTGATCTTATGTGCCAATGCAATTCCGCACCCAATAGACAGTCCATGACCTAAAGAACCAGTGGTGGCCTCTATACCTGGAGCATCTCCTTTTTTAGGATGACCACCTAATAACCCACCGTTATGACAGTAAGACTGTAAGAATGTCTCGTTAAAATAACCAGTCTTTTCTAGAACAGCATATAACGCCAAGCAACAATGACCTTTACTTAATATAAGGTAATCTCTATCAATCCAACCTGAATTTTTTGGGTCGTGTTTCATTATATTGTAATATAAGACAACTAAAATATCGATAACGGAATAACTGCCACCAATATGCCCACCAGGTGTTTTATAAACAACATCTAAAACTTTTAGTCGCACTTCTGACGAAACCTTCCTTAACTCTTTAATATTACCTATCTTCATGAATTAACTCTTTAACTTTTAACAAGTACTTCTTTGATTTTTCAAACTGATTTTTTTTAATAGCCTGATGGTTATTTATTTTTTTGCTATCAGCATGTTTTCTAATTTCCCAAACCTTTGGTAAAAATTCATTTAATAAAATCATACTCCAGCGTAGCCCATATAAAGGGTGGTACATACGAAATCTTTCTGAAAAATTATCATCTGCTATAAAGATTTTGTTCATTCCTTTTAACCAGTTATCCTGAGCTTTACTACTGACATCCATGCCTGCGTGCCAAATGAAATCTGATGTCAATTTTACAGGATCATCCCAACCAAAATACTCAAAATCTATATATATGATTTTATTATTATCGATATGAATAGCATTATGAAACCCAAAATCTGAAGGACTAAGTACTTGAAGCTCTTTCATTAAATCTTTATCATATGACCAAGGTACTTTCCAATTTTTATTAACCCTGTTCTTTAACCTGTCAAAAACTGGTTTGAATTGACTATTAAGAAATTTGTGTAGACCTGGTTCTTCTTTAATGTCAACTTCAGAAAGCTTTTTAAATCTATGTTCTATTTGTAACACTAACTCTTTAGCTGACAAGCATGCTTCGGATGCTAGCCTATTAGAAATATTATTTTTAAAATTAGAGACATCTTTCAAAGATTGTATAAAATACAATGCATCAAACACCTCTTTCACACCAACTTCTCGTAAAATAACCCCATCAATCCACTCATATAATGCAATATTTAAATCAGAGCTTTTTTTAATAGGTTTGGGTGTATTGCAAACTTGATATTGATGTAAAGCTGTTAATGTTTCAAATTCAACTAGAAGTCTTTCTCTTTTATCAAACTTTTTGCTTGGATACAACTTTAAAGCATATTTTTGATTTTTAGTAATAATTTTAAAAATTTTACTATTAGCACGGCCAGAAATTTCTTTGACTGAGAATACACTGTCTATAGAATTATTCAACCAAGCATTGATCTCCTTACTTAACATTTTTTAAATACTCAACAGATAGGTCATGCCAATTGTTGAATGTATGTATTTCTTTAGCATCATTATTGTTCTGTGCCTCTGAAAAAAATATTTTCTTGGCAGATTTTGGAAATTCTGGGTGTGTCAATATTTCTATGAGGTCGTCTATATAGTGTGAACAATTAAGTTCTTGTATTTTCTTAATTTTATCTTCTTTCGTGGATTCAAAAAACACTCTATCCTTATCAATACCAAGTTCTGAAAAAAAACCTTGGACATTCATCCACTTCAAAGCCTCTTCTCTTAATGAAACCTTTTCCTCATCATGAATACCATACTTTGTTTTATGACTCACTATACAGACTGATATCTTTCTGTTTCTACACTGAATTAAGAAATCTTTCACTCCATTAAATAGCTTTGCCTTATGCATCCATTTTCCGTACACCTTTCCTTGTAATTTCTGCCATTCAAACTCACCATTTAACTGAGCTCTTAGATAATCCCTAAGTTGCAATTTATTTCCATACCAATCATCGCCAACAATGCCTTTTTTTTTTGCCAAGTATAAGAATACTTCATCATAAGAAGCTAAAGTATTATCAAAATCAAGTCCTATCAACATAAACCTTGCTAAGTTTATTTCTGGCTCTTATGCAGCCACTGCATAATCATATGACCAACAATTAATTGAGAATCCTCAGATATTTGCATATCATCAACCTCAAAATGTATAACCTTATCTGCTATCTTTTTACATTCGCCACCATCATAACCAACAATAGCATATGAGATTATTCCCTGCACTTTTGCTTGATTAATTACAGAAATAATATTAGGTGAATTACCGCTGCCTGAAAGAGTAATTAATATATCACCCTCACTTCCAAGAACGGACAATTGCTTAGAAAAAACACTTTCATAACCAATATCATTTGCAAAGCAGGTTATAATCGACATATTATCATTTAAAGAGGTTGCTTTAATGCCTTGCCCTCCTTCTTTTGCCACCCCATATATAAAATCATTTGCCAAATGAATTGCATTACCTGCACTTCCTCCATTTCCACAAATAAAAACACGTCTGCCTTCTTTCCAGCAAGATAGCAAATCGTCTGATAACTCTTCAATAGCTGAAAAATCAGAAGCACTCAATGTGTCATTTAGTTTATTTATATAGTTTGAGAGAAAAAGTTTAGACATCAGAAATTACTTTGATAGTGAATTGGACTGCATCCATTTCAAATTATGGAATTTTTCTTCGTCTTTTAAAACGCCTGAATTATATTTTTCAATGATCTCTTGTATGGCAATTTCAACACCTTTTTTAGGTTTAAAGCCTGTATTAATAATTTTATCGGAGTTGATCCTGTATGATCTAGGGTCGTTAGACTCTGTAACCTCAATCTCAACAGGTATGTATTTAGTAACTAGTTTTGCGATATCTAATATAGACATATTCTCAAAGCCTGCGTTGAAAATTCCAATATGTTCAGGGTGATTAATTAAATGAATATACATATCAGCAATATCATCAATATGTATATTTGGTCGAACTTGCTTTCCACCGAAAACAGTGATCTTTCCTTTTGATAAAGCATGCATCGTTAAAAGGTTAACTGAAACATCGAGACGCATACGAGGAGAGTAGCCACAAACTGTCGCTGGTCGCACAATTTGTACAACCATATCATCTTTGTAACTAAGGAGAACACGTTCCGCAACCATTTTTGTCTTATTGTATTCGGATATTGGTTTAAGCTCTAAATCCTCAGTAACCCGCTCTTCTTCTTTAATTCCATAAACACTGCCAGAAGATGCGTAAATAAACCTTTTAATACCGATCCTTTTTGCCTTGTCTGCTAACTGCATTGTTGCTAAAGCGCTCACCTCCCATGTGAGTTTAGGATTAAGATCTCCACATGGGTCATTAGCAATAGAAGAAAAGTGAACAATACAATCAATGCTCGAGTCTAACGGAACTTCTTCAATATTTCTAACATCTCCTTTTATTACCTCTAAGCTTTCATGATTCTCTAAAAAATTTCCAAACCACTGAATATCAAATGCAATAACTTGGTGTCCCTGTTCTAAAAGTTTTGGTATTAATACATGACCCTTGTACCCACAACCACCAGTAACCAATATCTTCATACTTGCTCCTAATTTTTTTCAATAATTTTACGTGATATACTCCACCAATGGTTAATGATTCCACTATTATAGTAATAGTATAGTGCCCCAACAAATTAAGACAACAATTTAAGATTTCTTATTTCGAACGAGTTAAACTTAATCAACAATTCGGAGTAAAAAATTATGAGTA
>Ga0257123_1000593_pt1 | contig 27413 bp, 28 predicted proteins | sample SI106_135metaG_FD_190185 | JGI IMG/M metagenome (GOLD analysis project Ga0257123, IMG submission 190185) | Marine microbial communities from Saanich Inlet, British Columbia, Canada - SI106_135 | ecosystem: Environmental > Aquatic > Marine > Inlet | place: Canada: British Columbia | collected...
AGAGTTTTAATATCTTCGAGTTCTTGTTTTAGTTGTGGACAGCTTTCTTGGCTCATAGTCGTATATTTTCTTATTTTTATGATATAATATATTTTGGTGTTGGTCAAATGGGGAAATTAGCCAACACACTTTTCCGAACTACTGCCATTTTTTGAATTTTATTTTTAGTATGTAAAATAATAGTTTTCCCCTGTCCGCCGTGGGCTTCTTGAATTTCCTGTTCATCTTGTTCGTACATTTTTTTTATCTTTATTTTAGTCTTTACTCCACTTGGTTCTATAATCTCTATGTCATCTCCAACTAAAATAGCGTTGTGGACTTTTATGTGAGTACTCCACTTCTGACTTTCGATTTTCAACTTTATAGACTTTACGGACTTCGTTATTTCACCAACAAACTGATGCTTGGGCATGATATGAGATGAACTATATTTTTGTTCAACTTTTTCTTTGCCAAATAAAAATCCGGTAGTGTATCCCCTGTGGACCAAAGATTCAAGTTCTTTATATAATTTATTAAGTTTTTCGTTTGTTAGCCTTAAATCAAGCGCTTGCCGATAAATTAAAGAAACTAAAGAAGCGTAATAAATGCTCTTGGCTCTCCCTTCGATTTTAAAAGAGATTATTCCGGCGTCTTTAAGTTCATCTAAATATTTAACCAAACATAAATCCTTGGAGTTTAAAATATAGCTACCATGCTTATCTTCTTCCATATTCATAACTTTATCATCATGACCATCAGCTTTAATCAATGTATCGTATTTCCACCTACACGGCTGAGTGCAGTCTCCTAGATTAGCGCTTTTCCCTGTAAAATAAGAACTAAGCAAACACCTACCGGAGTAACTCATGCACATTGCTCCATGAACAAAATACTCCAGCTCCAATTTAGGAATTTTTTTATGGATTTCTTTGATTTCTTCTAAGCTAACTTCCCTGGCTAAAATAATTCTTTCCACTCCTTGTTCAAACCAAAATTTAGCTGACTCATAATTAGTGCAATTTGCCTGCGTGCTTAAATGAATAGGAACATTTGGACAATGTTTTTTAGCCAAAATAATTACTCCCGGATCAGAAATTATTATACCATCGGCTTGCCACAAATTAACTTTCTTTAAAAATTTTGGCAATGGTTTTAAGTGCCTATTATGAACAAAAATATTAACTGTAATATATACCTTTTTATTTCTCTCATGAGCATACTTAATAATTTCTTGAATATCTTTTTCTGTAAATTTATTAATCCTGGCTCGCAAAGAAAAATCCGGGATTCCCAAATAAATAGCATCAGCCCCAAACTCCAAAGCATACCTAGCCTTCTCTATAGATCCGGCCGGCGAAAGAAGCTCATATTTTTGTTTATTCTTTTTTATCATAAAATTAAATGTTTATCCCGCTTAGCGGGATCCCGCCTTCATTATATTAAATTTAGGTGGCGGGATATACTTAAATGCTTATATGTTTTTAACCATATATGTTCCCTCTAATTCATAACCTAACTTTTTATAGTACTCTCGCACACCAATTCCGGAGATTACCGCTATTTTTTCCTTTTTATTTTCTTTGGTTATTTTTTCCACTTCTTGCATTAACTGTTTTCCAAAACCTTGATGCTGGACTGCTTTTTGTTTCTTCTTTTTTGTTAACGGCATTAATTTTCCATAAGTATGCACCTCGCGTATCAAAGTGGATTTTTTTAACTCCGGTATTATTTTGTATAATTCATCTTTTTTAAAATCAGGAATTCTTAATCTTAAGAAAGCGTACAATATTTTTCTATCCGAAGATTCAAAGCTTAGAAAATATTCTTTACCACCCAAAGTGCTATATTTTTCTATAAACAATTTTGCGTCTTCTAATTTTATCTCTCTACCCCTAGCCTCACGACATCGAATACATTTACAAATCTCGTTTTCGTCTTTTAAGCGTTTTTGCAAAACTTCTCTTAAGTTAGAAATTTTATTCCCGGCTTCAATCGATACTGTTGGGATATCACGAATAAGTCGAACAATGCGAATATAATATGGAGTTAATTTTTTAATTTTATAAAGTAAATTTATAAGTTGTTTATCAGAGTATGGTTTGTATTTTCCTTTTTGCCACCAAGCGTAAAGCTCTGAGCCTTTGACTACCACACAAGGATAAATTTTTATCTGATCCGGACAAAATCTTTTGTCAGTAAAAATCTTTTTAAACATTTGCAAATCTTTTGCAGGAGTTGCTCCGGGTAAGTTCGGCATTAAATGATAACAAATTTTGAACCCGGCTTGTTTTAATAAAAAAGTTGCTCTGATAATATCTTCAACACCATGGCCTCTTTTATTCAACTTTAAAATTTTATCGTCTATTGCCTGTACTCCCATCTCTACCCGAGTACACCCGAACTCCCTAAACTGCAAAATTTCTTTTTCATCAATATAATCCGGTCGTGTCTCCAAAGTTAAACCCACTATCCTGTATTTAGTAATTTCATTTTTTTTCTGTTCTATTAATAATTGTCGTCGCCGTTCACTAATACTTATCTTTGAACTATAACTTTCGACTTTCGACTTTATAGACTTTCGACTAGCATAAACGTTTGCCGCCCTAAACAACTCCTTAATATACCAATATTGATACTTTTTATTGAAACACGACCAAGTGCCTCCCATCACGATTAACTCGATTTTATCAACATCGTGCCCATTATCTTCCAAGGCTTTAATTCTAGCCGTTACCTGCGTGAAAGGATTAAAATTACACAAAATAGCACGCATAACAGCCGGTTCGTTAGAGAGGTAGCTTTTTGGCATCTTTTTTTCTGTTGGGCAATAAACACACTTTCCCGGACAACCATAAGACTTAGTTAAAACCGCGATCGGCGCAACTCCGGAGAGTGTCCTAATCTTTCGTTTTTTTAAAATTTCTTTTATTTTACTGTTCTTTTTTACTTGCTTATTTGCCAATTTGTTGTATAATTTTAATATATCGGCATTTGAAATCTGCTGAATTTTATTTTTATTAAAAAGCTCTCTTTTCAGCTCTAAAAACTCCTTCTCGGTCTGAGGATTAGCTTTAATTATTTGTTTTACGATATTATTTATCATAATTTATATGAATGAAAAAACTGTTGAAAAAATTATTAAATTAAACCAAGAAAGCTATGAAAATATAGCAAAAGAATTTTCTATTACCAGAAGCTATATTTGGCCTGATCTTAAAAAACTGGCTACTAACGTTCGTGATGGACAAAAGATACTGGACGTTGGCTGCGGTAATGGTCGACTTTTTGAGGAATTAAATAATAAAGATATTGAATATTTTGGAACTGACAGCTGTAAAAAATTAATTGATATCGCCAGAAACAGATATAAATCTTTCGCGCCAAAAGCTCAATTTGGTGTTTTTAATATTTGCGATATGCCTTTTGGGGAAAAACAGTTTGATGTAATTTTTACTATTGCGGTTTTGAATCATCTTCCTTCTAAAGAATTAAGAATACGCGCGCTCCAAAAAATAAATAAACTTCTGTCTCCGGGAGGACTCTTGCTTATGACTAATTGGAATCTGTGGCAATTAACAATAAAAAAGAAAAGTTTATTTTACTATACTCTTAAAAAATGGAGAACATCTGATAAAGCATGGAAAGAAAAATACGGATTGAGTAAAAAAGAGTTTGGATTAAAAGATATAATGACTGAATGGAAAACAGACAAAAAAATAAATCCTCTATATTACTATGCCTTTAGTTTAAAGGAATTGAAAAGTTTAGTCAAAGAAGCAGGCTTTGAAATTTTAGATTCTTACTATAGCAAAAAGGGTCAAAAAGTCAACCGCTTCAAGGGAGGAAACATAGTAATTGTGGCACGAAAAATTTAATCCTACCTACTAATTTATGTCTTGGATTTACATCGTTGTTATTGCCTACTTACTAAACGCAATAGCAATTACAATCGATAAATTTCTTCTAACCAAATCAATCCCAAATCCGGCTGCCTATACTTTTAACATAGGCATGCTTAATATTTTAATTGTCTTGGCGCTTTTACCGTTTGGTTTTTTTATCTTGCCGTTATCGCTAATATTTTTAAGTATTATTGCCGGACTTTGTTTTATGTCGGCACTCTACTTGATGTATACTTCTTTAAAGCACTATGAGGCTAGTCGTATTGCTCCTTATATTGGCAGCTTAAACCCTATTTTCATTTTTATTTTAGCCTATCTTTTTTTAGGAGAAAAATTAATGCCTAATCAGATATCAGCTTTTTTTCTAATTATTGCTGGCGGAATTTTAATATCAATTCAAATTAAAAACAGAAAAAATATTTTCCCTAATTTACTTTTTAATCGTCTCTATCGTTTTTTCGGGAAAAAAGAAAAAATCTCTCTAGTAAGAATTTTAAGCATAGCTACATTATCGGCTTTCTTTTTTGCCTCATCTTACGCTCTAACAAAATACATTTATAACTCAACTGAATTTTTAAATGGATTTATCTGGACTCGTTTTGGTTTGATTTTAGGAGCACTACTTCTTTTAGTTCCAAAAAACGTTCGAAATAACATCTTTAAAACCCAAAAAAAATCAACTAAAAAAACAGGGGTGATCTTTTTAGTAGGCCAAATTTTCGGTGGTTTAAGTTTTTTCTTAATCAATTACTCCTTTTCATTAAACAGCGTCACTTTAGTTCACGCTCTTCAAGGATTACAATATGCTTTCTTGTTTTTAATAGTCATAACTTTAAGTAAAAAATTCCCTCAAATTCTGGAAGAAAAATTAACTCCGCTTATTTTAACACAAAAAATTATAGCGCTCGGATTGATTGGAGGAGGTTTGTATTTATTGGTAGTATAAAAACATATGTTCCAAAGACTAAAACAATTTATTTTAGGTAAACTTAATACTAAGTTAAAAAAGATTGCTTTTAATTCTTTTTTGATTTCTTTTTTAATTCTTTTTATTCTTCTTTTTCTTTATTGGCCGCGAGATATGTCAAAAGGCGTTAAACCAATTTACGGGTTAAACTTCTCCCAAAAATATGCGAATGACCTTGGGCTTAATTGGCAGGAAACTTATCTAACGATTTTAGATGAGCTTAAGCCAAAAAGAATGCGGGTTTCCGCTCATTGGGATTTAATAGAAAAGGAAAAAGGTCAATATAATTTTTCAAATCTTGACTGGCAAATAGAAGAGGCTGGAAAGCGAGGCGTTCAGATAATTTTAGCTATTGGTCGACGCACTCCTCGCTGGCCGGAGTGCCATCCGCCTCAATGGTCTAAAAATTTAACTGAAGATAAAAAAGAGAAATATATTCTAAGATTATTAGAAGCGGAGATTAAACATTTTAAAAATTTTGATAACATTGTTTACTGGCAAATAGAAAACGAACACTTTTTAGATATTTTTGGAGAGTGTCCGGACGGAGATGAAAAATTATTAGATAAAGAAATCGCTTTAGTAAAATCTTTAAGTAACAAACCGATTATTTTAACTGATAGCGGGGAGCTTAGCACTTGGAAAAAACTTGCTAAAAAAACCGACGTTTTAGGAACAAGCATGTATAAAACTGTCTGGAATCCGTACTGGGGATTTTTCACCTACCCTCTTCCGCCTGCCTTTTATTATTATAAGGCAAAAATAAACCAGTATTTTAATAATAATTTACAAAAAGTTATTATTACTGAGTTACAGGGAGAGGCTTGGGCAAATGCTCCCCTTAATACTTTATCGATTGAAAAACAGCTACAATCAATGAATAAAAATAAATTAAAAAATAACTTAGAGTACGCCAAACAAAGTGGTTTGAATGAAATTTATATCTGGGGAGCTGAATGGTGGTACTGGCTAAAACTCCAAGGAGAAGATTCACTATGGCAAACAGCTAAAAATATTCTTTGAATTTTTGCTTTTTCCCGCCACTTTATTATTTTCAATGAAGGTGGGGTCCCGCTATGACAGTGATTAATTTATGTCCTTAACTCGTAAAATAGCTCACAATACAATTATTCAAACAACAGGAAAATTTATTTCTGTTTTTTTGGGCGTGCTGGCTCTTGGGGTAATGACTCGTTATTTAGGCCCGGTTGGTTTTGGGCAATATACAATTGTAGTTGCTTTTTTGCAGTTCTTTGCTATTTTTGCTGACATGGGACTTATGCTGGTTACCGTACAGATGATATCTCAGCCAAATGCAGACGAGCAAAAAATACTTAGCAATATCTTTACCTTGAGATTTTTTGTCAGTTTGTTTTTCTTTTCCATTGCTCCTTTGGTAGCTTTATTTTTCCCCTATCCACCGCATGTTAAAATTGCTATTGCTATTTTTACTCTATCTTTCTTTCTTCTAAGCTTAATCCAGGTCTTAACCGGACTCTTTCAAAAAAGACTGCAGATTATTAAAGTAACTGTTGCAGATCTTATCGGCAAAGCAACTATTGTTTTGTCTATTTTTATAGTTGCTTTTTTTGACCTTGGACTTATTGGAATAATTATCGGTGGAATAATAGCCAATATCTTTGGCTTCAGTTATCTTTTTTTATCGGCTCAAAAAATTATTAAAATAAAGTTTGCCTTTGATTTTGAAGTTTGGAAAGAAACAATTCAAAGATCTTGGCCTATTGCCATTTCCATTGCCTTCAATTTAATTTATTTAAAAACAGACACTATTATTCTTTCGCTTTTCCATTCCGAAACCGTTGTTGGATTATATGGAGCAACCTTTCGTTTTTTAGAGATTCTAATAATGCTTCCAACGATGTTTATGGGACTTCTTTTGCCACTTCTTACAAATTATTGGGAGACCAAAGACACTCAAAAATTCAAAAAAATATTACAAACCGCTTTTGAGATAATGATTATGATGGCGATCCCGCTTGTTGTTGGAACTTTATTCTTAGCTAAACCAATCATAGTATTAGTGGCCGGACAAGATTTTGCTGTTGCTGCTCCAGTTTTAAAAATTATTGTTTTAGCTTCAGCTATTGTTTTTATCGGTGCTCTTTATGGATATGTGATTGTAGCACTTAATAAGCAAAGGCAGATGATTTGGGCCTATGCCACAACTGCTGCAATCAGTTTAGGGGCTTATTTCCTCTTTATTCCAAAATATTCTTACTTTGGCGCAGCTTGGGCAACGGTTTTAGCAGAAAGCTTAATTGCCATAATTTGTTTTTGGATGGTTGTTAAAACTACCAAAATTTTTCCTAACATTAAAATAATTTTTAAATCATTCTTTGCTAGTGGCATCATGGCTGGGGCTTTATATTTTACAAAAGATCAAAATTTATTTCTTTCTTTATTTTTAGCAATAGTCACCTACTTCACAGCCTTATATCTGGTAAAAGGATTCTCTAAGGAATTGATCAAAGAAGTGATAAAGGTAAAATAATATTATGTTTTATTTTATAACAATTTATTTCATAATTTTCACCCTTATAACTTGGCGAAACTTACCAACAGCGATGGCTATTGTTATTGCCCTACTTCCAACTTATTTAATTCGTTTTCATATTTGGGTTTTTCCCTCTACTCTCTTAGAAGGAATGGTTTTAATTGTTATTGCTGTATGGTTTGTACAATTTGGATTTAAAAAAGTATATAAACGCTACAAGCACGAAATTATCTACAAACCATTCCCTTTTCAAGCTCAAATTATTTTAATAATGATAACCGCGACTATTTCTATTCTTATTGCTCCTAATATATGGAAGGCTTTGGGTTTATGGCGAGCATATTTTTTAGAACCGATTTTATTTTTCTTAATTTTTATTCAGGTTGTAAAAACTCGTAAAAATTTACAAAAAATTTTATACGCCTTAGGAATTAGCGCTCTAGGAATTTCTCTTTTTGCAATTTACCAAAAAATAACCGGTAATTTTATTCCTGTAGCAATGTGGCAACCGGAAGAAACAAGAAGAGTCACCAGCTTCTACACCTCCCCCAACGCAGTCGGGCTATACCTCGGACCAATTGTTATGATTTATTTAGGGTGGTTATTTGATAGCAAAAAAATATTATCTACATTTTGGAAAATACTAATTTTAATTACCTCTCTTTTAGCTATTATATTTACAGTTTCCGAAGGAACCTGGGCAGGATTAATTGTTGCTTTAATATTTTTTATTGTTATGTTTTTTCAAAAAAATATACAAGGTATAAAAAAATCTACTTTAATAATTATTTTTATTTTATTAATTGCTATAGGATCGGCCTTATTTTATCAACCAGTTATCAAAAACAAAGTCGACCAAATTATTTCTACCCCATCAGCACAAAATCGGATCACACTTTGGCAAGGGGCCCTGAATTTCTTAACTCAAAATCCAAAAAATTTTCTATTCGGCTCTGGTATTTACGGATTCAATGAAATTCAAGAAAAATTCCGCGATCCATTAAAACTAGAACCCTTAATTTACCCGCACAACATTTTTCTAAATTTCTGGATGGAAATAGGGTTAGTTGGAATGATTACTTTTGTCTGGCTCATTATCTCTTTTTTAAAAAAAATATATAACACCAACACACAAATTTATATAAATAAAATGTTAAACATCGGCCTTGTCTCCGCTATAATAACTATTATAATTCACGGCTTAATTGATGTCCCCTACTTTAAAAACGATCTAGCTATGTTATTTTGGATAATACTGGGAATATCTATAACTTTAAATTATTATGAAACTAAAGAATCTATTGAAAAATAAAGTTTTTGTTTATGCGTCTATAATGGAATTACTTTTTGTACTTCTTATTTTTGCTGAATACCCGTTGCGAAAAATTTTTGGTGATTATTTTACACCACCTTTAACCGGATATATTTTTATTTATTTTATTTTTATCTTTAGCGGACTTATCTTTTTTTATTTTTTAATTTATAAGCTGGGGAAAAATAATAAAGATATAATAAAAAATAACTTTAAAATAATAATTTTTTTCTTTATTTTATTTCAGCTAACGCTACTTATAATTCCACCTCTTGGGTCAAGTGATCTTTATAATTATATTTACAGAACCAAAGTTTTAACCCATTATCACGAAAATCCTTTTTTAGTTCCACCCGACACTTTCCCTCAAGATCCGCTTATAAACCTAACCTGGAGCGAAGCTCATAATACTCCGCTCATTTACGGACCTCTGTGGCTTGGAATATCTATTTTACCAACAGTTCTTGCTTTCAACGATATAACTGCCGGGGTAATGCTTTTTAAATTATTAGCAATTTTATTTAGCATTATTTCTGGTTTTTTAATTTTTAAAATTTTAGCCAGAATCAAGCCGGATTATAAATATTTAGGATTCACTTTATACGTTTTTAACCCACTTCTGCTTTTTGAAATAGCCAATAATGGACATAACGACATAGCAATGATGTTTTTTGTTCTTTTAAGTGTTTATTTTTTTCTAAAAGAAAAATATTGTTTAAGTATAGCGATTTTAACTTTATCTGTAATTATTAAATTTATAACTATTTTACTGCTTCCAATATTAGTTCTAATAATTATAAATAAAAAAGGAAAAATTAAAGAAAAAATAAAATTTATATCTTTAAGTATACTTATATTTTTTACAGTTATTTTTTTAGGATATTTTTTATCTGGAAATAATTTAAAGATTTTTTTAGGCGTTTTAAAACAAACACAAATGAGTATTTTTACTCATTTTTCCCTGTTTCCTTTATTATTACAAACATTCTTTCAAAATTTAGACATTATAATCATTAAAAAAATCTCCAATCTTGCTTTTATCATCTCCTATGTCATAATAATCACAAGGATATTATATTTAAAAAATAAAGATTTTTATAATTTAATAAAATACTTTTTTTTAGTATTTTTTCTTTATTTTATACTAGCAAGTACTTGGCTAATGCCTTGGTATTTTATTTGGATTATACCTTTAGCTGTTATACTTAATTATAATGCTAATGACGCGAATGATACGCAAATAACGCGAACGATAACGAAGTTTCGATATGAAAAAATAATATTTTATATAACTACCCTTGGCTTGATGTCTTATACCTTTCTTATCTATCCGATTTTTTATTTATTATCTATAGTGGGTTTGATTTATTATTTTATTTTAAAAAAATTTTTAAAATCTAAACATGAAACTAAACATAACTCTTCCGTGTTATAATGAAGAAAAAATATTAAAAAAAAATATTCTAACACTTTTCAATTTTCTGAATAAAAATATAGTAGACGATGATTGGCAAATTATTATTGCTGATAATAATTCTATTGATAACACTAAGGAAGTCACAAAAGAACTGGAAGAAAAATTCAGACAAATAAAATACCTTTTTGTACCTCAAAAAGGTAAAGGCGTTGCCATAAAACACGGCTGGCAAAAATATGAAGCCGATATTTATATTTTTATGGACGCTGATCTGGCAACCGATTTAGAAGCTTTACCGAAATTAATAACTGCTATAAAAGAAGAACACTATGATATTGCTGTTGGGTCAAGATTCCACAAACTTTCCAATGTCAAAAGAGGAATAATCAGAAAAATAATTTCTTATAGTTACAGGGTTGTAAAAAAAATATTGGTTCGTTCAAGCGTCTCTGATATTCCTTGCGGATTTAAAGCAGTCAATAGAGAAATAATTAAAAAAATTCTACCTCAAATAAAAAATAAAGAATGGTTTTTTGATTCTGAATTAGTTATTTTAGCAGAAAATCAAAACTATAAAATCAAAGAAATACCTGTAAAATGGGAAGATTTACGAGAGAAAACAGACAAAAGTCGAGTAAGAGTAATTTCACTTGGGTTCGATTATTTTAATAATATTTTAAAATTAAGAAAAAGACTACAGAAAAAAATATGAACAAAAATTTTAATAAAAAATTATCCATAGTAATTCCTGTTTTTAATGAAATGGAATCTCTTGAAGAGTTAAATTTAAGAATTACAAAAGCCCTTTCTGGTCTTTCTTTTGATTATGAAATAGTTTATATAGACGATGGGTCAACGGATAATTCATTTAAAATTCTAAAAAAAATAAAAGAACGAAATCCAAAAATTAAAATAATTCAATTTCGTAGAAATTTTGGAAAATCTGCTGCTCTTAATGTTGCTTTTAAAGAAGCTAATGGCGACTTAATTATCACAATGGATGGCGACCTGCAAGACGAGCCCACGGAAATCATTAATTTTATTAAAAAAATAGAAGAAGGGTATGACATGGTCTCCGGCTGGAAACAAAATCGAAAAGATCCTTTAATAAAATTAATTTCCTCAAAAATTTTTAATTTTACAGTTTCGAAATTAACAAAAATAAAACTACATGACTTTAACTGTGGATTTAAAATTTATCGCTCTGAAGTAATAAAAAATATAGAAATTTACGGAGAACTGCACAGATTCTTGCCTGTTTTAGCTTATGAAAAAGGATTCAAAATCGGGGAGCTAAAAATTAAACACAACGCCAGAAAATTCGGAAAATCAAAATATGGGAAACTGGGTTTACGAAGAATAAAAAATTATTTACTGGACCCCATAAACATTATTCTTCTAACCAAATACGCTAAAAAACCAGCTCACTTTTTCGGGAACATCGGACTTTTATCTTTTGGGTTAGGGTCTGTATTTTTTCTTTATCTGACTATTCTATGGTTACTCGGACACCGCCCCATTGGCAACAGACCTCTATTATTCTTAGGAATACTCTTAATCATAATTGGGATTCAATTAATCTCTATGGGTTTCTTAGGCGAAATAATTACCAGACAAAACTCTAAAAAAGAAAAAATCTATTATGTTAAAAAATAAAATAAAAAAACATAAAGATAAATTAATTTTTTTGGGAATATTTATTGTTGCTTTTTTAACAAGATTTTTAGGAATGGCTAATTTTATAAATATTGATGCGGCTGGAGTATGGATATACAGAGCCAATAAATTCATTAACGCTATAACAACTTTTAACTTACAAGATCTGCCACTTATAGGCCAAGGAACTTTTTTTATGGGGCTTCTTGGGTCTTCTATAAAAATAGCCGGGTTTTTAAAAATTAATTTAAATGATCCGGAAAAATTTTTAATAATTGCCAAACTCCCAATTGTCTTGATTACATCTTTTACGATAGCTTACTTATATATTTTATTTAAAAAACTTTTTGATAGCCGCGGTATTGCACTTAGTGTTTGTTTATTTTTACTTGTTGATCCGATATTATTATATAACTCCAGAATGCTTCATTTAGATGCATTAACAACTAATTTTATTTTACTTAGCACTCTTTCTTTGTTTATTTTTTTAAAAAATAAACAAAAATATAATTTAATTATATCAGGAATTTTTATTGCATTAGCACTTTTAACAAGGTCTTCGGCTGTAGTGGCCTTAATCGCTCTTTTTTATTTTTTCGCAGTTTCTATTGTTTACAAAAAATATAACCTTAAATTTAAAGATATTTTCACTTGGGTACTTATAATTTTATCTGTAGCAATAATATTGTGTCCGAATTTATGGGTCAACCCATACACTTTTTTTGAACATTATATTGAAAGAGCAATTGTCGGAGTAACTACAATACATGAATATCCAAATTACAATGAATCCGCAATAATTAGAAATTTATATTATTTTATACATTCCTTAATCACTATACCGATAATAACTCAATTGTTATTTTTCTTTTTTATTTTTGTTTATTTTACTAAAAATGTAAAATTTAAAAAAACAAAAAAAAGTTTTATAAATTTTTCCATACTTTTAATAATCTTTTATTTTATTTTATTTACTTTTGCTCAAAAAAATGCTATTAAATATATTTTACCGGCACTAACCTTAATCAGTATTTTGGCCGGTATAGGATTCTATTTACTAATTAAAAAAATAAATCAATTATCACGACCTAAAAAAAGTATTTTAACTTCTTTGATTTTAATAATTCTTTTAATCCAAATTTATAATATCTACTCTCTTTATCCGTACTATGATTATAAAAATATTTTAAGCAAACCACTGGCAAGAACAGAATTAAAAAAATCTAATGCTTTTTTTTGGAATGGTGACCAAGGCTTGAAGCAAGTGGCAGAATATTTTATATCGCTTAACAATAACGATATTAAAATAGCGTCTTGGCACAGAGCGTCTTTACTTTTTTTCTGTAAAAAACATAATTTTACAAAAGAGCAAATTATACCTATCTATGAAGTAAATGAAAAAAACTTAAAAGAAATTGACTATTTTGTTCTAACCAATGATCAAGTCCATCGAGGTATATTACAAAATTTTCTACAAAAAATTATTTACGAAAAAAATCTTAAACCAGAAAAAACAATAAAAATAAATAATATTGAATATGTGTGGATATATAAAAATCCACTTAAAGTATATGAACAACAATAACACGATCTACTTAAGCGTTGTAATCCCCTGTTTTAATGAAGAAGACAGTGTTAAATTATTGCACTCTAAAATTTTATCTGTTTGTGAAAATTTAAATAATTCTTTTGAAATTATTTTTATTAATGACGGCTCAACAGACAATACTTTACAAAAATTAAAACAATTAAAACCGATCAGAATAATAAACTTCAGGAAAAACTTTGGGCAGACCGCGGCACTTGATGCTGGATTTAAAAAAGCTCAAGGAAAAATAATTATCGCCATGGACGGAGACCTACAAAACGATCCTGACGACATTCCGAAACTATTAAAAGAATTATCTGAAAAAAATTATGATGTTGTTTCCGGTTGGCGGAAAAATAGAAAAGATTCTCTAAGCAAAAAAATAATTTCCAGAGGGGCCAATAAATTAAGGAAATTTTTTATTAACGAAGGAATTCACGACAGTGGCTGCACCTTAAAAGCATACAGAAAAGAATGTCTTAAAAACTTAAATCTATACGGGGAAATGCATCGCTTTATTCCAGCTATTTTAAAATGGAAAGGGTTTAAAATCGGAGAAATAGAAGTTAAGCACCACTCACGTATTCACGGTAAAACAAAATATAGCTGGAAAAGAACTGTCAAGGGACTTTTAGATATGATAAATTTATGGTTTTGGAAAAAATACTCTTCCCGTCCTTTACACTTTTTCGGCGGACTGGGAATTCTATTTATGCTAATCAGTTTCTCCTCTGGAGCTTACGCGTTTTATCTAAAAATATTTCAAAAAATAGATCTGTCTGACACAGCCTTAACTCTTTTTTCTGTTTTCTTGTTTTTAAGTGGAATTCAACTTTTAATTTTTGGAATACTGTCTGATATTTTAATAAAAAGTTACTACCAAAAATCTAAAGAAGAACCATATTTAATAAAAGAAATAATAGATTTATGAAGATACTGGTAATAGCCCCTACTCCATTTTTTGTTAGCAAAGGTACGTCTATTCGCATATTAGAAGAATCATTAGCCCTTGAAAGAAGGGGCCATACTTTAACTATCGCCACTTACCATATCGGAGAAAATATTAACGTTAAAATTAAAACCAAAATTGAAATATATCGTATTCCAAAAATACTTTTTTGGTATAAAAAAATAGAGGCGGGACCGGATTGGCAAAAAATAATTTTGGATTTTTTTTTAATTTTCAAAGTTCTATATTTAATTATCAAAAAAAAACCTCAGCTAATACACTCTCACCTACATGAGGGGGCGCTAATAGGCTGGGTAGCTAAAAAAATATTTTTTTGGAAAAAAATAAAACTAGTAACAGACCTCCATGGCAGCTTAACAAAGGAAATGGTCTCTCATAAATATCTTAACAATAAAATTTTATATAAAATATTTATAAAATTAGAAAACTTTATAAACACTTTGGGAGACTATGTAATAACCAGTTCAAATGAACTTACAGAAATTATTAAAAAAAATAGTAGCAAAAAAATTAAAACTATTTTGGACGGTGTTAATTTAGAAAATTACAAGTTAAATAAAACAAAAAAAGAATTAAAAGAAGAGCTAAATATACCAAATGAAAAGTATGTTATTATTTACACCGGATCATTAATAATGAATAAAGGAATTAAAAATCTGTTAAAGGCTATTCCTATTGTTACAAGCAATAATAAAAACGCTTATTTTATAATAGCCGGTTATCCAATTGAAAAAGTTAAAAACTATATCAAAGAAAAAAAATTAGATCAGTGTGTAAAAATAATTAATCCGTTAAATTATTTCGATTTACCACAAATTAATAAAGCCGGTGATATTGGAATAGACCCAAAAGATTCGTCAGTTGGTCAGGCTAGCGGTAAAATACTCCAATATATGGGGGCAAAAATTCCTGTTGTATGCTTTGACAGACCAAACAATAGAAGCTACTTAGGAAAAGCAGCTTATTACAGTAAAGAAAAATCACCCCAAGGAATAGCCGACGGGATATTATATTTTTTAAATAATCCAAAACAAATAAAAATTAAGGGGGAACTGGCAGGGGAAAGAGCAAAAAATTTTAGCTGGGAAGCTCCTGCTCTAGAAATAGAAAAAATATATAAATCATTAATAACAAATTAAACTATGGAAACTTTAAGAAACTGTCCTCTTTGCATGAGTGACAATACAAAATTTTTATTTAATTCTAAAGATTTTTCTAGCAATAAAGAAGAAATATTTTCCATGTCTAAATGTCTAAAGTGTGGAGTTATCTTTTTGTCCCAAAGACCGAAGGAAGATGAAATTAGTAATTATTATTTTAATGATTACAAACCATATTTAGGAGATTACAATTATTTGGTTAAAAAAATTATAAAAAAAAGAACTTTAAAAGAAATTAAATTATTTAATAAACTGAATAATTCGATACAAGATGTTCTGGAAATAGGATGCTCATATGGAAAATATTTAAATAACTTAAAAAAATACGGAGGATATCGTGTTACGGGTGTAGAAATTGACGAAGATTCATGTCTCAGAGGACAAAAAGAATATGGAATCAAAATAAAAAATAATATTTTAACTAATGTCGAATTTCCTGCTAACCGTTTTGATCTAATAATAATGAACCATCTTATTGAACATTTATACAATCCTGAAGAAACAATAAAAGAAGTTTTCAAAATTTTAAGGCCAGGAGGGTTAATTATAATAAAAACACCCAACTTTAAAACTCTAGAACGAAAAATTTTCAAAAAATATTGGGGGCCATACGAAGCACCACGACATTTATTTATTTTTTCTGAAAAAATTCTAAAGAAATTATTAAATCAATCCGGATTTAAAACTTTTAATGTCTTCTACGAAAAAACCCCTAACAATATTATCTTATCTCTGAAAAACTATTTGTCGCAAAAACAAAGAGGTAAAAAAATTAGCGAATTATTTAATGTTAACAATTATTTTTTGTTAGCTTTACTTCTTCCTTTTTCGTTTCTTTTAGGAAAATTTAAACAAAGTGGTAGAATGGTTATTATCGCTAAAAAACCAACTAGCGTCTATGGAGATAAGCCAAAAAACATTTAAAATAATTATAACAATAACAATCGTTAGTGTATTTTTAATACGACTTTTTTATTCTCTACCCAATGCACCGACCTTGGACACTGATGCTATTTTTAGTGTTGAAGCAGCCAAGAGCATTATAGAAACTGGGGTACCGCTAAGAATTTCAACAAACGAATTTTATAATCGAGACTATTTAGCTCATTATTTATTGGCTGGGTCAATCTTTTTATTTGGTGATAATTCTTTTGGATATGCATTTCCGAGTTTAATTTTTAGTGTTTTAGTTTTAATCTTAACTGCTATTGTTGCACGAAAAATAACCAGCAATAAACTGGTTATTTTTTTATCTATTTTTTTTGTGGCTATTTCAATGATTGAAAATACTTACTCTGTAAATCCTCGCTCTTATATGTATTTCCAGTTTTTTTATTTATTAACAATATTTTTATTTTATAAAGGATTTGTGGAAAATAATACAAAAAATAAAATATTAACCGTATTTTCTTATATGGCGTCTGCTTTATCTCACTATGGAGGATTGATTTTAATGCCAATATTCGGTTTTTATACATTAATTAAAATTAAAAAATGGTATAAAGATAAATTTATTTTAATTTTCTTTTTAGTAATAACAATCTTTTCTTTAATACTCACTTTTAACAGTTCATCACCTATTTCAAATGCACTAACCAGTCCTAATAAAAACCAAGGTGGTCCTCTGGACATATCTTTCTCGTCATTTTTAAATGGAAATATTTCCGGTTATTTTAGTATTTTATTTTTTTATCTACCATTTATTTCTATTTTTATTTTTTTTGGAACATTTCATGCTATAAAAAATAAAAAGCAAAAATTATTTTATTTTTATTTTATTTTTTGGGGTTCTTTTTTGTTGATATCGCTTTCAACCGGTTATATTAATCCAAAGTACGTTTTTTGCCTATTGCCTCTTTTGGTTATTTTATCACTTGACGGAACTAATAAATTTATTAATTATTTTTTTCTTAAGGGTACGAATGAAAAAGAGAGAAAACGATTAACAGTATTTATTTGGACAATTTTAATATTATCTTCTCTAATCACAAGCCATATTATATATAACTCTTATAGTTTTAAATCAATATTTGGCGATCATAAAAAAATTATTTTTCATCTAAAAGAAAATAAACAGGCGGATGATATTATAATTTGCACTGACCCGACTATTTATTTCTTTTACTTAAACCAATGTGATTATTATTTATTTCAAGATCAAAAAATGGGAGGAGATAAAAAAACTACCTGGAAAAATCTACCTAAAAACTACAAAGCACCATACAATACCGGCTATATCGATAACTTAGAAAAACTAAAAAAAATACTATCCAAAAATAAAACATGGATAGTAACAGACAAACAACATTATAGTAATGAAATTTTTAATTATATAAGAAATAACACAGAATTAAAATATGAAAAATTAAATAAACACGATCGTACTATTAGACTTTTTTTAAGTAACGAAAAATAACATAAAATTTTCGATATTGATTATACTTCTGTGCAACACTTCTTTAATATTAATTAGTTAAGTGCTTAATATTAAAATTTTCTATAATTTCTTTTTCCTGAATAATCCCTTTAGCGCTTCTTAGCCCGTTCAATCCGGCGTAAGCATCTTTAATATTTATTATATTTATTTTAAAGTTATATTCTTGATTTAAATATTTATTTGGAATTAAAAATTTGTAATTTGTTTTTACTGCTTCTTCTATCTTCCACTCTGACGTTGGATAAACTCCATATGCTAAAGGGTAAATTTTTTGCCAGACAATATTATCTTTTTTGTCTAAAATTTGCAGTTCCAATTGATAATTTTCTTCTATTTTTTCAAAAATTTGCCAAATAAACGAATAATTAATTATATAAGATTGACCAAATTTTTGTTCGATTTTTTTATTTTGAATATGGTCTAACAAGGTGTTAGTTTCTATCAATTTTATATCACTCTTGTAATTTTTTTTAAATAAAACTATAGTATCCGCTACTTCAACCACTCCATAGTTTTTTAGATATTCTTGCAAACGATTATTACCGGAAAAATATTTTTCTTGTCCATTATACTGAATTTGATATATTATCAAATCAGAAAAATCTATTAAATAATAATCTACTTCTTCTGGGAATTTATAATCATCTTTAGAAAATTGTGTTTTTCCTAAAAAACCATAATGCAAAGAATATAAGTCCTGCCTATTTGATAAATTTGGTAAAAAATCAAAAGAAGAAACTATTGAGGCATCTGAAGGTATTTTATCTATTAATGTTTTTATAACAATTGTTCTGTCTTTTATTTTTGTATAATTATAAATTTCTTTTGAGCCACTTAAAGTCGGGCCAATAACAAAATTCGCGTAAATTATAGTTACACCAACAAATATAATTAAAAAAAACTTATCTTGAATTAAGATTTTCAAAACAGTTTGTTTCTCCTCGCGATGACAATTCTTTCTTTTTAAAAAATTTTTTAACCCATAAATTGAGCTAACAGTTAATGCCAAGAGAAATAAAATTGCGTAATGAGTTTTATAGAGAAGCTCTTCTGATCCGGACGAACTTAAAAAGAACTGAATAAACGGTCCCAAGGCTAACAATAAATATCTTTTTGAGAAAATCGGCAAGAAAACGAAGGGTAATAAAAAAACAAAAACAACTATCAAATTTCTTGGAGAGAAAAAATGTAAAAAAACTTTTAAAGGCTGACTTAAAATATTTATTATAAGTTCAAATAAACTATTACTCTCCCCTAGCCATTGATAATAAGCTAAAAATTTATATGCTCCATCGGGATTAAAATGGTTTATAATTATATTTGAAGAGAAGAAGTAGAAAATAGAGATTAAAAACGGGAAGAGAAAATATATTAGTTTGTAAGGCCTTTCTTTCTTATAATCTAAAAAAGGAAGAAAAGAAAACATAAATATTATTAGACTGATATCTTCTCTGATAGTTAAAGCTAATATTAAAAATAATGCGTAGAGTAAAAATTTTCTTTTTAAAAAAAAATAAAAAGCAAACAATAGAAAAAATAAAGCAAATGGCAAGATGTGGAATTCAAAAAGATTTGTATTCCAGAGTAGGGGGTTTAATAAAAAGACAGTGGATAAAATTATTGATACAAAATTACTATTTTGACTCTTGAAAACTTCTTTGGTAATTAAATAAACAGGCCAGGCGGAAAGTCCTAAAATTAGACTTTGTAGAAATAATAAAATTAACGGACCTTTGAATAGTATATAAATTGGCGTTAAAAGTAAAATAAACGGGATAAAATGATCTCCTAAATACGAATGTGGGTGAACACTAAACTCAAAAAATCTGTATTCACTGGTATTAAAAAAGACTTGGTTAAAAATTGCCAAGTCAATTCCGTTATATAAAAAATTATTATACTTCCAAAAACAAATTAAAATAAAAAAAAATGTGTATAAAAAAATAAAAAGCCATAAAATTTTTTGGCTGTTTTTGTTTAGAAATTTTTTAAAATTGTTCAGCATATATCCCAAATATCACAACTGTTTCAATTATCTTACAACACATCAACTTCCGGTTGTCTCAAACACTAATTTTACAAAAGCATAAGAGAATAAAACAACAATTGCCCCGATGGTTGAGTTTATTAGTATTTTTCTGGCCTTATCTTTATTGGCACTTGTTGCTCCGGCAGTCATCCAGGCAAATCCGCCGTAGATTATAAGCATTACAAAAATAACTGCCAAAAGACTTAAAACTCCTTTAACAAAACTTATCATCATTGCTTTTGTATGTCCAGCTGCACCTTCTATTATAGTTGGGTAATCATGATCAGGTTCAAATATACCAAGGTCTGCTTTAGCTATTTTAAAAAGCAAAAAAAACTGTAAAAAAGAAAATATTGTTAATATTTTTTTAAATGAATTTTTTATCATACTAATACCCGAGAGCGCCGAAGATAAAAATTGTAATTGCCCAAGAAAGCAAAACTATTGCCCCACCAATAGTTGAATTTATTAGTATTTTTTTTGCTTTTCCAACTTGCTCTTCGTTTCCGCGAGAAAACATCCACATATGTCCACCATAAATTATCATAACTAAAAATAAAATCGAGAAAAAACTAAGTATAGCGTTAATAATCGCTGCAACTATCCCCATTATAGAGACATCATCATTTACCGTTTCGCCTGTGCCAAATGCCCATTCTCCCATTAAATTATAATAGTCTCTACCATCGCTGTTTGCTTCAAATAATCTTGCCTCAACTATATTTAAAAATAAACAATTAACAGTTAGAACTGATAAAATTATAAATATAATTTTTGTTTTTAATATTTTTTGCATAAAAATTAATCGTAAGATTAAAAGTAACGTAACTTTCGACTTTATAGACTTTATTGGCTTTCAACTATATCGGTTCTGCTACTCCGGACATTTTCCAAATAACAAACCAAGAAACCACATAAGAAGCTAAAATAATAATTAAACCGATTACTGCTCTAATTATAATTTTTCTGGCCTTGTCTACTTGATCCGGACTACCTCCGGCAGTCATCCACAAAAAACCTCCATAAATCATAAGTATTAAAAAAATAACACTCAAAAAACTAAGCAGTATCCCGATTATTTTAGCTATGGCGATAACAAGGCTGTCTTCGTCCGGATCTGTTCCGTCCTTCAAGCCGGAGCTATCCCCTATTTCTCCCAACAATTCGCCTAAAGAAGCCGCGCTTGCAAACTGAGCTGGGAGTAAAAAACTAAATAATAACAAGAAAATAAATGTAAATTTAATTAGTTTCATATAAATATAATTCAAATATTATAAATCAGGGTTAAATCCAGTAGCATTACCAAGTTTGTAAACTACAAACCAGGTGATTGAATAAGCAAGCATTACTATTATAAGTCCGATTGTGGAGTTTGTTAATATTTTTTTGGCTTTCTCAACTCTATCTGTATTTCCTTCAGCCGTCATCCACATAAATCCACCATAAATCATTAAAAGTAAAAAAATAATCCCTAAAAAAGTTAAAAGAACACTTATGAGAGCTCCTAATTTTTCAGCAAAATACATTTCACCTCCTCCTTCTCCAATATCACTATAGCCCGCTCCAATGCCATCACCATCTTCTCCCTCCCCTGTTCCAACCACCTTCAACCTGCTTCTTATGTCCATTGGTTGTGCTGCGAATACAGGAAAAGAGTAAAACAATAAACATAGGCTTAAAAAATAATATTTTATTTTTTCAAATTTTAAATTCATATAGACTAGTCTGGTTGTATAATAAGCTATTACTGTAATCAAGTCTAATTAATTAGTGTAGCCTGTTGCGCTAATAAGTGAGTCAACAACAAGCCAAACAATAGCATAAGCAAACATTACAATTGTAAGACCAACTGCGGAGTTAACTATTATTTTCCGAGCTTTATCCACTCTGTCTGTATTCCCCTCAGCTGTCATCCATATAAATCCGCCGTAAATAACAAGAAGAAAAAATACAATTCCTAAAAAACTAAGCAAAGTTTTAATAATTTTTCCAAAAATAGGCTCTGGCTCATTGTTTGTTGTATCAAATCCAGCCCCTGAGCTGGCGTTATTTAAAAAATCACCAAGATTAGTTAAATCAGCCGCTTCTAATAAAATTAAGTTCGGCGACAATAAAAAAACTGTTATGATAATTATAAATAATATTTTTTGGAAAAAATTAAACATTGAAAAATTTTGTTACTTACAGTGCTTAACCAGCGCCAGAACTACTAACTGCACTTTGAATTTCAGTAGTAATAAGATATGTAACTACATAAGCGGATAATATTATGATAAGCCCAATTGTAGAGTTAACTATTACCTTCCGAGCTTTGTCTACCTGTTCAGGCTTACCTCCGGCGGTCATCCACATAAATCCACCATAAACTATCAAAACAAAAAAGATCACCCCTAAAAACGACAAAAGCGCGCCAATAATTTTTCCAATTACTAACGATAAATTAACATCACTATCACAGTCTGTCTTCCCGTCGCCACAAAAACCTGCTTTTTCACCAGTCGCGTCCAAACCGTAATCATCAGCATACACAAAGGCTCCGTTAAATAAAAATATTCCGAATAAAAATAAAGTAGTTATTAATTTTAATTTGTTAGACATAATTTTTATCTCTTTCTAAAGGAAACCAAAAACTTGACGCTCCTTTAGGCAGAGATAAATCTCTGCCAAAAATATAAATTGAAATATTAAAGCTACACAACTGCGTCTACAACGAATTTTACAATTGCAAATGCAGCTAGAACAATAGCTAAACCAATAATACCGGCAACAATCATTTGTCTGGCACTGGTTACTTTTTCTTCTGATCCACCTGAAGTCATCCATTTAAATCCACCAACTAAGACAACAGCAACAGCAAGTATTCCAAGGAAAGCTAAAAGAGAGTTAACAATATTAGTTAAAGCTACTTTTGGATCCTCTTCTGAGAGGTTCATAGTATCTATATATGGATCATTTGATATATCGTCAGCAAGATCAGCTAAAACTACAGTTGACATCATTGAAAAAACAAAAATAGAAGCTAAAACAATCGACATTAATTTTTTCATTTTTTTTCACCCCCTTTCAATATTTATTTAATCGTTTCAGCCTAAAAGCTAAACCGATCATGTATCTAGTTTAATATTTAACATAACTATTAAACTGATAATAAATTACACTACACAACTGCGTCTACAACGAATTTTACAATTGCAAATGCAGCTAGAACAATAGCTAAACCAATAATACCGGCAACAATCATTTGTCTGGCACTGGTTACTTTTTCTTCTGATCCGCCTGAAGTCATCCATTTAAATCCACCGATCAAAACGATAATGATAGCTAAAATTCCAAGGAAAGCTAAAAGAGCATTAACAATATTAGTTAAAGATCCTTTTAGGCTTTGTGTTCCTAAGCCAAAAGTAGCTCCAAGCTCTGCGCTAACATCAACCTGAGCGAAAGCAACAGTTGACATCATTGAAAAAGCAAAGACAGATACTAAAGCGATTGAGATTAATTTTTTCATTTTTTTTCACCCCCTTTCATTTGTTATATTCAAAAATTAAAAGATTGAAAAATTTAAAGATTATTAAATGACTTTTGACTTTTTATATTATAGCACAAAATTTAAATAAATAACAACACCTAAATTAATAAGAACGGTGACAGAAAGTTATTACCCATAACAAAGCTAACAATAGCGTAACTGGAAAAGATTATTATCAAACCAATAAATGCCCAGATTAGGATGTCTGTTCCTTTTTTCACCTTTTCCGGATTCCCCCTAGAAAGCATCCAAACAAACCCACCATAAACAAACATGGCCAAAGCTAAAGACCCCAAAATAGACATCGCGCCGCTGATAGCCATACCGATGATTTTCCGAGGATCTCTAAACTCATGATTACCCCCTAAAGGATTCTCTAATTCTTGACCAAAAATAACAATTGGCAACAATAAAACAAAAGTTATTAAAATATATTGTATTGATCTTTTTAACATATCTAAATTATTCTATATTTTAGTCAGAGACTGATCAGTCTCTAGTTGACTATATTCTATTCTTATTATATCAAATTTTTAAGAATCATCAAGACTCCACCATGAAGAAGTGTCAAATAAATAAATAGTGGAAAAATCATTGCTTACTCCCGTCAACGCTGCTATCACAAAATTCACAATTACCCAGCTTGCCATAACTAGACTCATTCCTACTAATGCTCCAGTTAAAATATCTTTTCCTTTTTGTATCATTTGTTGGTTACCACGAGACAATACCCAAACAAAACCTCCGTAAACAAAGAAAAGTAAAGTCAAACTTCCAAGAACACCAAGGATTAACTGAAAAACGTTGATTGCCACTTGGACCAGGTCTTCAACCCCGCAGTCTTCCGCGTTTCCACGACAATCATCAGGAATTAAATTCTTACCAGGAGTCCAAGGTTCAGCCTGTACTAAACTTGGTAAAGTAAAAAATACGCTAAAAACTATAAAAAATAAAAAATAAATTAGGATTGTTTTTTTTGACATAAATATTAGCTCTATTGCATAGCTTGATTATGTAATAGGCTATCACTTTAGCGTCTGAATACTTGCATTAACTGATCGTAGTAATGTTCCAAGATCTTGTGGCTCGTCGCTATAAATTTTGCTAAACATTTTTTGGAAGGCTTTTTCAAGGTGATTAAAGTCTCTGACTTCATGCCAGCTATCGGCTGTTAAAACTTGAGTGGCAAAAGATTTTAGCATCGGATCTTTTTCTTGAGTCTTGATCAAACTTCTAAGCGCCGTTGGTCTTTTCGCGTCTTTTAAGTATTCTTTTACATTTTCCTCTTGACTTAAAAACAATATAAAGTCCCAAGCTTCTTTGGTATATTTACTTCTTTTAAAAACAGTTTGAGTCCAGTAATTTGCATAATTAATAGGATTTGATAAATTAACTTGCGGTATTTCACTAATTGAAAAATTTAAAATAGGAGCTTTTTGTTTAATTAGAGGAATATGATAAGAATATCCAATAAAAAAAGCTAAATTACCTTCAGAAAAAGCATCTAACGCATTTGGCTTTTCATTGTTCCAGGTGTAAATTTCTCTTTGCGGATCAGCAAAGTCTAAATAAAACTCTAAAGCTTCCGTAGATCGCCCTAAATTACTGCCTTTACTGGCAAAAGCGCTTAAATCTACACCATTTTGCATCATTAAAAGTGATAAAATATCAACTGAACGGTCAATATTTTCAAATGTACCAAGCGCAGCTCCAGACTGGATTATATTGCGATCTACATCGTACTGAGTTAAAAGCCTAACATCTTCAATAAATTCATCCCAGTCTGCCGGTGGAAAAGGAATGTTCGCGCTATCAAGCAAATCTCGATTATAAAATAAAGCTAAAGTATCAAGAAAAAACGGCAATGCGTAAATTTCTCCATTTAAAACAGAGTCATGATAAACAGTTCCCGAATAATTATTTTTTAACTCAGACAAGGAAATAGTATGCGTTTTTTGGGAAGTTATCACTTGCTCAGTTTTTTTCTCACAACCAGGGATTGCTGCTTTATAACTTACATACGGCAGCTCAATTGACTTTGGCATTGGTAAAATCTTATCTTTATATTTTGGCACCCAAGTATTGTGGATAGAAAAAATATCAGGCCCTTGCCCATCTGCCCAACCTTCAAGTAAACTTCTTTCATATTCTTCATATCTTAGCTTTTTATATTTAACAGTAATATTTGGATGAATTATTTGATACTTTAAAATCAATCTATTCATTACCTCCGAATCATCCCAAACCCCCCAATACTCCAAGGTTATCGGCTTTAATTGCTTGGCAATATCGTTAGAAGTACACTTACACTGAAAACCAGTGCTTAAAAGAAGCACAATAATAAGAAGTAAAATTTTAAAACTAGGGTTTTGTTTTCGCATTGTATGTTTAAATATTTATATAATTTTATTGTAGCATAAAAATAAAAAACCACCAAACTAAAAAAGATTGTCCTGATACCAATGAAAAAATAAATGAACTAAGCGAAATAAAAATAAATTTTTGGAATAATTTCCCTACTCTCTTCTTAATCTCAAAGCTACCACTAAAGCGAAAATTGAAATCATCACTATTAGTCCTACAACGATATATAATATATTTGCTTGTTTATCTTCTTGCTTAATTACTTTATTTATCTTCTCTATTGGATTGTTGTTCGTTGCTTTTTTCTCCAACTCTATTTTTTTTATTAATTCTTTTTGAATGGTGGCTGGGTTTTCGCCTGTACAGTCAGAATCAAAGTCTTTGATATTTTGACAGTCAGGGTCGCAGATGTTGTCTGTTACTTTATCGCAAAAATTATCTTTTTGACCACTAGGGCAATCTTGCTCACAGTTTTCGTAGGATTCATGTCCTTGACAGTTACTGTCTCCACAGACCTGGGCAAAGACTTGGATGTTTATCTCTAGAATTTCGGTGTTATTGTTTGAGCTAAAGACTTTGATGATTTTTCCTGAGGGATAGTATGGTATCTTTAGATCAAATTTCTCTGATCCTTCAAGGCTAAAATATGATTCTGTTAGAATTTCTCCTTGGAAAGAATATAGTTTGGCTAGGAAGTCTTGAGGATCTTTATTTGGGGTTATCTCACCATTACTGACTACTATGTTGTAGTTGTCTACTTTTAATCCTTGTTCTTGAGTTTTGATTAGGCTTATCTGGTAGTGCTGGGCTGGGGCTTCTTGGGCTGTAGTTGTGGTGAAGCTGAGAATGCTAAGGATGGTTAAAAGGGAGATAGTGAATAGGTTGGTTGATGTTTTTTTCATGGGGGTTGTTTAAAATATGGGAAGTTAAGGTTGTGGGAAATTGTGTGGGTGATATTTTAAGGGTTGACCTCTTTAGTTTTAAATATGAATTAATAAATTCCTAATTCGATACGACAAGTACTTCCACATGAAGAACTTCCAAGATACTGTTCATCGGCATAATAACGCTGTTGCAAAGCTGGATCTCCCATTATACTACTACACCAGTCGTTAGTACACCCTGCACAAGTTCTACCAAATTTAGGTAACATAGATGCACGTTTCCAACTTTCATAACTACAAGAGCTGTTAATAAAATTTGTTGCCGAAATAATACTTTGCCAACGCCCGCACATATCACCACCCCACGCACAATAGGAATACCTTTGCCAATTACTAGCCTGACTCCAACCACTCGGTACAGTTAGTTCGCTGCCAGAAATTTTACAGATCGTGCCGCTTCCCCCGGTATTAAATACCGTTCCATTTATAGGCGGAGATGTACAGTCACTCTCACAATGAGTAGACCCGGACCAAGTCAATCCACTACCACATACTGAATTACAACATCCTCCACTTTCACACTCACTACCATCCCCACAAGCCATCCCATCCGGCTTTAAAGCTATTGTAAAGTTCCCGATGTTGTTCGCATAAATATTATTTCCCTTGTTATCCTCAGCAAAGATATCTATATAGTAGGTTCC
>Ga0257123_1000595_pt1 | contig 27230 bp, 26 predicted proteins | sample SI106_135metaG_FD_190185 | JGI IMG/M metagenome (GOLD analysis project Ga0257123, IMG submission 190185) | Marine microbial communities from Saanich Inlet, British Columbia, Canada - SI106_135 | ecosystem: Environmental > Aquatic > Marine > Inlet | place: Canada: British Columbia | collected...
TCAATGTTCTGGAAACTGGATCTACTCCAATACCCGTATTCTCCAATGCCACTACCCCGAGAATCGGTTCAACGTCTTCAGGGCCAAAAATTACCTGAGTTACTGTTTCTGAGCCCATAAATGAAACTCTGGCAAAGCCATATTTATATTCCACCGGCTGTCCATTAGCTAATTCATATACCTCCTTCCCTTCAACCTGAATCCCCAGCTTAACAAGGTCAGACTCTGGCGCCATACAATCTATAGCTCCGGTATCTACCAAAAATTCTGCTTCGTATTGCTTATCAGATTTTGTTAAATTAGTAATTGTGGCGGTTACCTTTATTATTCCCATGACATATCGCCTCCTTATTATATTTTAAAGAACCCGCATTGTCTCAAATTTCCAGATTTGTTACAACACGAAACCTAATGGAGTTACGTACCCAATTTTATATTTTCTTGCAATCGCTGCGTCTTCTTGTCCTCGGCGCCATTTGTCCGGGAATCGTGAGATAGTATTTTCGTGTGTTTTCGTGGCTAATAACCAATCACCAATTGACAATTAGCAATCCCAAACTCTCTTGTTTCTAACTTCTTGCCTTTTACTTCTTGCCTCGTGCGTCATGCTTCGTTTTGTTGACTAATAACCTCTGACTAAATCATTTAACTCTCTTCTTCCTTGCTTCATATTTCAGGTTTCATACCTCTAACTTTTGACTAATAACCACGGACCGATAGCCATCAGATTTCAATATTTTTTTAAAATCTTCAAATATAATAGATGGATCATTCTTTCTCTCTGTAATAATCGTCAAATCATTAATATCTTCCAAGAGCTCTTCATAATCTTCAACCGACAAATAAATAATAGAAGCTGAGCCTAATTGAAACATGCTAACCATTATTATATATTTCACTTCTATGCCCTACTGTCTGAATTAATATCAAATCATTTCCGATTGTAAAAACAACTCTCCAATCGCCTATCCTTAGTTTAAAAGTTCCCTTATAATTACCTGATAAAGACTCAGGAGTTACGCTATCAAAATTATGAGAAAACAAAGAATCCTTTTTCAGAATACGCCTGATTATTGGTCAGTCAAGCCTGGACAAATCTTCTATCCATTCTAACCTAGCCAAATCTCTTTAGTACCTCATTATGTGAAACTTTCCTGGAAACACTCCTAAGTCTTCGTTCTAATTTTTCTTTAAATCCTTTTTCCAAGTGCAATCCCGAGTCCGTATCTCCTACAATCTCCAAGAGTTTTTGCTCTATGAGTTCTTCAAGGTCATTAATGGTCATATCTTTCACTTTAGTCATAATTTATTTATCTCCTACTTATGGGTATTATAAAACACCTTGTCAAATAAATCAGTAACCGTTCATATGATTTACCTGTTTGTAAGCCTTCATCTTGTCCTCCATATCCACAATTCGAAGTCTGATATCAGAACTCCGATTTCTTCTTTCTGACCTCCCTACTTCTCTTTCTTCCAATCATCAATCTTAAATCTACAATCACCAATATTATTCGTCCTCTCTACTTCTCTGTCTTCCACAATCAATCTACAATCCCCAATCGTCAATCTACAATCTTACTTTCCTCCTCCTTTGCCAATACAGCTTTATACAACTCATTCTGAGGATTAAATTCTGGTACGATTTTTTTTAGCATTCGAATAGAGGCCTCTACATTTCCTTCGTATGCAAACTGTATAAGTGTATCTACGTCCTTTTTAAATAAATCCCAATCTACGTTAGTAATCCCTGCAACCGTTATACTTTCATATTTAGTATGTTTATCGGTATCATTTATTAATAATTCTTCATAGAGTTTTTCTCCGGGCCTTAGTCCGGAATATTCAATCTTCACATCTTCAGGATTAAAGCCCATCATCCTTATCATATCTTTTGCCATATCTGCTATCTTTACAGGTTCACCCATATCCAATATGAATATTTCCCCGCCTTTTCCTAAACTGGCAGCCTGCATTACAAGCTGTACCGCCTCGGGAATAAGCATAAAATAACGTGTAATATCAGGATGAGTTACCGTTACTGGGCCACCATTTCTAATTTGTTGTTTGAATTTAGGCACTACACTACCGGAGCTATCAAGCACGTTTCCAAATCTGACTGCAACGAAATCGGAATCACTTACTTTATTAAAGTTTTGAATGAACAGTTCACACACTCTCTTAGTTGCCCCCATGACATTTGTAGGCCGAACAGCTTTATCTGTAGATATTAATACAAACTTTTTCACATTATATTCATCCGCCAGTAGTGCTACCTTTATAGTTCCCACTATATTATTAATTATTGCCTCACATGGATTAAGCTCAACAAGTGGTACGTGTTTATAAGCCGCGGAATGGAAGATGATATCGGTCTTTGTCTTTAATAAATATTCTTCGAGTTTTAGAGGTTGTGTTACGTTTTCCATGATAGAGTGAAATTTCACACCCGGATGATTTTCATTCATTTCATGATCAATCTTGTACAATCCAAACTCATTACTATCAACTAGTGTGTTAATAGCTGGACTACACTTTACCACCTGTCTGGCCAATTCAGAACCTACCGACCCACCAGCTCCCGTTATCATGATAGATCTCCGATTAATAAAGCTCGCTATCTGCGTCTGGTCCAGATCTTTTGGCACACGTTTTAAAAGGTCCTCAACCTCTATTTCTCTGATTTGAGTTATGCTTACTTTTCCATTAACAATATCCGACATGCTTGGAAGAGTCTTAATCTTAACCTGTGAAGCCTTACAACCTTCAATTATCTCTCTAACCTTCTTGTCTGAAGAAGAAGGAATTGCAATCAGTACTTCTTCAATTCTATTTTGCACAATTAAATCATTCATATTTTTCGAACCTGAATATATTGGAATGTTGTGTAATTTCATCCCGATCTTAGCAGTATCATCGTCAACAAAGCAGACAGGGTTATACCCAAACGAAGAGCCATACCTCATCTCCTTTACAATCATTTGTCCCGCTTCTCCCGCACCGTATATCAATGTACGACTTCCATCCATTTTATCGGTTGAATTATAATGTCTATATATTCTTGTACTGAAACGTATACCACATGCACCTGCCAGAAAAATAAGCCAGTACATTATGAATATACTCCTTGGAATTCTATATTCTTGTAAAAAGAAGATCAGAACAACTGCAATAACAGTGCTTGCAGTAATTGACTTTATCGATGTAACAAGACAATCTACACTTGCATAACGCCACACAGCCTTATACATACCGGTTCTAATGAAGACAGGAATAGTAACCACGATTATTATTGGAAGTGATGTTTTGATGAAACTAACGTAATCTAGAAATTCATCAAAATCAAACCTCAAAAAGAACGAACCAAGATATGAGAGAGTAATCAGTATAATATCTGTGAATATTAATATCAGTTTTCTTTCCATTTTCTTTTTTTAATTCTAAAATCTGTAATCATGATATATATTTGTCAAAATAAAATCGGCCACAAAAATGCACAAAAGCCTCAAAGACAAATACAATTTTATAAAACATACTTTTTGACCCCCATATTAACAATTCGAAGTCTGAATTCAGAGGTCTGTTTTCATTTTACCGGTTGAATTATAAAAGGTCCAGGATTGTTAATCATTTTCCCAAGCATGCTACCAATAAATACCATTTCTTATAAGGAAACCATGAAACCAAGAGAATATAACTTTATTACCATATGGAAGGATCTTTTTCCCCATTCGTTATCTTTACGCCTGCCCTGTAAGGAGGAACGACAGTACTGGGGGCTTGGTATGAGAACTTCTTCTGTTTTTATGCTTTTCTCCTGTATTCATGGCTTCCTTATAATTATTTCTTTTGCTGTTCATCAATAATACTATTTCTTATGAGGAAACCATGAAACCAAGAAAATATAAGCTTAATACACTACTGGCGGACTTTACGTATAACATCAACTACTCTTTCAAGATCTTCTTTACTGAGATTTGACCCTGATGGTAAGCAAAGCCCTTTATCAAATATTTCTTCAGAGAATCCGCTACCATAATAAGGAGAATCCTTGAAAACAGGTTGTAAATGTAAAGGCTTCCAGACCGGGCGTGCTTCAATGTTTTCAGACTCCAGGGCCAAGCGGACATCTTCTCTCGTTGCTCCAAATCCTGAAGGATCTATCGTTAAACAGGTCAACCAGCGATTACTTCTGCCAAATTCAGCCTCCGGCATGAATTGAATACCATGCAGGTTTCCCAGTTCTTTTTTATAAAATTCAAAATTTGCCCGACGGCTCTTAACCCTCTCTTCCAGAACACGCAACTGTCCTCTACCAATACCTGCTAACACATTACTTAATCGATAATTGTATCCAATATGTGAGTGCTGGTAATGTGGAGCAGGATCCCTTGCCTGTGTAGCAAGAAATCTCGCCTTTTGTATTAAAGCCTCATCATCGGAAACCAACATCCCACCGGTAGAGGTAGTAATAATTTTATTACCATTGAAAGAAAAAACCCCGAACTTGCCAAGAGTCCCGGTATGTTTGCCTTTATAAAAAGCACCAACAGATTCTGCCGCGTCTTCAATTAAAGGAATATCGTATTTATTACATAATTTCAAAATAGGATCAATATCAGCACTTTGCCCATATAGATGAACCAGAATTACGGCTTTTGGAGTTTTGTAATTTATAATTCTGTCTTGTATCGCCTCCGCAAAAAAACGAACATCCATATTCCAGGTAGTATTTTCACTATCTATAAATATCGGAGTTGCTCCCTGATAAACGATCGGATTAGCACTGGCGGAGAAGGTAAAGGAAGAACAGATAACTTCATCTTCCCTCTGGACATTCAGTAAGATTAAAGCTAAGTGGATAGCGGCACTGCCGGAACTGAGCGCAACAGCATACTTAGATCCTGTCAATTCACAAAATTCTTTCTCAAATGCATCAATATGTGGTCCTATAGGTGCAATCCAATTAGTATCAAATGCCTCTGTAACAAACTCAAATTCCTTATCTCCCATATGAGGAGAGGATAGATATATACGTTTATTAATTTTCTGTTGTTTTTTCACGCGAAGGCGCTAAGAACGCAAAGGTCAAGAATAAATAATTTTAAGAGATCTAGATTTGAAACATGAAGAAAGGAAGAAGTTAATTGTTGAGAAGAAATTTTGCAACATATGATTACTAATTCTTTATCTTTGACAATGCAATATCTTTTCTCCTGGCGATCTTTGTGGCTTCTTGTCCTCGGCGCCTTTTGTCCGGGGAGCGTGAGATATTATTCAATTCACCGGTCTCAGTCACCTAAACACTGTCTTCCAGATATATTTCATATCTCTCCAAAAGCTATAATTTTCTATATATTCTCGGTTTAGTCTCACCTTATCAGGAAATAGGACCTCTCGATTATACTTCTCAGGATCTGCCTGCTTTGCTAACAACTCTTCCTCATGCCGATACTTCAAGGATGCAGGCCCTGTAATTCCCGGTTTGATAGATAAAACAATCTTATCATCGCCATTCAATTTATCTGCAAAACCTGAAACATCAGGACGCGGCCCTACAAAACTCATCTTTCCCAGAAACACATTTATAAGCTGAGGCAGTTCGTCAATTTTATTTTTTCTAAAAAAACCCCCTATTTTAGTAATACGAGGATCATGTAAAGTTGTCACATTTGTACTGATTCCTCTGATATCGCGCATAGTACGAATCTTAATTACCTTAAATGAATTGCCGTACTGCCCTATTCTGTTTTGAGTAAAAAACCCTCTTTTTCTGGTATCAATTGTTGCAAAAAAAAAGGCCAGAATTATAATCCATCCTGTCAAAATAAGACCAATAAATGACATTGATATATCAAAGCAACGTTTGAAGAACCGATTAGATAATGATAAACCTCTAAGATTTATATTTTCCATATATATTCCCGAAGTCTGCAATCAGAGGCCATCCCCTTACATACACCTCGTAGGTGTATGTTGGTTAGTCTAAACAGATTTCTTTTATTCTTGCCAATTCCTGCTGAATACCTATCCGAGAAGATACAAATTCTTTGTATTCTTCAGTATCTATGTTCAATGATTTAGAATAATTGCATACTTTTTCTTCATCTTGTATCTCCTCAAGGAATTCTCTATATGAGGAGAAAACCCAATCGTGCGGTTCATTCACTAAATTAGCAGTTGTCGGATTCAGGTGAATATATCGGGTCAAATGAAGTAATTGTTCATCTGTAGTTACCATAACACTTTTGAATCTACTTTCCCACAAAGGGCCTCTCCTATTCATTTTGATGTTAAAATATCGTGTATAGCTATTTAGAACATTACTCATAAAGATTGAAATCCCACCCTTTTTTATCTGCTTTAATATGAGATGGACATGGGTAGGCATACAGCAGTAAGCAATTACTCCTACCAAGTTCTCTTTTGCTATATTATCATTTTGGTATAATTTTTCCTTATTCTTTAATTCTACAAAAACAGAAAATCTTAATGCTGGATTCACTATTTGATAATACTTTAATAACGCCCTCATTCTTTCATAATCATGATTACTCCTGAATATTTCAAAACCTGCAATACTTCTGGTGAAAACGTGATAGATATTTCCCTCTAATAATGGAAGTCTTGTTGTTGTCACTGGTTCAAAACCCTACACCTACGGGGTGTATTTGGGGGTTCTTGTAAGCAAATAAAGTCATGATACATTTGCACGTAATACCCTCCCAACCTCCTCAACCTTTAAATCGTCTTTTTTTAGTCTTGATCTGACAACTTCAATCTTCCGCATGGTTTTTTTATCATAATATCTTTCACCACAACTCTGACAAACCAAAACTTCAAGAGAAATTAACACGATATCTTTACCGGATTTGATTTCTTCCTCGATAGTTTTCATTTGGATATCTGAACTTTTACAAATCACACATTTCATATCTTTCTCCTTTCAAAGTTTATCCACTGTTTTGGATCCGGCTGATACACTGTTATTATAATGGCTAGTCCAGATTCACTTGCATAAGCACAAACAATATGCAAAGGTCTATTTATGGGAGTTCTTCCACATATAAGGCAACTTGGATAAGGCTCATCCTCTGGGTAAGCCTCAATTATCTTTCCATTTAATATAGCATCATAAACCTCATTTTCTAATATCTCACCAAACGCTTCAACTTCCATTTCATCTCTTGCATGCTTTGTAAATAATATCTTATCTACTTTAAAACATTCTTGAATATCCTTTAACATCTTGATAATCTGCGTTCAGTCCGTTAGATAGAATATAACTTATTAAACTCAAAAACATCTACCACGCTAACGTGATAGATATTTCCCTCTAATAATAGAAGTCTTTTTGTTGTCACAGGCTCAAAATCCTACACCTACGGGGTGTAATTGGCTGCTTTCCCAGGAATACATTTATTAACTGAGGCAGTTCGTCAATCTTCGCTTTTCTAAAAAAAAAACCTAATTTAGTAATACGTGGATCATTTAAAGTCGTCACATTAGTATCGACCCCCCTGATATCACGCATAGTACGAATCTTAATCACCTTAAATGGTTTCCCGTACTGTCCTATTCTAATTTGGGTAAAAACCCCTCTTTTCCTGGTATCAATTGTCGCAAAAAAGAAGGCCAGAATTATAATCCATCCTGTCAAAATGAGACCTATAAATGACAGCAATATATCAAAGCAACGTTTAAAAAACCGATTAGATAATGATAAACCTCTAATATTCACATTTTCTATATATATTTCTGAAGTCTGGAATCAGAGGCCGGCCCTCTTACATACACCTCGTAGGTGTAATTGGTAGTCATGCCAAAATGAAAGAAGCGAGCACGTTCGTCGCTAATTCTCACCTCATAGGTTCCATTAATTGATTTTATCATTATTTAAATTAACATAACTTTTTCTTTCTATTGCAATTTCTTAATATCAACAATGTTTGATTCAAAGAAAACGGTTAAAAACTTCTTCATATTGATTGTATAGGCTTTTTCTTTAACAAGGTATTGACTCTTTTGGAATGGAGCCTTAATAAATAACGGTACTTTTGTCATATCACCATGCCCCACAGAATAATTATGATCTGAAGTAACAATTATCAAGCTTTTGTCATAAAGGTTCCTGTCCTTTAGTTTTTTAACAATTTCTCCCATTTTTTTATCAACGAACATTAGCTGTTTTACATATCTTTCTTTATATTTATATGCACCACCTCTTAATATCACATCCCAATATTGGCTTGCAACTCCATGTGAATCAAATATGAAAGGTTGATGAGGAACTAGAAAGTGAGTGAAGAAAAATGAGTTCTCTGGTGACGAATCAATCCTAAACAAATATTCATTAAACGAGTCTATAATAAACTTCCTCCAATGACGATATTTTATATAAAGCAGCGTTTTAAATGGTAATGGCAATAATTCAGACAATCTTGAATATTGTGGAAAAGTCCTTCCATAATCCAAGTATCTACCAAACATATTAACATAAGGCAAACCACAGCCAATTAGAACATTATTATACTTATATGACTTTGAGATTCGAAATAACGAATCTTTTACCGGTAATTCCTGATAATCATTATCGTCAGATTGGACAACAAGAAACCGTAAATTCTCTTCTCGAAATTTATCATATTTAATCCCGGTTAACATTTTGGGTATTGATTCTATTGTTGGACAGCCTGGTGAATATGCTTCTTCGAAAACATAACAATTATCAGCAAACAATTTATTTATGTTTGGAAATAAATGCTTCATACTTTTGTCATTAAGAACCTCATAAGACGTTCCATCAAAAACAATCATATGCACAGGGGCTATGTCCTGGTAAACAAATTTATTTTCTATAACATTTCTACTAAATGAGTTAGGTATTGCATAATATACAATTAAAATGCAAATAAATGAAAAGGGAACTATAATCTTCTCTCCATGCTTTTCTATTCGATATCTGAATGCAAAGAATATGATTACTGGAATATAAGCTAATGTAGCAAAAGGATATATCATCCTGGCAAATCCAGAGTTAACTGAATAATTTGGAAAAACAGTTATGAATACATAATCCAGAAAGGGAAGTATTGATATGTATAAAACTGTAAATACAATCTTCTTATGATGTTTTGGGGAAAGCCTTCTTACTGCCAAGAAAGCAATAGATAGGATTAAAGACGTCAAGATAAAGAGGAGACAGACAAGCAAAAAATCCTTTAGTGTTTGACCATAATAAAAGGCATTGTGCGGTTGGCCAATTGTCAAGAAATGCCGGCTAAATAAAAAACATGTAATTACAAATGAATAATAGATATTTCTAATCATATAGTAATACTACTAAATAATAATGTTTTTGTTTTTAAGTTTTGCTCGAATCCTGTATTCATTTAACTGTTTTTAATTTTCATTAGAAATAGAGAACGATCCATTTGTGATTGCTTTTCAACAATTCTCATTTCTGATACAATCTCGAAATGCTTTAAGTGTATATCTCTAAAATAACTAATATTATAGTAGTCATAATTTTCAGACCTATGTTGCATTAATTTTTTAAACATGCGATCGTTAGTACCAATGAATTCTGTGATTAAGAACTTCTTTATCAGTTTTTTCTGTAATTCTACAATTGAAGGCAATGGCACTCTCCCTGTTACAAGAAGATGATGCACTAATGCAACACTCAATACAAAGTCAAATTTTGACTCCAACCGATTGAGGAGGCTTCGACGCTCTAAATTTTTCCATCCTAAAGCGGGCGAAGGGTTAAATAAATCTACACACATTGGCAATATTGGTAATTGGTTGTCCCGGGCATCAACATAAATCCGCTCGATACAATCTATATCACTATCAATTGCGACCACATAAAGTCCACCTCTAGCTGCCAAACGTGAATATTCACCTGTGTTGCAACCCATATCAAGCAGCATATTCGATGATGTTCCTTCTTGTTCCAGTGCCAAGCGTATAAATTCAATTTTCTTCTTTTCATTTTCCTCTGTGTAAGAATGTGTTTCCGAATAGGTAATCCAATGCCCTTTAAGCAGATTCTTACCTAATTTGTTTACTACTCTTTTTAATCTCTTTACTGTCATCAAGACTATTCTCTCATAGTTGACTCGATTCTTTAGCTCTGCCCCTTCACTCTTCTTCTGTAAATATCTCGATTTAGACATCATTACAGGCAATAAATAATCAAAGAACAATCCAACGCGAGAAAATGGTTTCCATATACCTAGAAATGAAACTACTTTCTCAAGAGGGATACCATCTATATATTTTAGATAAAACATTTGAAAATCTCGGAAGCCACATCGGTACAAAAGCATTGGGTAAACCCAGAATTGTAAAAATTGATTATATGGCTTCCAAATACCCGTCTGATCGAGTTTCTCTATAGAGCAAATATCTATAAATATTGGGTTACTATTTATAAATTGTATATTGTATGGAGTTGCGTCCTTTAAAGAATATCCATGCCTTAGAAGTATTTCTTGTATTCTCAAAGTTAAAAGAGCGGCATCTTTACACATAGAAAAAGACCATTCATAAGGGTAGCTTATAAATTCTATCTTTTCATGCTGAAAGACTTGATCCACAGGTTCAGGAAAGAATTCTTGCAGTAGTGAGTTTTTTTCCAAATTGATAATTTTTGTATCGACTATCATTTGTTTGATGAGTAATTCTTTATATAATCCACTTTTTAGAAATTCAGCAATAAATGAAAAACATTTTTTGTTAACGTACCGATACACTTTGTCTTCGAAGTAAAATACATAACCTGAGGGATCCTTATATGAACCATGTTCCTTCTTAAATGATTGAGTGTTCATTTGTCTTAATTTCTTCAGATTCAAAAAGTCTCAATAAACAATTCTATTTCATCACTCATCTCCATATACTTATTTTTTCCACATCCGTACACATCAGAAAATAATTTTTGTCTATAATTTAGATTAAAGTTGTTAACCAATCTATGTACAATAGGCCTCAATATATGAACACAATCCTGGAATTGATATAACCAATCACCCAACTTCACCCAACGAGGCCGTTTCCCCAAACCACAAAAAGTAACTTGTTGTAGAGGTGTGATATGTTCTCTTATTTTATATTGTTTTGTTTCATCCAAAATATAACCAATACCCGTCACATATCCATTTTCGTCTTCAAATAGGGTTTGAGGCCATGCATTTTCCCATACATCGTTTCCTGAAGACAGCACTACAATGTGAATAGGATGATATATCTCTATCAGCCTTTCCATTTCACGTTTCATTTATAAAACATTGTATCCCCTCACACCACCATTTATAACTCTAACAGATATCCCTTTCTTTAAAAATTCTTTTCTTGCATAAGCAGCCATTGTTTTATCACCATCGACTTCGAAACCTGCTACCATTGAATCTCCTATAAATAGAATGGTGGGTGTTCCAGCAAGAAGATCTGGAGGATTGGTACCAGTCCTTCTCCCATTTAAATCAAATTCGATATTACCTGCGCAGGTCCCAACTTCATATATTCCCTTACCATTTGGTTTATTTCTCCAACCCACATAGGAATTACGAATATAGTAATCAGTGTAGTATGCTCTATAATGGCCTTGTCTATTAATTTTTAAATGTCTTTCTTCCCTGAGTTTTTCAACATATCTATAAATGATCTCAGATAATACACCCGTAATCGCAACAGTAATTAAGACCATTAAAACAATGTAGGTTCTTTCTTTTGTATTCATATTTTTTATAGAATAGAATTATGAAACGGCTTTCTCGTAAACAGACCTTTTAGAAAAACTATGAGAGGGAGTTATAAGAAGATGTCTTTTAAGTGTGGTGTATCAGGATTATGTATTAATGGAATACAAACCAGTTTTTATAAATTTTAGTTTTATTCATTTCAATTAAAAGATTATTGCTGGATATCCAATTAAACTATCAATATTAGTAGAACACTGTTATTTTGAAGGGCGAGGAATCCTGCTAATATGTAGTAACTATTAGCTTCATGAGGAATATTCTTGTCTATGTATTCATACATTTGATAAAGTTGAACGTTTTTATTAAGATATTTTTTTTGATAAATTTCCTTATATATAGACAAAAGCAATTGGGACAGAGGACTTCGCCTGTGAATAAATAGGTAATAAAATACAACCGGCAACGGCAAAGCAAGGGAATAGAAAAATAAAACAATTATTGTCCACAATATAGCGAATAATATGCCTACATTCCAAATCGCAAGGGTTTAGAAGAATCGGAAATATTTTTATTAGAATTCTTTACCATGGACGATTTCATAATAGCGTTTCTCTATTATTGATAAGTTTTTATCTTGGTCAGCAACATCTTCCACCAACTTTCTTGCATTTCTGGATAGCCTTCTCCGCAGAACTGAATCTGTTAGCAAACGGATAGTTGCTTTTGCTAAAGCTATATGATCACCTTGAGGAACAATAAGGGCGGTTTCCTCGTTTTTTGCCAACTCACAAACGCCAGGATGCTGAGCAACAATAGGGACCGTTCCTGAAGCCATGGCCTCGAGAATACTCCTTGGCATGGAATCTTTCTCCGACATACTTACAACTATATGAGCAGCCCTAAAAAGTTTTTGGAGAACTTCTTGAGATTGTTTGCCAAGTATTAAGACTGAGCTTCCCACACCATGTTCATTTAAGAGTTTTCTGAAAGCCTCTTCTTTCGCTGTTGGACCCCAGTGCCAGCAAAAAATGAATAACACCTTTGGTACTGTCTCTTTTACTAACATGATGCTCTTTACAATTAAATCGAGACGGTAAAAATCTCCCAAACTACGAGTTGAAAGGACAATGGGTCTCTCCGAACTAATGCCCATAGACTCAACATGACTTTTGTAAGAGTTTTTGGGATCAAAATAGCTAATATCGACGCCAAGGTAAGATAGTAATTTTTCTTCAATTAGGCCACAATCTTTCAAAGTTTGTTTTAGCTCTTTAGAATTGTATAAGCCAAGTTCACTACGTTTGACAAGCCAAGGAACCATCCTCCGCTGCCACCAAGATCGATCCAATACCCATAGTAAGTCTCCGTTCCAAGGCATAACGACAAAAGGTATAGATAGCCCCATAGATGCCAGTGCTATTAATTCATTGGGATGAATTAGCGTGTGCAAGTGTATAATATTTGGCCTTAATTCTTTGAGAAACCGACGTGCTCTCAATAAAATTCCCAAATCCTGCAAAAACCGAGTATTGATACCCCCGCACATGAGCCTCTTCCAGCTAGATCCATTTGTATCTGTTTGTCCTATATCTACTTGGCGTACACCATCTATTTCCCCCACATGGTCAGTCAATAGGAAACAATCATGTCCACGCCTTGCAAACCACTCGCAATATACACGGGTATGGATGCTGTGTCCCCAACCAGCAAAGCATATTCTCATCGGTTTTTCTCCCAATATTCTTTTACAAGTTTTCTAAGTAATATAGTGCCTAAAGTTTGTGATAGATCGCATGAAGATGACTCGTCCCGCTACTTAATTTCATGAAACGGTCACAACACAGAACTACTTAAACAGGGCCTGATAGTATGTTCATTAGTCGTTTCCCCAGATTAGAGCTTTCATACTGAAATAAGTTTTGTGGTAAAGCTGAATAATGCATACTTTGCTGCTTCCACTCTTTAAAGTAAACCAAAATGATCTTACTTAATTTTTCTTGATCTCCACAATCAATAATTTCTGATGAACATTTTAAATTATTCAATATTCTGAAAGTCTCGCCAGGAATTGGCACTTCAGCTATTATTGGCCGTCCTGAAGCAAGATATTCCCAAGTCTTGCCCGGAACATTACCAGCCCCTCGCTCTCTGGAAACTAACAAGTAATTAATATCCGAGGATCTTATTGCATTTACAGCCTCTTCATGAGTAACAGTACCCATTACTTCAACATAGGCCGGGAGATTCTTTGGTTGCTGATTCCAGATCCCATAAATCCGGAACACAATATCCTTCTCAGCAATAAGTCCTTTGTCGCACAGTGAACGCAGAGATTTTATTAATGTCCAGGGTTGTTGATGGGAGTAAAATGAGCCAACATAAGAAATCATAAAACGATTGTTTCTAAATTCAATCGGTTGAGCAAAATCTTCATGGAAATAACCATTTGAAATAACATGGACTTTGTTCATAACATATGGACAAATACTAATAAGTTGATTCTTATAAGTTTCTGTAGTTACGATAATACTATCAGCATTCTTCAATACTTGTTTTTCCATTTTTCGATCTAGCCATTTCCTTGACTTGCTGTAACTTCGGAATGGATTATCGCTCCACTCATCTCTAAAGTCAGCAATCCACCGAACATGAAATAACTTTTTAATTAGAAGAGATAGTATATGCACTCCATAGGGGCAAGAAGAGCTGTATATGACTGAAGGTGAATACCGCCATACAACTTTTATTGCACATCGAATCAACGAGATAAACCATCCGCAAAAATCATTGTCAGGAGGGACAGTTCTTAGAAGGACGTTGATTCTTTCTCTCAAACGAACAGGGATAGATAAAACCGTCTTCTTTTCTCCTAATAAGCAACTGCTATATCTATAGCGAATAATATTTATACCTTTCGGTACATATTTTTTTAAACTTAGATCCTGGGTTTCTAAATCACCTTTATCTGGAGCAAGGACTAAGAGTCCTACGTCTTTAGATTTTAGATATTGTATATATCTCAGGTGCCTTAATACTGGGATACCACCTTCCGGGACAAATTGACCAAGAATAAACAGGATAGTTTTTTTCTTATTCTCAATCATTTTTATCAGATACCCTGCATGGATAATCTAAATATTCAACACTCATGTGCAAATGCAATGGCTCCGCATATAATAATCTACCTATTGGTTAAAATATATACCATGCCACACCTGAAAAACCACTAAAGACTATAATTGATATGTTGTTGTCCCTCTCATCATTTCATTAAGTCTTTGCTTTTTACTCTTTCTAATTCCTATTTGTTGTTTCTTAAAAGAAGTCATATCTGGCTTTTCGGTTCATAAATGTATCAATGATTCCTGGGACAATACACCCCACGATACTTTGGGAATATGAATAAGATTTTTATTTAGCACAAATGTGCAACCTTTGAAGTTTCAAATGAGCTCCAAGTGGCATTAATCTACTTTTAACTTGTCCGAACAAATTTCAATTAGTTTTGTTAAGACATCTTTGACAGAAATATCAGACATGCATGGTGCTGGATATTCTCCACATTCTTCATAGCGGTCTGTCCCATAACATGTTCTACACTGCATGTTGCTATATGCAAATTTAGCATGTGGATACCAACTTGTATAATTTCCAAAGGCTGTAGGCCCAAAAAGGCCAACCCCTGGTATCCCTAAAGCAAAGCCGAGATGCATTATTCCGCTATCGTTTGACACTATTCCGTCTACACAGGAAAGTATTGCAGCAATATCCGCTAAGGGATAACTCTGGATAAACTTGACATTACCTGGATTATGCCAGTCACGTATTAGATTGTTTTCTCCAGGACCTAGAAGAACCAAAACTACTGCATTATATTCAATGCATAGCACATCAGCTAATTTTGAGAATGATGAAAGTGGCCAACGTTTATATTTATTATTCGGAGAACATCCCGGATGAAAAACTATAACTCTTTTCTTGCTTTTTATTCGTAGTTTTAATAATAATTTCCGCCCCCCATCAATTAAATTACCTCTCTTTAATTTAGGGCCTCCGCTAAGTTTAAGCCCCGTTACTTTCTCAAATGCATTTGAATAATCAAATGATAATACTCCCCGTGCTGTAAAAGGCAAATCCTCCGTATTACACAAAGGGACATTCTCTTTTCCTTCTCCATTCTTTCCATAGCCAAAAAGATATTGTGCACCTAATAACTTACCAAAAAGAGAAGCCCTCATCCTTGGGGCAATATAATCATGAAAATAAACTGTCTTAAGCCAGGGCCTTCTGAATCTTATCATAGCGTTTAGATATAACCATCTGAATCGGTAAAAGTCTTTACCAACAACAACAGGTTTAGGAAAACCTTTCATGAGCTGAACAATCGGTATCCAGCGCCTTCCAGTAAGCAAAATATAGATTTTACACTTTGGACTAGCAGAATAAATTGAATCCACTAAAAGAGATGACATAATGACATTCCCCATGCCCATCCATTCTCCAGAAAGGTTAATAATAGTCCTATCAATTTTAGACCAATCCAAGGGTTTCTCTGTTGTATTAAATTTCACTAGATCAGTCTGCATTTCGGTTTGAGATCGGCGACTCCACCATGTGAATAATCTTCTAATACATGAAAACCAATTGGCTTTATATTCATATCAAGATATTCAGAAAAACGCTGGCTACGTATCTCTCCCCCAACAGTATAGCTTCCCGCAAGAAGGTTTACTCTAAAATGGAATTCAACATTGATTGATTCACCTTTCTTTATAGATTTTGTTGGAATACCAAGATCTTTGGACCCAGTTGAAACAATTAATAGCAGATCATTTCGGCAGACAATGAACCCGAACTCGACTTGATCCACATCCTCAAGAAATGCAACAGTATAACTGAATACAGCATGTTCACCTGGTTTAAACGCATTCTTCAGTTTCCCGTCATTCCCAATCAATCGAAAATCGTTCATCTTTGCCTTGTGCTTGTAATCCTCTTTTCCGCTTAAAGTTTTTGCGCTTTCCATCGATCTATAATAACCATTAATTAAATCCTCCACAGTTCCTGATACTTTTACCTTTCCCCTATCCAACAAAACACCTTTATTACAAACAGATCGTATTGCATCCATATTATGAGATACTAAAATAATGGTTGTACCTCTTTTACGATACTTCTCCATTTCTGCATAGCATTTCTGTTGAAAAGCCCAGTCTCCTACAGCCAGAACCTCATCAACCAACAAAATATCAGGCCGTGTGTGTATAGCCACAGAAAAACCAAGTCGGGCATGCATACCAGATGAATATCGCTTAAGAGGGGTATCCAGAAATTCTGAAATTCCTGAAAATTCAATAATTTCATCAAAGCACTTCTTAATCTCACCCCTGGTCATTCCCATTATGGTACCATACAAGTATATGTTTTCTCTGCCCGTCAATTCTGGATGAAAACCGGCCCCCAGCTCAATGAGACATGCCATTTTCCCATTAGCGATTACCCTTCCTTCTGTTGGTTGAGAAACCTTGCCCAGAATCTTTAAAGCCGTACTCTTTCCTGCTCCATTAGGGCCGACTATGGCAAAAGCCTCTCCCTGCTTCACCTCAAAACTGACATCCTTTAGTGCCCAAAAGAGCTGATCGTTTGCCTTATCATTTCGGCCTTTAAGTCTGCTTATCAGATTCCGACTGCCTTTATAAATCGCCTCTATTAAGGAGCTTGAAACTCCAGTCCCTTTAAGGAAAGATTTTGAGACGTTATCGAAGATTATTGATGGTTCAAGCATAGCTGAATGACCGCTGACTGTAGACTACTGACGACATATTTTGTTAGTCTAAAAATAATGAATTCATCTTAAAACTAAAATTGTGGAAATCTTTTAGCAATTGCCCCTCAGCTATTCTTCTCCAATAAGTATTTCAATACTATTTTAGCTAAAGATGAATTTTTTGATGATCTTTTCAATCTTATCATCTATATAGAAGTCATATTACCCTATAATATAACAGATAGCAGTATCTTTACTTATGCCAAGGCGATTTTCGCAAGTTTTGGTTCAGTTAGATTGTTCAAGTACAACGTTTCTTCTTTTCCCTAAAAACGAATAAAATTAAGAAACCGGAGACACCTTCTCATGAAAGAAAAGATAAAAAGAAATATTGAATCAATCTTAACAAAATTTCTGTTAAAAAATCGATATGGGAAATATTGGGAAGATAATAATTTATCAACTATAGCTATAAACTTTATACTTAAGTATCTTGGAAATTTCATAAAACCTCTATATATCGTTACAAGTATCTTAAAATATTTGTATACAAAAATTAATTGATGTTCCGAGACAGTATCCAGACTAAGTATGGGTTTTTCGAAAAAAGAGTATCCTTCTCTATCTGTTTGAACGTTTTTCATTTCACAAATTTCAGAAATCTTTGTTCTGTTGAATGGACGAAAGAATGCATTAGTAAAGATATCGGGGCCTGCTTTAGCATTCAACTTCACTGTATCGAGCAAAGAGTGTATAGTCTCAGAAGGCACCCCTAATATATTAAAAGTAGTTGTTTTAATGTTGAAGCTCTTGAGTATCCTAAACGCATCTATGGTTTGCTTATCCGACAGAAATCTTTTCATTATGCGATTCCGAATATTTTCATTTCCGCTTTCTATACCCATCTCAACCAATTCACATCCACTTTTCTTATAACCTGCTGCAATATCCTGTCTTATATGGTTAGGTCTATCATTACAAAAATATCCCACATGTATTTTTATACTATATTTTTCAACAAACTCAGCAAACCACTTTCTTTTTATCGATAATGTATCATCAAAAAACCTCACTGTTTCCAAAAAGGGATATTTGTTGAGTCCGCTCTTTATTTCATCTATCAATTTATCAACACTTTTAAATCTTAAATACTTTTCTGAATTTGGGTATAAACTCTTTATGTAATGATTGCAGCAGTATGTACATTGATAAGGACAGCCTCGAGATGCCATAACAACTAGTCTTTTCATATCTTTCGCATCACATAACTCCGAATAATTAAAAAGATCATAATCCAGTTCTGGGAGATCATCTAGGTTTTCAATTAAAGGCCGAATTGGATTCTTGACGACTTCACCATTTTTCTTCTTAATCCATAAATTTTTAATACCTTGTATGTCAAAACCCGCTTCCATATGATTACAAAGATCGAGAAGCGCTTCTTCGCCTTCACCTATGCATAGAACATCAATCCCATCATAATTAATAACTTCTTCTGGATTCATAGTAGGATGAACACCACCGTAAATACGAGGAATATTTATTTCTTTTATCCAACTAGTAAATTTCTTTACTTGAGGCCAAGTGCTTGTCATGAAAGAAAAAGCTAGCAGATCTGGCTTATGTTCTTGGATATGTGTGATAAGTTCTTCACTGTTTATTTTATCGGATATATGAATAAGGCTTGTTTGGTGGCCTTTTCCTTTTAAATATGATGATAATATGGCAACCCCAATAGCGAACTTATTTGTATTGTAACCCAAAGGATTATAATCTGTATAAATAAAAGTTACTTTCATTTGATCCCCCGTTTATTGATAAGAATCTATAAATTTCTGATTTCTAAGAAAGACTGTTGTAAGAAAGGATTTTGAAACGTTATCGAAGATTATTGAGGGTTTAGACAAGATGAATAGTAAAATGTGAAAGGACTAACGACGGCTGACTACTGACCGACGACAGCGGCTTGATGACCGCCGATTAAGTTTTTAAAAGCGCTCTGCGAAACGCATTGAGCTTAGCGAATAGTTTCTCACTAAATTTATATGCTTCTTCAATTTTTGGATTTTCAATATATCCACGTCGTTTAATAAGATGCTGACATGCAACAGTCTCAATTAATGAACGTATAGCCATTCCTATGAAACGATTCTGTTCAGGATCGGTTTGGCCAGTTGAACCTTCTGCTATATTTAGAGAAGCGGAGGTAGTTGCCCGTATGATTTGGGATTTAAGATTGAACTCTTCTCTTTTTGGCAATTGATCTGCCAATTCATAGATGATGTCTGAATATTCAAGTGATAATTGCCAAATTTCTAATTTTTCAAATTTATACATCGAGCTCCCTTCAGGATGACTGCCGATTCTGACCGAAGACAGCTAACAGCAGAACAACCATTAACCACAGACTGACAACGGCTGTCCGCTGTCGGTTGTCAGCCAGCGTTCAATCAGATTATATCCGCAAAGCTTTTCTCTGCCTTCTTGAAGTAGAAGTAGGACAATGGAAGTCCGATAAATGCAAAAATGATAGCAGGCAGAATTTCAATTAATTTTGGAGGCTGGCCTTGAAGAAGGATTAAACGATAGCTATTAATCAAGCCTGCCATAGGGTTCAGAAGATACAATGTTCTCCATTTTTCAGGCACAAGACTTAACGGATATACAACCGGGGATGCATACATCCAGCACTGAATGATGAAAGGTAGTCCATACCGGACGTCACGGTATCTGACGTTCCATATTGATAGAATTAAAACAATCGCAGTTATCATAGATACTTGTAAAACAAATAGCGGAGCAAAAAGAAATGTATATATGGTTAAATCAACTCTATACCATAGCAACATAGCACAAAAAATAATACTGGCAATGATGAAGTCTAAAATAGCAGTTGTAATAGAAGCGAAGGGAAGTAATTCCCGTGAAAAATATACCTTGGTTATAAGAGAAGTATTACTTACCAGGCTGTTAACTCCTGTATTAATACTTGTGGACAGGAAAGCCCATGGCAGCAGGGCGGTATAAGAGAAAATTGGATATGGAATATTATCACTGGGAATTTTGGCAAGACGTCCGAATATGACACTGAATATCACCATCATAAACAGTGGTTGCATAATCGCCCAACCAACTCCCATAAATGACTGTTTATATCGTGCGAGAAATTCCCGTTTGGTAAACTGAATGAACAGTTGGAAATTATGCGTTTGAAATAGTTTCCAGTTTAGTTTCATTTACACCTTTGTTTTCCACTTTCCGCCATGCTCTTTGCGATTTACACTTTTCGCTATACACTTAGCGCCCGATTCTCGGCCTTTTTTATAGTCCCCACCACTACAGCCAGCATACAAAATACAATGATTCCATAGCCCCATACCCATGGTGTATGAAATTGGAGATAAAATGCATATACTGAAAGTGAGATAATCCATGGCCTTAAATCACGTTCATATTTCATCGAAGTTTTTTTTATACTTGAAACGAAATAATTAACAATAGGGAGAAAATACATCGTTGCAAAAAGAACAGATGCGACGATACCAGATTCTAAGGCAACCTCTAAAAATATATTATGAGAACCTACTTCAGGAGTATGCAATCCGATCTGTAAAAACCGAAATCCTCCCGGACCTATTCCGAGAAATGGGTTGTCTTTAATGATTCCTAATGCCTTTTCCCAAAGATATACACGGTCTAAATTTTGTGAAGCGGCAAGAGGATTCCCCTCAAGTATAGCAGGTCGTAGGAACTCAACTAACATGATTATTTTTTCGAAAGAAATAAATATGACTATCCCTACCATTGCACCTAAAGGTACGTACCATTTACGCCTTTGAGGATAAAGTAAAAAAGCAAGCATAATCATAAAACCACTACAGAGAAAAACCATTCGTTGCATTTCCCACAAAATCATTATGAACGAAAGGACAATAGCAAGAAGGGAAAGAATTCGAATGTATATCAGTAAAATTTTATCATACAGAAAACTAATAGCAAGAGGAAGGATCAAAACAACTAACGGTCCAATTTGCCTTCCTATTACCGATATGATCATTGCACGGTCTGTGGTTTCCGAAGCCCCCCCTGAAAGAACACCATTCTGTATGGTAAGTAAACACGATAAAAATAACAGTGTCACAAGTGCCAGTTGTAGTTCCATGATGCCATTAGTTCTTTTTACAGTAGAGAGGGTTGCATAATATATGGTAACCGGGAAAATCCACTTTATGAAATACACCCTTAATCCTTCGACAGGCTCATTGGCTGTAATTAGAGAAAACGTGATCCATAATAAAAACATAATGATCAGCAGATCCAACATTGTCCTTTCAATTTTCTTAATACGACTCATACAGGAGAAAAGAAAACCCAAGGCAAACATAAGCATGACAACGTTGATATTTTCCAGCCCGAAAAGCGCTGTTTTTAGCCATTCATTCATATTCGAGCTCTCCATAACCGGCCAGTTCCACCAGTAAATTCTTGACTCTGCAAACATGAGGAAAGGATATAAAACAAAAAAAGCAACCGGGCCAAATTCCGGTTTAAATATTCCGATTACCAGCATAAAAAACATTGAACCAAAGAGTATGACCTGGCCGACCAAGGTGAATACTGGAAAATGTGTGATAAGCCAGAATGTTATCTCTCCGCAAAGAAAACACACTGGAAGCAGAAGCATTAGATTTCTCTTTGAAAGAATGTTCTTGATTGAAGGAAATTTGGGACACACAAAACGCACTGTTTGTCCCGATGGATTCCATAATGCAATAATAGCCACAAGGACAATGCCAGGCATAACAGAAAAGACCGTACGCATCCAGGTTCCTAAAGATACCGTAAGCATCGCGGGTATAATCCCTGCAATCTGGTAAGCCAGAAAACTGATGGCCAATAGAAGCAGAACCTGTTTAATATTTTTTTGTCTTAAAATAGAGTATAACATGGGCTTGAAAGGCTGATGTTAAAAATGATCTAAAGTTTGAAGTGAACTAAAGTGACTAAAGTTAATGGCTCATAGACACAACCAAGTTTTAAGTGCCTTAAGTGCACCAAAGTAACTAAAGTTAATTGCTGCCCGCCCTAGTGCGATCCGCTCAGCGGTCTGGGCCAGGGATGGGTCATAGTGCTGCGCTGTCTTTATTCGATGAGTCAAGGGTTAAACCAGATTGAATTCATTTAATTAACTCCTGTAATAATCTTCACCACAGTAGATGATACATTGTTTACCTGATATTCCATTGGTATCTTCCAATCCGTCGTCTCTGAAAGAACAATTTCAACGCAATTCAGTATACTCTCAGGATCAATACCGATAATTATGTTACTGCCTGCTTCAAGTGTTTCAGGTCTTTCAGTTACGTCCCTGATTGTTATGTTTGGGACTTTGAAGATACAGCACTCCTCCTGAACAGTACCACTATCGGTAATCACACAATAAGCTTTTTGCTCTAAAGCGATGAAATCAAAGAATCCAAGCGGTGTCAAAAAATGGATATTCTTATTGTCTAAGGTGAGACCGAAACGTTCCATCCTGTTCTTAGTTCTCGGATGCAGACTGCAAATAACAGGCATTTTATACTGCTTCTCAATTTTGTCTAATGCAGTTAATATGTTGGACAAAATCTCTTTTATATCAACGTTTTCTTCTCTATGCATTGTAACGAGAAAATACTTTTCAGGTTTTATCTTTAATCTTTCATGAATATTGCTCTCTTTTATCTTTTCGCCGTAAGCATTAATGACTTCATTGATTGGGTTCCCAACAACATATATTCTATTTATCTCAATGCCCTCTCTGAGAAGATTCTCTTTGCTATTATGTGTATACGGCAAAAGAATACTACTTGAATGGTCTATAATTCTACGGTTCACTTCTTCCGGAACACGGTCATCAAAACAACGGTTTCCAGCTTCCATATGGTAAACAGGAATTCCTATACGTTTAGCAATTATACTAACAAGTCCACTGTTTGTATCTCCAAGGATAAGGATTTTGTCCGGTTTAATCTTACGAACGATTCTTTCTGATTCTATGAGTATCTTTCCTATCTGTTCTCCAAATGTCTCTCCTTTTATACCAAGATAGTAGTCAGGTTGACGGAGTTGCAAATCATCATAAAAGATTTTATAAAGACTGTCATCATAGTTTTGCCCGGTATGAACAAGAGTATGTTCGCAATATTTATCAAGTTTCTTTATAATTAGAGATAAGCGAATTATCTCCGGCCGGGTACCAAGAACGGTCATTATTTTCATGTTAAAAATCCCTTTTCATATCCGCAGATTACGCAGATTTACGCAAATTAATAGTTGTAAACAAATCTTTTATGTTCTAGTGACTTAGAGCCAAAATTGATTAGAAGGCCTACTTTTAACCCAGTTGCTTTCAGATAATTGATAATCTGAGATTCTTCAATTCCAGACAGTTTTTCTAATGCTTTTATTTCTACAATTACTTCATCAAAACAAACAAAATCTGGCTGATATTTTTTCTCAAGTAACTTTTTCTTGTAAAATATATCTATAACAGGTTGTGCCTTATAAGATATTTCTTGTTCTAAAAATTCCATTCCCAGTGCCTCTTGATACACAGCTTCTAAGAAACCGTTTCCGAGCTCTTTGTGCACCTCCATTGAAGCTCCAATTATTCCATATGTCCTTTCATCCCGTTCCATAATTTGTTATCCGTAGATTAGAAAACTTTAAATATCTGCGCCAATCTGCGCAATCTGTGGATTATTGATCTAATAAAAGATTATTCTTCCTTAGCAACTCTCTAATCTCATCCTTATTCATCAAATCATCCGCCGATGTGTACTCTTTATTCAGACAAATATCAATCTTTTCAGATGATCTTAATTCCGGCAGTATTGGTTGAATTACAAAATAATCACCTCGATCAATTGTCCGATAGCACTCTTCTTCAGAAATTAGTACTTCATGTGTTTTCTCGCCCGGACGGATGCCAGTATACTGAATCTCTATTTTCCTATCACCAATCATAACATCAACAACATCTGTAATTTTGGCAGAGGGAACTTTTGGAATGTATGTTTCTCCCCGTCTAGCACTCTTTATAGCCGCAAATATAAGATCAATAGCCATATCCAAACTCATCAAGAATCTTGTCATTTCTTGCACGGTGATAGTTACAGGTCCTCCCTTTTTAATTTGATCCACAAACAACGGAATTGCTGACCCTCTTGATGCTAAGACATTTCCATACCTTGTACAAATAAATCTTGTATTAGAGGACTTTAGATTTCCTTCTGTAAAAATTCTCTCCTGGATTGATTTGGTCATGCCCATGACATTAACGGGTTTGCACGCTTTATCAGTTGAGACACCCACTGCAGTATCAACCCTAAAGTTATCGTTTGCGATAGCTGTGACAATATTGTTTGCCCCATGTATATTAGTTTGCACTGCCTCAAAAGGGAAATATTCACAAGTCGGTACTTGTTTCAGCGCAGCTGCATTGATAACAATATCTACGCCTTTTAGCGCTGTTTGCACAGATTGAAGATTACGAACATCCCCAATGTAGAATTCCAAAACTTCATTCGTTTCATGATAAATAATTTCATCTGTTGCTGCAAATTTATGTTTCCACTCCAGACGCATTTGATGTTGCTTCGCCTCATCGCGTGAAAAAACTGTTAGTTTAGAGGGGGTGCCATGCTCACCTGTCAGAATTCTTGAAACAAGCTTCTGCCCCAGGGAACCAGTACCTCCGGTTATAAGAATTTTTTTATCTTTAAATATCATATCTACCTTTCTTCTGAATGCGCATCATAGTGCCGAGTAGCTGTAACCAAAGTTCTTAAAGTGATCTAAAGTTTAAAGTGAGCAAAAGTTAGGGATTAGAAACGCCATTTCTCGTAATCCGGAATCCTTTTGGTAAAATCTTTTATCATCTCATCCCATGTAGGAATATAAATATGCGTCAACTCTCTAAACCTTGTTGAGTCTAGACTTCTGTCTATTACGACACTTTCATCAGAAACAACTTCAATGTCCAACTTTAAAACCTCTTTTAGTTTACTTAATAAATCATACTTATTTACTGGTTCGCTTGATACATGGTATAGTCCATCTACAGTCGGATGACCTTCAATCAAACTGGCAATAATCTCCGCCAGTATATAGGTTGTTAACCCAGAAAAAATTGCTCTTCGGTAACCACGAACTCTCCCTTTTTGTGAGAGGAACCATTCAAAAAGACTACTTGTCCCATACAGTTGTCTACCCACAATTGATGTCCGCAACGTCAAACAACCATTCCCAGTCACCTCACCTAAAAACTTAGTCCTCCCATACAGATCATACGCATCTGAAATATCACTCTCTACATATCCTCCTTTTTTACCTGAAAATACACAATCTGTACTAATATGTATTAATCGAATATTACGTTCAGTACACATTTCACCCAATCTGTGTGGAAACAGCGCATTCATAGAGATAGAAGGAATGGGAAATTTTGCATTCGGTAATTGTTTAATAATCCCTGCACAATTCACAATAATATCTGGCTCTGCTGAGTCTAATACTCTTCCCAGGTCACTATCACTAAGGACATTAGTGTTACTTATTATTCTTTTATCATTCTGGCTAAAAAGTGAACATTTTCCACTGAGTTCTTCAAGGTTACCACGGATAGAACCAAAAGTATTATGTCTGTCCTTTAAATTCAACCAAACAGCATGTCCAAGCATGCCAGTTATACCTAAAATTAAGATTCTCATATTTAATTGGCCACTAAATCACCCCAGTTAAATAGTCTTTGAATTTAACGGGGCAGGCACGAAAGAGCACGAAAACTAATATAAACAAAAAAACTTTCTATCACGCCAAGGCGCAAAGAACGCAAAGAGCATAAAGCTGATGGTCATAGGTGATTGGCAAAGACCCTGAAAGCATAAAAAAGGCTGATAGTTGATAGCTGATAGGTAATAGCAAAATGTCAAAGACCTGAGATCAGAAGTCAGTAATCAATCCAGATCAAAGTCTTCTCTCCAGTCTTCCTCTTCTTTCCACACAGGCTGTTCACTTTTCAACAGAACAAAATCACTCAATTCTACTTATCTCACTAGATTCATATTTATTCAAGATTGACAAGTAATTCAATTTCTTTAAGGACATTAGCTAAATCTAAAGATGCAGAGGAAACAATATTATCTTTACTTCCTTCATGTTTATGATGAGGGCATGTTAATAATTTTAATTTTCTGTGGTGGCCAGAATTGTCATAACGAAACACCAACTTATCTGATGAATCCATGTATTGGTAAACATACATTAAACGATCTATCGTCAATTCTACATCTACAAATTCACGCCAATATAAATTCGACTCATCCAGAAATTGGAGCTTACCTCGTATGAAGCCTTCATGTGTTCCGTTTCTCAAGCGTAACACTTGATAATTGGACAATCGAACTTGATTCAACAATTTTTTGGATCTGGCGGAAATAACCATTAATCCGCAAATTTGATATCCCTTAATGCCTCAGTCTTCTCCACTAAACATTTTAACATCCTTGACTCGCCAATCCATTCTGCAAATTCCATGGTTTCTTCAATTTCATTATTTTCATAGTTGGAGATGAAATCTTGAGTAAGCATCTGATATTTCTTCTCAAATTCTTGTAGTCTTTGTTCTGTTTGCCGTATACCTGTTTCCAATAAGCGCAACTCATTAGCCAGCGCTGCTTCAACCAATGGCTTAATTTGTCGATCTCGTTTGG
>Ga0257123_1000608_pt1 | contig 26799 bp, 19 predicted proteins | sample SI106_135metaG_FD_190185 | JGI IMG/M metagenome (GOLD analysis project Ga0257123, IMG submission 190185) | Marine microbial communities from Saanich Inlet, British Columbia, Canada - SI106_135 | ecosystem: Environmental > Aquatic > Marine > Inlet | place: Canada: British Columbia | collected...
ATCTCGGTTTGGGACTTCATCAGGGATCGAACATCTGCTGAAAACAGGATCCCCTATCTACCAGATTTGCTGAGTGGAAAAGTCTGCCTGCTGAAAGCGTAACTGCATGGGGTTATTGAGAAGTTACTTTTTTATGGAAATTAAACAGCAGCCAACACTATGTAGAATTGACATACATCAACTTGTAATTGCAACTATCATTATATAATTTTATTGCAGGGGATATTCGGGAGGACTAATGAAATCTATCGTATGGAGTGATCATCAATTTCTTATTGGAAACTGGGTGCTAGATGAACAGCACAAATCAATCGTAACGAAGGTCAACGAGATTGTTACCCTGTGGAAACGCGGCGCATCAAAGCGTGATGCCCTTCAGGATTTAGAAAAATTAAGAGAATTATTCAGTCGCCATTTCACCGTTGAAGAGATGATGCTGTCAGATGCCGGATCAGCGTTACTGGATGAGCAGAGAGAAGCGCATGGGTCATACTGTGATATGGCTAATGAGGTGATACTTGACGACAACATCTCATTAGAGATGATTCTCATCGATATAACAGAGTGGTGGACTAACCACATCTTGATTGAAGACATGAAATTCAAAGGTATACTTTAGGCACCCACTCAAACTATGACATTTTCAATACCACAATCTGATATTCAAACAGCTAAAGCTCTCATCAAATCAATAAATCTTCCGAGAGTTCCTGAATCATTGACGCAACTCCAGTCGGAACTCCAGAAAGAAGAGATTGATGTAGACAAGGTTGCGGAGGTCATTTCTACCGATATCAACCTTTCTGGAACCGTGCTGAAGATAGTTAACTCAGCTCAATTTGGACTTCAGCACAAAATCACTTCAATACGACAAGCTACTGTAGCATTAGGATTGAACGTCATTAAAAATACAGTGCTCGCTGCGGCCTTACGCAACACATTCGCCCCTGATACGGACTTTCAAAGTGATTTTTGGGATAGAGCAAACGCCTGCGCACAAGCTAATGAGAGCCTGTCTCATTCAGTAGACGGCATAAGAGCTGATGATGCTTTTATCGCAGGACTCTTTCAGGATGCCGGAGCACTGGTCTGTGAAAAAATACACCCACGCTACCCTGAAGTATTTCAACATGCGCATTCAGCGATAACGAAAATTCTAGAGATAGATCGTAAAATGTTTAAGACTACTCATGTAGCTCTTAGTTATGTTTTAGCTAAAGACTGGAATATTCCTGATCATGTGTGCAATGTGATCGCAAACAGTCATGTGCTTCACTGCGATAGAGACAATGCTGATATAGCAAAAGAGAGGGCACTCAACGCAATGCTAAAGACTTGTAATTTTTTTGTTGGCACAACCCTCCATCCTGAGCTTAAAGTTCAGAATGAAGGCATATCAGCATTCGAGGCGTCACTAGATGAGCTTATGGTTGATGAGGAAGTAATAGAGGATATAAGACAGGATGTAATTAAATTCCTGTCTTGGTAAATCCAACCTCGATTCGACAAGGCACCACATAATGAATCAACCCATTAGCATTCGAGTACCACAAACTATTGGAGCATTCCTTCTTCTCATCGTGGTATTTTCGTTGGCAGCCCTTGCATATAGCAACGCAAAGAAGTCAGAAGAGTACTTTAATATGCTTGTTGAAGGTCATCAGCCTACATTAATTCAGCTGTATGAGATAAAGTCCTTGTTACTACTCTCTGATATGAATATGAGATTTAATATATTGTTACCCAGGCAGCAATATAACCATATCAATCGTATTGCCAATGATCTTCAATACTCACTTGAGCACGATCCTCTGATTCCTGTACAGGTGAGTCAACCAGTCGAAGCATTGGCTGTACAGATGAAGCAGCTGTATCAGTATAAAAACGCCCCCTATACAGAGCGCTTACAGTTCCTGTCGGAGGTCATAAGATTATCGAATGAAATTAATAACTACCTGAATCAAAAGAATGACTTCTCCTTGAGCACTCTGGGCAAGAGCTTTAGTTATCATATAGTTACAGTAATGAAGATTAGCTCCGTCCTGAAAAAGAACAGCAATACTGAGAGGGTTGATTTGATGCAACCATACAGAGAGATCAGCGAGAGACTCTCTGCATTTTCTAAAGTGATCCATAATGAGATCCAAGCTCCCCTTCAAAGCCATACTAATCATCGAGATGAATATCAAAGGCTACTAAAGTACATTGACTCATTAAGTTCAACAGTGAGTAAGTCTGAAAAAATATCTCATTCACTGCTCAGTGATAAGACGCTCACCCACTCTGATGTGCAGCAACTTGAGACTCAATTTGTGCAGGAATTCCAGCTCTCTCAAGGCAGGTATGCTGAGTTACTGAGAGCATTCTTGCACCATCAAGAGGAAGAAAAAGAGGAGATGCTGAACCAGAATAGAAAAGATCGATACTATTTCTTTTTGTTCAGTTTGGTTGCTTTGTTGATCACTATTTCGGGCTTAATCTTTCTCAGTAGACAATTCAGTCGCCCACTGAATGATACCATCCGATTTGCATCTCAGATACAGCATGGAAACTATAGTGAGGTCGTAAACAATCAGCGTTTTGAAGAGTTCTCAAATCTATTTTCTTCACTCAATGAGATGGCCTCAACACTACGGTTGAAAATAGAGAACCTATCTCAATCAGAACAGCGTGCCCACAAGGCAAGTGAGGCTAAGGATGAATTTCTCGCATCAATGAGTCATGAGCTGCGGACTCCATTAACCTCAATTATTGGAAACAGTGAATACCTATCAGAAAAGCTAGTTATTCCTGATCTTAAAGAGGTTGTCCGAGGCATAGAGACGGCGGGTCGTTCACAGCTGGCCTTGGTAAATGATATCCTTGATATGTCCAAGATTGAGTCCGGCAAATTTACCATCGATGATGCCCTCTACAATTTTTCTGAGCTGCTAAATAGTGTAGAAAAAATGGTATCCATTCGTGCTCAAGATGCTGGTCTCACTCTGAGCATTGAGCAACAAAATCGAGAGAGCCACAAATTAATTGGCGATAGCCAACGTATCAGTCAAATCCTCATTAATTTATTAAGCAATTCTATCAAGTTCACTGAGCGGGGGAAGATCACTCTAATCACATGGGTTGAGGATCAACAGCTCCACTTTCAAGTGAAGGACACCGGTATTGGAATGAGCAAAGAGGAGCAGCAACGCCTCTTCAAGCGATTTGAACAAGCAGACAGCTCAATCTCAAGACGCTTTGGAGGAATTGGTCTCGGCCTCTACATCTCAATGAATCTTGCACAGCTGATGGGAGGCACCATGCGGGCGACCAGTCAACAGGGAGAAGGCTCCACCTTTACCCTGTCACTCCCTTATCGTCGCAGTGATGTGCTGGCTAAAGAGAGAGACCGGAGTGCGCGCCACCTTGCTGGTAAAAACGGACAGTTTACAGGCCATGTACTGATTGCAGAAGATACCCCCGAGCTACTACTGCTAGAGCAACGTATCCTTGAAAATATGGGGATTACCGTGATTACTGTAATGGATGGTGCAGAGGCGGTTAAGGCAGCTCAGACAGGGTCATTTAATCTCATCCTGATGGATATGCAGATGCCAGTAATGGATGGGATAGAGGCAACCAAACGGATAACAGAGTCAGGGAATCTCACGCCGATAGTCGCATTGACCGCCAACGTAATGGCCAAACATCGTGATCAATTTGAAGCCGCCGGATGCAGTGGTTTTTTGGCTAAGCCCATTGATAAAGATGAGCTAATAGCAGTACTTGGTGATTACCTATCGACAGCAGATGTCACCATTGATGATATGATTCAAATCATTGAATGGGATGAGAGATACTCCGTAGGTAATCAACTGCTTGATGAGCAGCATCAACAGATTGTTGGTGGTATTAATCAACTGGTCACATACTGTTATGGTAAGAAGACACAAGCATCACATACCAGAGCATTGAGACTCCTGTCGAAGATAGAGCAAGTGGTAAGCACTCATATAAAGGATGAGGAGGCACTGTTGCGCTCGGTTAAATATCCTGAATTAGAAGCACATATAGAGTCCCATCGTCACTACATGGATCAGCTTTCAAGGCTATTTCAACAGGATAGGAATGTTCACTCTATTGTAGAAATAACCCGTCTTATGATCGTCTGGTGGAAACACCACATCTTAATGGATGATATGGAGTTTAAATCCTATTTAATTCAAAATGAGGAAGTGGTATTTCCAATAGGCCATCAGATAAGGGGGCAATCTAAAGTAGATGAAGAGGTCGATGATGAACTCATTTCCATCTTTAAAGAGAGTGCCTCCAAATATCTTCAGCAGCTCAAACAGGGGGTTGGTGTAGAAGATTGGGAGCAAGTGAGAGAGGTTTCCTATACTCTTAAAGGGACTGCAGCATCCTTTGGTTTTCCACACATCTCAAAGCTAGCCAGTGATCTACAGAACCTGATTGATGAACAGCAGATAGAGTCAGTCCCTGAAATGGCTACAGCATTGATTAGGGAGTTAGAGCAAATCTAAGAAGATCGTAAGGAAAAATTTTTGTTTTCGAGTGTATGTAATCACTGGAGCCTCCAATGCCAAAAGGCAGCAAAGTGCATGGAGCTTCCGTTCTCTGCCGGATAGCTGCTGGCGGCAGTGCGGCCAAACCAGCCTCAGAAGCTATCCTGAGTTATACGGAATCAAAGTTATGGTAGAGAGGGCAGAACGTTGTGACCTGTTGCGATGATTCAAAGTAATTTGAGTTTTCCTGGAATATTCATAATGGTGTGGGCTCGTTATAGTTGTGCTGTGTTTGGGGTTGAGGAAAAAAGCAATTAAATCATAATGTTAACGTATTGATTTTGTTTTGTTAATTGGGGTAGGCTAAATTATCCGTGTTATTGTAATGGATTTAACTTGTATAACAGTGAATGGGAAATAAAGGAGGACAAGTGTGATAGGGGTAAATTATTTGACACTGTTTGTGTGGTTGAATGCAGAAGTGAAAGAGTTTGAATAACAAAATATCTATCCTGCTCAAAGGAGGGGTGGCCCGATCTGTGTTGCTGTCAGGCTTAATCCTGCTGTTACCTATGGCCCTGTTTTTTCTGCAAATTGTTTTAGAGAAACAGACTGCAATAACTCATCTGGAAGATCAACAGAAGGCACTTCAATTAGCACCGAAGTTGTTTGATTTGCTTGACCAGACAAGCCGCTACCGGGGGTTGAGTCAAATTAATAAGAACTCTCGGCTTTCTGATGGTTTTCTCTTAGAAGAAGCTTCGCTGATTAGCGCGAATATAAACCAACTGAAAAAGTTGATAGAAAATATTTCAAAGGACTACCGGTCTCAGGATAAGCTACAGACAGATCTTGATCGTGTTGAGGCTCTGTGGCTCAGTATTGCTGGTACAGAAAACAACTTTTCTACTATGAGTGATATCAATACATACCTGAATAACATACTGATGCACCTTGTTTCAAATCAAACTGACCTCACCAGAATACTGACGGATGATATTCCTCTACTGAGAGAAAGTCTTGCTCAAATTAGAGGGGCAGGAGCAGGCTATCTTGCTCAAGCCAAAACAGGTTCAGAGGGGCAGATTGATGATGATTACTCAACTCCTGCTTTAGATAAATTGAAACAGTATACTTGGCTTGCACGAAATCGATTCATTCACTTACGTGATACTGTAGATAAGATGCGGCTGTTGGTTGATAAGCGAAACTTATCTCTGTTCTATGAGATTGTGGTCGAAATGCAAGAGGTATTCGACATGATCGATTGGGAAATGGTAGAGGCACAAACATCGACCATATCTTCCATAGAGTTTTTTGTAGAAGCATCAGAACCGATTGATCTGATCTCTGAGTTTGCAATAGGCTTGCATCAGCTCGTTCTTGAGAAACAGGATCAGCAAATTGCTGACTATAAGGGAAACCTATTTTGGTCAGGCATACTGGTGATTGCTACTATGCTATTAGTGATAGTGGTTACACTGTTGAGTGCTCGAATATGGGTAACTAGGCTACACAGTGCAGTGGAGATACTACAGCGCCTAGGAGAGGGAGACTTTAACCAAAATATCAGGATATCTGAAAAACAGGGAGAGATCAGCCTGTTGATGAAGGCATTGCTGAATACGCAGAACCGCCTAAAAAGCAGCCATGATCAACAGCAAGAAGCCAATCGAAGTAAAGATGAGTTCCTCGCCTCGATGAGTCATGAATTGCGTACACCACTCAGCTCTATTATTGGTAACTGCGAGATTATTGCGGAGCGCAACCAGGACCCTGAGATAGAAAAGTTGAACCGGGCGATTGAGTCTGCTGGGAGAACGCAGCTGGCACTGGTGAACGATATTCTGGATCTATCCAAGATTGAGTCCGGTAAATTTATGATTGAAGAGCACCCCTATCACTTTGATCAAATAGTTGCCGAAATTCTTCATATGTTTGAAGTGCGTTCTCAGGAGGCAAGAGTTATGCTGGAAGTACATCAGCAGGAGGCTTTTACCCATCAATTGATTGGAGATGTACTGCGCGTACAGCAGGTATTACTCAACCTCATTAGCAATGGGATCAAATTTACACCACAAGAGGGCAAGGTTACGCTCTCTGTAGAACAGGCAGGTGAATTGCTCATAATCAAGGTTGCTGATACCGGAGTCGGGATGTCTAAGGAGGTGTTGGAGCGTATCTTTGAACGTTTTGAACAAGCCGATAGCTCCACATCTCGCAACTTTGGGGGGAGTGGTCTGGGGCTCTATATCTCCTATAACCTGACGGAATTGATGAAGGGAACACTTCACGCAGAGAGTGAAGAGGGTGTAGGCTCCACCTTTACGCTGACACTGCCCTACGTAGAGAGTGAACTCCTTGCGGAAGCGGTTGATCAGGGTGAAGCACAATCCATGGCTCGTAAAAGCTTTCATGGAAAGGTGTTGGTCGCAGAGGATACCCCCTCGATGCAAGAGCTTGCGAGATATTTCCTCAGCTCTGTAGGGATTGATGTCATGGTGGTTGAGAATGGTGAGAAGGCGGTCAGTGCTGCAGCCGATGATTCATTCGACATGGTCTTGATGGATATGCAGATGCCGGTGATGGATGGGATTGAAGCGACAATGATGCTGAGGAAAATTGGCTGTGATACCCCTATCATCGCCTTGACTGCCAATGTGATGCAGGTGCACAGAGATGCCTTTGAGGAGGCCGGTGTCAATGGTTTCTTGGCAAAACCGATTGATCGTCAGAAGCTGCAGCGTGTGTTAATGCAGTATCTGGAAGAGGGAGAGCCACTTGATGTGGAGGAAGAAGAGGTCGGGTTAAGTGATGAACTAATGCAGGTTTTTAGAACCAATATTGAGCGTCAGGTTGAAGAGATCAAACAAGCGCATCAGACAGAAGATTGGGCGAAGATACGCTCTATTGCCCATGCAGTTAAGGGGACAGGTAGCAGTTATGGATATCCTGGATTGACTGAATTGGGCAAAGAGGTTTGTGACAAGATTGATTATAAGAAACTAGATGGACTGATGGATCTAGTTAGTGATCTCATTGCTGAAATGGAGGATGTTTAGCAGGCTGTTTGGCCCAAACGGTGATTTTGAGAAATCCCGTTTAATCAAAACACGGGGTCAGCAAAACGCCCCGGTTCAGGGTCAGTTCGCACGCCGATACCGGCAAACAATCTAGCGGGTTAAAGTCCCGTCTGGGGAATTGCTCATACACCCCAGTAGTACTGCGGAGCAGTGGGTGAGTAATTGCCTGCTGTAAGTTCCGCGAAGGCAAAGTTACAGGCCGCAACGCAAGTGAATCTGTATTAGCCTCGTTAACCAACGAGGATGTTGACCCTTTGATCTGAAGGGGAAAACTGGCACTGTCTGCAAAGCAATGAGTAACTCAGGCAGATCCTCCGGGGTTATAGGAGTGGCATGTAACAGAAGATTGGTTGTGCAGGTCGGGAGATCCAATAGGGCGGTGGGCAACACCAAACAGATCCTATAAGCGAAGAGCGAAATGGATTTGAGCTTTATTGGAAATCTGAGGGGTTCATAGTACCGTTTGAGGGTGAGCGACAACAAAACGCCATCCGAGGAAAGGGCCCCTACTTTGTTCACGCTAACCGAAGAGTAAAAGGCTCAAGATGATTGCATGAAGCTAGAAACATCACCCAGCTCGAAAGAGCGAGTCAGTGCACTCCAGAGGAAGCTATACCTTAAAGCCAAGCACCAACCCATCTTCCGGTTCTACAGCCTTTATGACAAAGTTTATCGGAGCGATGTACTGCAACACGCTTACGACCTTGTCCGTCAAAATAGGGGGAGTCCCGGGCTTGACCGAGAAACCTTCGAGACGATAGAGGCAGGAAAAGGAAGAGGTGCATACATACAGGAGTTACAGGAAACACTACAAGCAGAAACCTACCAAGCCCAACCCGTAAAGCGGGTAGAAATACCCAAAGCGAACGGAGAGACCCGTCCGCTAGGGATACCCTGCATCAAAGACAGGATCGTACAGATGGCCGTAAAGCTCATCATTGAACCGATCTTCGAAGCAGACTTCAGCCCGCACTCCTACGGCTTTCGCCCGCAAAGATCGGCTCACCATGCAATGGACGACATAACCACAGGACTCCTCAAGGGGCATGTGCAAGTGATCGATGCAGATCTGAGTAAATACTTTGATATGATCCCTCATGACAAGTTACTCAAGACAGTAGCAGAGCGCATCTCAGATGGGACGCTACTGAGCTTGATAAAACAGTGGCTTAAAGTGGTGGTAATCAAAGAAGAGAGAGGCAAAAGAACCCACGTAGGAGGGGGCAAAAAGGGTCGGAAAGGAACCCCGCAAGGAGGTGTAATCTCACCACTGCTCGCCAACATCTATCTCAATATCCTTGATCGGATTTGGGAACGACACAAGCTGGCAGAAAAGCACAAAGCCCGTCTCGTCCGCTATGCGGACGACATGGTCATCCTCTGTGCTAGAGATACCACGGTACCTTATGCCATACTGCAAACCATTCTCGGAAAGCTGGAACTCCAGCTCAACAAAGAGAAAACGCAGATCAGGGATTCACGGGAAGAAAAGTTTGGATTTCTTGGATTCAGCATAGGAAGCGTCAAGAGCAAAAAGTCAGGGAAGCGTTTTCCTATGATTGAACCCTCCGACAAGTCCATGCAGGCCATAAAACAGAAAATCAAACACTATACCCGACGAGAAATGAATCCTGTACCGATAGAAGATATTGTAGGCAAGCTCAACCAGACAGTAAGAGGCTGGAGTAACTACTTCCGTTATGGTCATAGCCATCGCAAGATGAAAAAGATCAAGTACTACACGGAAGAGAGCCTGCGATTACATCTGAGGTACAGGCATAAGATCAACAACCGAGGGGCTGCATATACACGTTTTCCAAGGCGCTTTATATACGACCATTTGGGACTGTATATAGTGCCAACAACTCCGGCCTGGAAAGGTGCGCATGCTTAAAGAAGAAGGACATCGGAAAGCCGTATGCGGGAGAACCGCGTGTCCGGTTTGATGAGGGGAGGTAGTGTAATCGACTGTTATTTCAGTCGGTTATGCTGTCTTCTACTCTAATTCCTTGTTGTGGTTATTGCAGGGGCGGAAGCGCCTATTTTTTGGCCCTCAAAAGAGAACAAATAAAAAACAAACATTGACCATCAATTAGTGAGGTGTATAATCATCCCAATGAAATTCGCAGATCCAAAAAATGATATCGCCTTCAAGAAGATCTTTGGGGATGAGAACCATAAAGAGGTGCTTATCTCCTTTCTCAATGCGGTGCTTGATTTTCAGGATGAGCAAACCATCGTTGATGTAGAACTGGCGAACCCCTATCAGGTTCCGAAGATAGAGGCTCTGAAAGAGACCATACTTGATATAAAGGCCACCAATCAAAAACAGGAGCATTTCATTGTTGAGATGCAGAAAAAAGATCTTGGTGATTTTACTAAACGAAGTCTCTACTACACCGCTAAAGCCTACGTAAACCAGTTGGATGCAGGGAAAAACTACCACAAATTAAAAAAGGTCTACTTCATAGGGCTGTTGAACTTCACCATGTTTGAAGGAGGCTCCTGTATCAGTCGCCATCTGATCCTCAATCAGGAGACAAACACCCAAGATCTGGGTGATTTTGAGTTCTGTTTTATCGAACTACCTAAATTCAGCACCCCCTTGGTTGAGCTGAACACACTGCTAGACAAATGGCTCTATTTCATCAAAAATGCAGCTAGCCTGGAGATGGTCCCCAAAGAACTTACTGGTGATAAGGCTCTTGAGCAAGCATTTGACTCAGCAAAGATGTACAACTGGAACCGAGAAGAGATGGATGTGTATGACTATATGCATCTAAAGGCATGGGATGAGATTAATGCAATTGATACAGCGGTTAAGAAAGCAAAAAAGCAGGGAATAGAGCAAGGAATAGAGCAGGAGAAGATAGAAACTGCAAAAAACGCAATTAAACAGGGGCTGGATAACCAAATGATCTCTGCAATTGCAGGGCTATCATCTGAGGAGGTAGAGAAGCTAAGATAGGCAGTGCCGTCAGCTGCAGCGCGCACTCTCTATGACATTCGGCTTCGTCCAGAGAATGCAGGGGTCAGGCTTTCCTTGTTGTGGTTATTGCTCTGTGGCACCATTAACAGATGGCAAGAAAACCAAGAATTCACTATTCCGGCGCACTCTACCATGTGATGCTTCGTGGTAACGCCAAGCAGACTATCTTCACTGAGGCAGTAGAGTACCAACAGTTTGAAAAAATCCTGGCGCAAGGGCTTGAGGTGCATCAGGTTAAACTGCATGCTTACTGCTGGATGAAAAATCATGTTCATCTTGCGCTGCAAGTAACAGAGACACCGCTCTCAAAATTGATGCAGAGCCTGTCGCAACGTTACACCGTCTGGTTCAACCATCGTCATGAACGGGTAGGGCACCTCTTCCAGGGGCGCTACAAAGATATCTTGGTGGATAGTGATCAATATCTGTTGGAATTGATTCGCTACATCCATCTTAACCCTGTACGAGCTAACCTTGTAGCAGATCCTGAAAATTATTCATACAGCAGTCATCGTGCATACAGTGGCCTTGTTGCAGCACCTCCTTGGTTGACACTCGATTGGGGGCAGAGTCAATTTGAAGACTACCTTGAGTTTATGGGGGGCACAGTAAAGGAGGAGATGGAGCAACAACTGCGTAATGGGAATGAAGCTGGCAGAATTCTAGGAGGAGAGCGCTTTGTTCAAGAGTTGGCGGTTAAAACTGGAAACAACCACAACAAACGAAGCCTGACCCCAGAAGAGTTGGTGGAGGTTGTTGCCGAAGTTTTCAAGCTTGAAGCGTGGGAGATAACAGGACCAAGCAGAGCAAGAGACTTAGCAGAGGCGAGGGCCACGGTTGCATGGCTAGGTATGGATGAATGCAATTTGACACTCACAGAAATTTCAAAATACCTTCACAGAGATCTCCCAACCATGAGTAAACAGGTCAAAAATCTACGTAACAGGCCACCAAGCCAGAAACTCAGCAAGGCAATCAACAGGGTCAGGCTTCGTTTATAGTCGGGGTCAGGCTTTGCTTGTTGTGGTTATCGCAAAGGCGGAAGCGCCTATTTTTTTGGCTCTCAAAAGAGAACAAATAAAAAACAAACATTGACCATCAATTAGTGAGGTGTATAATCATCCCAATGAAATTCGCAGATCCAAAAAATGATATTGCCTTCAAGAAGATCTTTGGGGATGAGAACCATAAAGAGGTGCTCATCTCCTTTCTCAATGCGGTGCTTGATTTTCAGGGTGAGCAAACCATCGTTGATGTAGAACTGGCCAACCCCTATCAGGTTCCGAAGATAGAGGCCCTTAAAGAGACTATACTCGATATAAAGGCCACCAACCAACATGGTGACCACTTTATCGTTGAGATGCAGAAAAATGATCAGGGGAACTTTGCCAAACGTAGTCTCTATTACACGGCTAAAGCCTACACCAACCAGATCGGTAGAGGGGATAACTACCACGAACTAAAAAAAGTCTACTTTATCGGCATACTCAACTTCACCATGTTTGAGGGCGACCACTATATCAGCCGCCACTTGATCCTCAACCAAGAGACCAACAGCCAGGATCTGGATGACTTTGAGTTTTGCTTTATAGAGCTGGAAAAATTTGCCAAAGAGCTAGCGCAACTCAATAGCTTGGTCGATAAATGGTTCTACTTTATCAAAAACGCCTCCAGTCTTGAGATGATTCCAAAAGAGTTCACCGGTAATCCAGCTCTGGAGCAGGCCTTTGATGCCGCAGAAATGTACGGTTGGAATAAAAAAGAGATGGAAGTCTATGACTATATCGCTCTGCAAAAAGGGAGTGAGTTAGACGCGCTGCGTACAGCTGAACAAAAGGGTGAAAAGAGGGGGTTAAAGAAGGGGGTGGCTCAGGGGATGGAGCAAGGAATAGAGCAAGAGAAGATAGATGTCGCCAAAAATGCAATAAGAGAGGGTCTCGATAATCAAACAATCTCTGCAGTTACAGCACTCTCAATGGAAGAGGTAGAGAGGCTGAGATAGAGTCGATGAGGACTCGCAAGTCTAGTATGAGTTTTGAGATAGTTCACCACGGTGCGGTTGATGGGGTTACGGGTTCCTGTCATCAGCTCTTTTTTGGCTCTGGTTCGGGTGATACTCGTGACTCAATTCTGATAGATTGCGGCCTGTTTCAGGGGGCGGAGGCATCAACGGATCGCTCTGAACAAGATCAGTTAAAGATCGATTTTCCTGTTGAGAATATCAAAGCACTGGTTGTGACGCATGTCCATATCGACCATGTGGGGCGCATCCCTTATCTGCTGGCATCAGGGTTTCGTGGGCCGATCTATTGCTCTCGACCTTCGGCTGAGCTGCTGCTGTTGGTATTGGAGGATGCACTGAAGATTGGTTTTACGCGTAATAGGCGGTTGATCGAACGGTTTTTGGCGCAGATTGAGAAGCAGATCAGGCCGTTGGATTACAAGAAGTGGGAGAAGATTGACCCCTCGTTAAAGATCAAATTTCAACCTGCCGGACATATTTTTGGATCGGCTTATGTTGAGTGTCAGCTCCAAGGCCCAAGGAGTAAGAGTAAAGGTAAAAAACGAGATACCCGGATTGTCTTTTCTGGGGATTTAGGCGCGACTTATAGCCCGTTACTGGCGGCCCCCCGCTCTCCTTACCGTTCGGATGTGCTGGTGCTGGAGAGCACCTATGGGGAACGGTTGCATCAGGGGCGGCGTGATCGGCGCAAGAGTCTGGCACGGGTGATTAACCGTGCAGTGGAAAATCGTGGGGTGGTGTTGATTCCTGCGTTTAGTATCGGGCGCACCCAAGAGCTGCTCTATGAGATTGAGGAGCTACTCCATCGAGAGAAGATTGAAGATATCGAGGTGATTGTAGATTCACCCCTTGCGGCCAAGTTTACTGCCATCTATCGCAGGCTGAAAAAGTACTGGGACAGAGAGGCGAAACGTAAACTACGTAAAGGTCGTCATCCACTCGCCTTTGATCAACTTCATCAAACGGATACGACACAAACCCACCGATATTCGACTGGTACACGGGGATGCAGAGGCGAAGGCCTCGCTTGCCGCAGTGATCAGGGATCAGCTGGCCATCAGTAATGTAACGGCCCCATGATCTTTGTGACGGGTGCGACCGATTTTATTGGTCAACGATTGGTAGTGAGGTTAAAGGCGCAAGGGGAAAAGTTAAAGGTTCTTTTTCGATCTCATCATCCTGAATATGAGACAGTGGTCTGTGGTCTGCAGAGAGAGGTCATTCCTGATGGTGTGCTGGAGGGGGGCGATACAGTTTTTCACCTTGCTGGTTATGCCCATGACCTGCGGGATGCCGCTGAACTGGAGGGGCTGTATCGTAAAGTGAATGTGGATGCCACAGTTCGGCTGGCAGAGTTGGCGGTCAGCTCCGGGGTGATCCGTTTTGTCTTTGTCAATAGTGTTAAGGCGGGGGGCGGAGCAGGAATAGATGGGGCGCCTGATGGGATCTATGGAAAAACGAAGCGCGAGGCAGAGTTGCGGCTGTTAGAGATCACTAGGCAGTCTAGTATGCATGTTGCAATTGTGCGCCCAGCACTGGTTTACGGCCCTAAGGTGAAAGGTAACCTACAGTTGATGTGTACAGGTTTCGAGAAGGGGTGGTTTCCGCCACTGCCAGAGACCGGCAACCGCCGCTCAATGATCCATGTCGATGACCTCGTCCAGTCCCTGCTTTTAGTGGCAGAGGATAGCCGGGCCAATGGAGAGATACTGATTGCTACTGATGGGAAACCTCACTCATCCCGAGAGATTTACGAGGCAATGTGTCGGGCAGCAGGTAAGACAGTTCCTGGCTGGAGTGTTCCTAAATTCCTGTTTGATCTGGTGGGTTTGGTGAGTCCACAAGTTCGATATAGGGTAGATAAGTTGTTGGGGGATGAGTGCTACTCATCTGAAAAGCTGGAGGCTTTGGGGTTTAAGGCAGAACATAGTCTGGACTTCTGAACTATAGGCAGGCTTTCCTTGTTGTGGCTGTTGTAGAGATCAAGTAGAGAACTAGCCGTTGACACTTACCCCTGATGGCATATAATCATCAGACAGCAATAACCGAGAGTGGGCAGATGAACAAAACTAATGTTGATGATATCTTGATCGAGATGATCAGTCCCAAGGTCAAAGAGATTGAGGAGCGTTTCTCCCGTGGAGAGGGGCTGAATAATGAGGATATCAATACCTTGTTGTTAAAATCACAGTATAACCATATCAACCACTTGGATCAGCGTCTGGATGAGGTGACTGCCAGTGTGCAAGGATTAGAGGAAAAGTTTGTGGGGCTGGAAGGAAAGTTTGTGGGGCTGGAAGGAAAGTTTGTCGGGTTGGAAGGGAGGTTTGAGTTGCTGGAAGGTAAGTTTGATCTGCTCAAGTCAGACATCCAAACAACCATACAGACTGCGTTGAACAAAAACATGCTGCAACTGATTACTGTGATGGGGATGTTTGTTATCCTTTCAAAGGTTATTGACAAGTTTTAAGGCAGGGTCAGGCTTTCCTTGTTGCAATTATTAGATGGCAAGAAAACCTAAATTCATAATGATAAGTAATGTTTTGAGAAAGGCGAATGAGCGGTAAGTATTTGCTCTTTGCTCTTTGCTTCTGGTGAGTTGTGAAGCGCCCGTTTGATCTACTGATAGCTCTGTTCATTGCCATGGTTCTTTTAATCCCCATGATGTTGATTGCTGTCTTGGTGCGGTTGACATCGAAAGGCCCTGCACTCTACTGGTCGGATCGGGTTGGACGAGGGAATAAGATCTTTAGAATGCCAAAATTTCGCTCTATGCGTATTGATACCCCAGCTGTTGCGACCCACCTTCTGAGTGATCCCGATGCATTTTTATCTCCAATTGGAGGTTTTTTACGCCGATCCAGTCTGGATGAACTGCCTCAGCTATGGAGTATTCTAAAAGGGGATATGAGCTTTGTGGGGCCGCGTCCAGCACTCTTTAATCAGGATGACCTGATTGCTCTGCGCAGTGAGCAGGGGGTAGATCGACTAACACCTGGATTGACCGGATGGGCGCAGATAAACGGACGCGATGAGTTGCCAATTCCTGAAAAAGTGGCACTTGATGTAGAGTACATGCGACGGCAGTCATTCTGGTTTGATCTCTACATTCTTTGGATGACTTTTTTAAAGGTTATTCGTCGGGATGGAGTTTCTCACTAATGAAAAATCAGACAGTTATTGATGCAGAAGGCACCCAAATTTAGATGAATTACATCTCATTAACAATTATTGCACAGTTCACGTTGGGATTACCTCGTTTAACTAAACGGGCAATTGCTCTATTGGTTGATGGTGGGCTTTCACTGTTAACATTATGGCTTGCGCTTAGCCTCCAGCTTGAGTTATGGGCAGTATGGGAAGGTCATCTGTGGTGGGTTGCGATTATATCAATCTCTCTTATAGTACCCATTTTTATCAGTTTTGGTCTTTACCGTGCAATTTTTCGTTACTCTGGTTGGAGGGCAATGCTGGCAGTAGTCAAGGCAATCGCTCTTTATGGAGCTATCTTTGCACTGATTTTTACGGTTATCGGCGTGTCTGATGTGCCTCGCTCTATTGGGGTTATTCAGCCACTTCTGCTGTTGGTCTCTGTGGGGGGGAGCCGTGTATTGGTTCGCTACTGGTTGGGTGGGCTCTACCGTGACTCTATACAGCGACAAAAGTGGTCCGGTGTACTGATCTATGGCGCGGGCAGCGCAGGTCGCCAGCTGCAGCGGGCACTCTCTATGACATCCGGCTATCGCCCATTGGGCTATCTGGATGATGACCCCCATCTGCAGGGGCAGTTAGTGGATGGGTGGCGTGTCTACAGCCCAGAGGAGCTGCCTGACCTGATCGAACCATTAGCCATCAGTGACCTTCTACTGGCCATGCCCTCAATGCATCGACCCAAATAAGCAGGGTCAGGCTTTCCTTGTTGTGGTTATTGCAGGGGTAGGAATGCCTCTTCTCGTCGAATGCGTGAGAGAACAAAAAGAAAGCATCGGTTGATGATTGGCTGGCGGGAAGTATAATCAGTGCTATGACAACAAATGATATACTGCTATTTTCTGGTTTGAGAAATAATTATGACAGATGATGAACTGAAAAAATTGGTTGCGGGACTTGCTATTGCGCAGGATAGAACGGATGCACAGTTAGCTAAAACAGATGCACAGTTAGCTAAAACAGATGCCAAGATTGATAAACTGGCTAAAATGTATGGTGGAGTAGGCAACAATCAAGGAGATGTAGCTGAGGCCTTTTTCTTTAATAGCATTACAAAAGATAACCATTTAGGTAGCATCCGTTTTGATGATGCCACTAGGAATATGGATAAGAAACGCGGAAATATTCAGGAAGAGTATGATATTTTTCTGACGAATGGAGAGGCAATTGCAGTTATTGAGGTGAAGTACAAGGCTTATTTGGGGGATGTTGATAAGCTGGACAGGAAAATAAATAATTTCAAAAAACTATTTCCTATCTATAAAGACTATAAGCTCTATGGGGCAATGGCTTCATTTCACTTTAATCCAGAAATAAAAGATAAGTTGCTTGATCGTGGCTATTTTGTTGTGGAGCGGCAGGGGGAACTGATTCATACTGAAAACAGCGATTATCTGAGGGTTGTATAAATGGCAGGGTCAGGCTTCGCTTGTTGTGGTTATGTTCAATTACCGACGATTAGGATTTTCTCTCGCCACCCCAAAATATGATGAGTAATTATCAACGAAAAGCGTATAGGTGAGCAGTTTTGAAATAACCCACCACGGAGCTGTTGATGGGGTTACAGGATCCTGCCATCAACTCTTTGTTGGTTCTGGAGAAGGTGATACTCGTGATTCGATTCTGATTGATTGTGGACTGTTTCAGGGGGGCGGAGCTTGCTACGGATCGTTCTGAACAAGATCAGTTAAAGATCGATTTTCCTGTTGAGAATATAAAAGCCGGGATGGAGTTTCTCACTAATGAATAATCATACAGCTATTGATACAGAAGGTACCCAGATTTAGATGAATGACATCTCATTAACAAATATTGCACAGTTTACGTTGGGATTACCCCGTTTAACTAAACGGGCAATCGCTCTACTGGTTGATGGTGGGCTTTCGCTGATAACATTATGGCTTGCGCTTAGCCTCCAGCTTGAATCATGGGTAGTATGGGAAGATCCTCTGTGGTGGGTTGCGTTTACATCAATATCTCTTATAGTACCCATTTTTATCGGTTTTGGTCTTTACCGCGCAATTTTTCGTTACTCTGGTTGGAGGGCAATGCTGGCAGTAGTCAAGGCCATTGCCCTTTATGGAGCGATCTTTACACTGATTTTTACGGTTATCGGTGTGTCTGAGGTGCCTCGCTCTATTGGGGTTATTCAGCCACTTCTGTTGTTGGTCTCTGTGGGGGGGAGCCGTGTATTGGTTCGCTACTGGTTGGGGGGGCTCTACCGTGACTCTATACAGCGACAAAAGTGGTCCGGTGTACTGATCTATGGCGCGGGCAGTGCAGGTCGCCAGCTGCAGCGCGCACTCTCTATGACATCCGGCTATCGCCCACTGGGCTATCTAGATGATGATCCCCATCTGCAGGGGCAGTTAGTGGATGGGTGGCGTGTCTACAGTCCAGAGGAGTTGCCTGATCTGATCGAACCACTAGGCATCAGTGATCTTCTGCTGGCCATGCCCTCAATGCATCGATCCAAGAGAATGGAGCGCATTGAGTGGTTACGTCAGTTCCCGCTGCATGTGCGTACCCTGCCCAGCGTCTCTGATCTGGCAGCAGGGCGAGTGACCCTGTCCGATCTGCATGAGTTAGATATTGAAGACCTGTTGGGACGCGACCCAGTCACCCCAAATGGGATCCTAATCAACCGAAATACCCACAATAAAGTGGTACTGGTCACGGGTGCCGGTGGAAGTATCGGCAGTGAACTCTGTAGACAGATACTAAACTGCTCTCCAAAACGGCTACTGCTGGTAGACAACAGCGAATACGCACTCTACGAAATCCACCAATCACTGCTAACACAACTAGAGAGCAACCCAACAGAGACAGAGCTGGTCCCACTGCTAGCTTCGGTCCAGGATGAGATGCGAATAGGCGAGATCATGGATACCTGGTCACCCTATACCGTCTACCATGCAGCAGCCTACAAACATGTGCCAATGGTAGAGCACAACCCAGCAGAAGGGGTACGCAACAACGTATGGGGGACCTGGGTCTGTGCAAAAATGGCCGCACTCTACCAGGCACAACACTTCGTACTGATCAGTACCGACAAGGCGGTACGTCCCACCAACGTAATGGGGGCCAGTAAACGGCTTGCAGAGATGGTGCTACAGGCGATGTCCGTATTGAACCCAGCGGACCTGCGACCAGGAATGCCAGATTCACGGGTACCCACCTGCTTCTCAATGGTCCGCTTCGGTAACGTACTGGGCTCTTCGGGTTCAGTCGTACCAAAATTCCGCCAACAAATCCGCGATGGAGGCCCCGTTACACTTACCCATGCAGACATTACCCGCTTCTTCATGACCATCCCTGAATCCGCACAACTGGTGATACAGGCCAGTGCTATGGCAACTGGGGGAGATGTCTTCGTGTTGGATATGGGGCAGCCGGTGCGAATCTATGACCTTGCACGGCGCATGGTGGAACTCTCTGGGTTAACCGTAAAGGACCAACACCACCCAGAGGGGGATATAGAGATAGAAATAACCAGATTGCGCCCCGGAGAAAAGCTCTACGAAGAGCTGCTGATAGGAAACGACCCCAAACCCACCCAGCACCCCAGAATTATGAAGGCTCATGAGAAAATGCTCTCCTATGATATACTGCAAGAGAAGTTGAGTGCGCTGGAGGCAGCCCTAAGCATCAACGACGTACCGCTAATCCGCCTGCTACTGCAAGAAATCGTATCTGATTACATCCCAAGCTCAAATGTAGTCGACCTCGTCCACTTGGAGCAAAACAGATAGAGGGGCAGGCTTTCTTTGTTGTGGTTATTGCGAGCGGGAGGGAGGAGGGCTTTATCTGGTTCTTGGAAGAGAACAAGATGAAAGCAAATATTGACCATTAGTCAGGGGGAAGTATAATCATCCCAATGAAATTCGCAGACCCCAAAAATGACATCGCCTTCAAAAAGATTTTTGGTGATGAAAACCACAAAGAGGTACTCATCTCCTTTCTTAATGCAGTGCTTGATTTCCAGGGTGAGCAGACCATCATTGATGTAGAATTGGCGAACCCCTACCAGGTGCCGAAGATAGAGGCACTGAAAGAGACCATACTCGATATAAAAGCCACCAACCAAAATGGTGACCACTTTATCGTTGAGATGCAGAAAAATGACCAGGGTAACTTTGCCAAGCGTAGCCTCTACTACACGGCCAAAGCCTACACCAGTCAAATTGGTCGAGGGGATAACTACCACGAACTAAAAAAAGTCTACTTTATCGGTATACTCAACTTCACTATGTTTGAGAGTAACCACTACATCAGCCGCCACTTGATCCTCAATCAAGAGACCAACAGCCAAGATCTGGATGACTTCGAATTCTGCTTTATAGAGCTGGATAAATTTGCCAAAGAGTTAACGCAGCTCAACAGTCTGGTCGACAAATGGCTCTACTTCATCAAAAATGGCGCCAGCCTTGAGATGATCCCCAAAGAGCTCACAGGCAACCCAGCCTTGGAGCAGGCCTTTGATGCTGCAAAAATGTATAGCTGGAACAAAAAAGAGATGGAGATCTATGACTACATTGATCTGCAAAAAGGGAGTGAGTTAGACGCACTGCGTACAGCTGAACAAAAGGGTGAGAAGAGGGGGTTAAAGAAAGGAATAGAGCAAGAAAGAGCATTAGGTGAAAAGAAAAGAGAGCAGGAGAAGGTAGAAACCGCAAAAAACGCAATCAAACAGGGGCTGGATAACCAAACGATCTCTGCAATTACAGGGCTACCACCTGAAGAGGTAGAGAAACTAAGATAGGCAGTGACGTGGTCAACTAAAACCGGACACCCAATTAAGGCGCTTCCTCTAATTCTAGCTTCCTGTCAAGTACTTTTTGTTCTTTTTTTGGGCTTTAATTGTCTGCACTGACTTATTGAGAAGTTACGTATTAATAGTTTCATAAGTCCGTACAGTCACTTTCTATAGAATTCAGCGCATTATGAGTTAAGGTTCTGAATTTACTTTTGCAACTATTAATAGCATGATGGTTACTGCTGACTGAATCTCAGTACTACCCCGTTCCCCAGATCCAGCTCAATCTTCCAAGGTTCAGATTGCTCTCCAGCCATAGTCAGCTCAGAGAGATCAAGCCAGGATGATTCAATAGTCTGATCAATAGGTGAAACGCCGGAGAGTTTGCGCTTCCAGTAGCCGAAGGTGGCTGGGCGCATATCGTTTTTCTGACAAAACTCCTTCTGAGTGAGTTCACTGGCAATCTATTGCTTAATCAGCTGCAGCCACTGTTCTTGAGTACGGTATAGCTCATGATACTCTCCTGGTTTGAGTCGGGAGAGCACCGTAATACCTGTTTTGATTTGAGGAAAGAGCGGGCTCGTTTGATCGGTTACAAATAAATATCCCCGCAGCAAGCTATCTCGCTACGCTCGACTTTCGCTATGCGAAAGCGGGGTATTGAACGGAGTTGCGCGAAAATCTTCGTTTTTCTAGCAACCATTCGATCTGTGCGCAGCATAGCTGCGGGGAATATGACCCATAGAGATTCAAACTGATGGTAAAGGTTAAGTTTGGTGCTAAAGAGAGGGTGAGTGGTGGTGATCTTCGCTCTCTGAGGGAGGATGAAAAAGCATCATAAAGGGGGGGAATAGGTGGGAAATGAGGAAAACTGACACCCCCTAAAAATTGCTGTTTTTTGAGCTTAAGGTCGTACATTAGTGTTTTCTGTAGTAAGCCGAAAGCGTTTTGCCAACCGGGCGTAATTCATTGAAATAGAAAACCTAGATTTCTGGGCGCACCTCGCATGCTGCTTTTGATGAGGCAAGAGTAGGTCGTAAAGGTGCGATAATTCATGTAAAATCGAAGTCAAACTTCATATATTCACGAAAAATGCATGATTAAACGTACTATAACCAGAGAGTTACTGCTTCAGTTGCAGGAATACCCAATCGTTACCCTGATTGGCCCGAGGCAATCCGGTAAAACCACGTTGGTACGAACGGTTCTGAAAGAATATGACTATGTTTCATTGGAGAATCCTGAAAATAGACAACTTGCAACTGAAGATCCTAAGGCATTTCTTAGGCGCTATACAGGGAAAACAATATTAGATGAAGTGCAGAGAACTCCTCAGCTACTTAGCTATTTGCAGGAAATTGTGGATGAAGAGCGGGAAAATGGCAGATTTGTACTTACGGGCTCGCATCAGCTGGAGCTAAGGGCTGCAATCTCCCAGTCGTTGGCTGGGAGAACAGGTGTGTTACATTTGTTGCCGCTCTCAATAGGCGAGCTGAAAGCAGAGGGGATTGATTTTGATGATTTTGAATCCTACGTTTTTCACGGTTTTTTCCCTCGCATCTATGACCAGCAACAACGACCACGTACCGCTTACTCAAGCTATTATCAAACCTATGTGGAGAGAGATGTAAGGCAGCTCATTGAGTTGAAAAATGTTGCGGTTTTTGAAAAATTCATCAAACTTCTTGCGGGCCGAGTAGGGCAGATCATTAACTACAACTCCCTTTCCAATGATGTCGGAGTGAGTGCTAATACAATTAAACAGTGGCTCTCTATACTGGAGGCCTCATTTATTGTCTACAAGCTGTCTCCATACTTTGAGAACTTTGGTAAACGTGTGATCAAGTCTCCAAAGTACTACTTTACTGATGTTGGGTTGCTAGCCTATCTGCTAGACATTGGAAAAATTAGTCAAGTGAGCAGAGATCCACTGGTTGGTAGTTTGTTTGAAAATTTGGTTATCATAGAGTTCCTGAAGTGCCAATATAATCATGGAGAGAGGGCTGGATTATATTTTTACAGGGATAGTTATGGGAATGAGATTGATCTCATCCTGAAACAGGGAGGTGGATTGAGCGGAGTTGAGATCAAGTCGGCTTCAACCTGGAGTAGTGGTTTTGTAAAGGGGTTAGAGCGTTTCAATAAAAATAATGCAGTGCTGCAACGCAAGTTAGTAGTTTACAGTGGAGAGCCGATTAGTCTAAGCAGTGGAGTTGAGGTGCTCTCCTTTTTGTCTACTAGCTCATTATGTCAGGATGGGTGAGTAGGTTAAGCTGCGAAATGTACGGCCTCCATTAGGCCATTGAATTGCACCAGTGACATTACAACCGCACCTTCACTGTCACGTCGTGTAACCAGTGTGTAGTCATTATCTCCGAAACTTGATCCAGCACCTGTTCAAACAGATGGGGCCACCTCTGTACACTCATCAGCAAACTATTTACATGTAGATGGTCTTTGAGTGTGCGGATTCGATAGTGATTCAAATTGATGGTAAACGTTATGTTTGGTGCTAAAGAGATGGTGAATGGTGGTGGTCTTCGGTCTTTGTGGAATAGCGAAAAATCCTGAAAATGGGGAAAACTTACACTGCCCAAATTTTGCTGTTTTTTGAGCTTAAGGTCGTATATTAGTATTTTCTGTAGTAAGCCGATAGTGTTCTGCCAACTGGGCGTAATTCATTGAAATAGAAAATAAAAACACCCTAATGTCAACGGCTTGGTGAAAAGTTGACATGATAATTGTCAAAAAATGGCAAAAAATATATTCGCTTGAACGGTCTTTATCTAGTAAGATGAGTTTTCTTCAATTATTTTCGGTTTGGGCTGGTTGTTTTTTTTGTTGGTCGTGCTCTATAAGTAATTGATATAAGAGGGTTGTGACCGGTCTGCAAAGCCGTGCATCCAATGGCAGTAGCCTGCATAAAGGTTTAGTTACAAGGTGTGATAGGCAGAGTTGAACTCTAAAGCTGGTCACTTTTATCAAATGTCTGCTTTGTTGCTGGCTGTCAGTAAGCGGTTGATGCAATTATGAAAGTGGAAGCTCAATAAATGGCTCTTTAACAGAGCTGAATTCATCACCCGTGTATGACCAGAGAAAATGCTATTCAGTCACTTATCGAGCAGGGCGAGAACAGTTCGATAGAGTTCAAATCATCTGCTGTGAGACCGGAAGGCTTGGCACGAGAAATTGTTGCGTTTTCTAATAGTAGTGGTGGAACGATACTGATCGGTGTTGAGGATAATGGGCAAATCACAGGAATAAAAGAGAGAGAAAATCTTGAAGAGTGGGTTGCTAATGTAGCAAGGAACAATGTCATCCCTGCAACGAACCCACAGATTTACCCAGCACAATATAAAGAGCAGTCAGTGTTAGTGATTGATGTCACAAGGGGGCAAGATAAGCCTTATCAGACCATTGATGGGAAATTCTGGATCCGTGTGGGATCAACGAACAGGATGGCGACAAAAGAGGAGCTGAGTCGACTTTTTCAGCAGGCAGGGTTGATTCACTTTGATATAGCCCCTCTGGAGGAGACCTCGCAGCAAGATTTGGATAGCACAAAACTTCAAGAGTACTGGTCGGATTATTACAATATTGACTATCTCAAATTAGAAGATGCGGAGCAGACAAGGTTGCTGACCAATGCGGATATTCTGGTAAAATCAGAAAATAACATCCTGGTGAGTGTGGGTGGAATGTTGATTTTTGGAAAACAACCGCAGCGTAAATTGCCCCAAAGCAGTATTCAATTTGCGGTTTTTAATGGGGCAGAACTGACCGACGAGCTGTTGGATAAACATGAAATTAAAGGTACGTTGCCGGAAATTATTCAGCAGACAAAGACAAAGATAGAGACCTTTCTTCCCAACCCATCGTCCATTCGTGACATGAAGCGAGATGAACAGATTGCTATTTCAGGAAAAGTATTGCGAGAGGCTATCGTAAATGCAGTCTGTCACCGTGATTATTCAATCAGTAACCGAAAAATATCTGTTTACCTCTTTAAAGACCGTATAGAGATTGCGTCACCAGGAAGGCTTCCTAATACGCTGAATATAGAAAAGATATTGACCGGTAACTCAGCGCCAAGAAATCATTTTGTGCTGAAATATCTGGATAATCTAAAGTTTATTGATGGGCTTGGGCGGGGAGTGCCCATGATCAGGCAAGAGATGGAAGATAGATTCAGTTATCAGGAGGACGGTGAAATGTTAAGGTTGATGCTGCGTTACAAGTAATGGCCGCCTAAGCTTTAGAGAGAACGGCTCAGTCAATCTCTCTTGCTATGGCGAGCCGTAAAGAGGAGTAGCCCCTACCAATCTTATTCATCACCCTGATCAGGTTGTTCAGACTCACCGTGTAGGCATTAGTGATCGGGTGGTCGAAGTTGTTGAATATCTCTTTGTGCCAGTTGCCAGTGGCTCTCACCAGGTCACTGAAGTACGGCACCAGTTCTTCAGGGATGTCATCCTTCCGGCGTGCATAGTCAGCCTACGCCTCTTTTCTGGAGGTGTTGTCCCAGATTGCATAGAACCCCCCTTTGAGAGCATGAGCGGCCCCTGGGAGTGGGTAATTCCTGACCCATCCAGAGAACTTAAAATTTGACAAATCTTCAGTAGAGTAGATATACCAAGTACTCATGCCTTTGGTAGAGAAGGCTAGAATCTGATCCTCAAACTGGGTGAGGCGGGTATTTCGCGACATATTGACTATAAGATATGTATGTAAATATAATATTGTATGTTATATTTGCATATATGATTAAGCGTAGATCCAAACAAGAGTTACTGAATGCTCTGAATAAAAGTCCTGCTGTAGTGCTTACTGGACCGCGACAGATCGGCAAGACTACATTGGCATTTGAGGTGGCTAAAGAGAGAGGTGCTCTCTATTTGGATCTAGAGCGACCAAGTGACCTGAGCAAACTTACCGATATTGAGCAGTTCTGTGGTCTGAATAATGATCGACTACTGATTTTGGATGAGGTTCAGCGTGCTCCTGAACTGTTTGCCCCGCTACGAGGCATCATTGATGAGCGCCGTCGAAAAGGAGAGAAGAATGGTCACTTTCTGCTACTTGGGTCAGCCTCCATTGAGCTACTGAAGCAGTCAAGTGAATCTCTTGCAGGCCGTCTGCGGCATATAGAACTCTCTTCTCTGGATGTTACAGAGGTTGGCAGTGAACAACAGAATAGGCTCTGGCATCGAGGCGGGTTTCCAGAGAGCTTTTTGGCTGAAGAGAGCCTGGATAGTTTTGAGTGGAGGCTTGATTTTATCCGCACCTATCTGGAGCGTGATATCCCGCAACTTGGTCCACGTATTCCTGCAGAGACACTGCGACGTTTCTGGACGATGTTGGCACATAATCAGGGGCAGGGATTTAATGCTGCAGCCTTTGCTAAGGGGCTGGATGTAAAAGGGGTTACTACTAGTCGATATCTTGATTTAATGGTAGATCTCTTACTAGTGCGCTGTTTACAGCCGTGGGTAAGCAATCTGGGCCGGCGACTGGTTAAAGCACCCAAAACATACATCAGAGATAGTGGGATCTGCCATGCATTGCTTGGAATAGAGAGCATCAATGACTTGCTGGGGCACCCGGTTGTGGGTGGCAGTTGGGAGGGGTTTGTTATTGAGAGTATTATCAATCGGCTTCCTAAACAGGCCACCTATGGCTATTACAGAACCACCGGGGGCGCAGAGATTGACCTGGTGATTGATATGGGCAATGAAGATCTATGGGCCGTTGAAGTCAAACGCTTTACTGCACCTACTTTATCCAGAGGATTTTATAGTGCATGTGAGGACCTTAATCCAACCAAAAAGTTTGTTGTTCATAGCGGCGCTGAGCGGTTTCCATTAGCAGACGGAATTGAGGCGGTTACTCTATCGGATCTGCTGGAGGCTATTCATCCTTGATCGGTAGCATTGAGACATCTGGAGGCAGACTGAGAGGGGTAGCCTCAAGGGGGCAATCCGAGTAGCTGGAGCGGGCAGGTTGATCATGATGGGGCAACCCGTGATTTTCATCTACGTTCTGAGGTGAGTGTTTTTAAATGACCGTAACACGGGTGACGGGTTGCGGGATGCTGAGAAAGACCATGAATGATTGCAATTAACAGTTAGCGGTGAGTAATGATCAATTAACGGCAGCATTGGGTAAATTTTAATGGAGAACTAATGGGAAACATTGATTGAAAGAGTGGGGGTTGCCGCTATAATTAGGGGCAT
>Ga0257123_1000614_pt1 | contig 26655 bp, 21 predicted proteins | sample SI106_135metaG_FD_190185 | JGI IMG/M metagenome (GOLD analysis project Ga0257123, IMG submission 190185) | Marine microbial communities from Saanich Inlet, British Columbia, Canada - SI106_135 | ecosystem: Environmental > Aquatic > Marine > Inlet | place: Canada: British Columbia | collected...
GCCCTGAAAGAAGAGATCTTAGACTTTACAGTTTCAAAAACCAACGAAAAGATTCTTTCACGACGTTGAACACCAATCAAAACAGGGATACTGATCAAAAGAAAACACGTTATCTTTAAAGAAGCCGTAGCAATTATATTCGGAACATTTACTATTGCATCTATCCACAAAATATTCATTAAGAAGTATATGTAAAATATCATTATCTCAAAATGAAACCTTACAATACTACGCCACTCCATAATATGATTTGATGCTGAAGTAAAAACTACTAAAAAAAACAGAAAATATGATATTGATGTACCTGTGGCAACACCTGCAATTCCCCAACCCAAGGTGATAAATAGATAATTCAGACCTATGCTTATGGCAAGCATAATTCCGTAGAGCGGTATGAGTAATTTTTGTTTATTAATCGTAAACAGTAATGTTTTAGACATTTCATTTACTACAATAAAAAAATAACCAAGAACTAAAATTTTCATAACATCAAGACCGTCTTTGAACTGTGGCAACATATAAAGGACTATTGGTTGAACCAGGAATATGATTACTCCCAGTAAGATAGGTACCAGACGGCTGATTAAATAGGTAGGCTTTAATATCATACTCTTTATTTCCATTACATCCTTCGTTGCACCGTATTTTTCCTGAATATGTGGAAATATCACAATACTAAAAAACCTTGGAAGCGAACCAATCTGGCTAACCGCCATAAGGCCTATTGTATAAAGACCCAATTGTTCAAGCCCAAGCATCTTACCGATCATTATCTTGTCAATATTAAGGAATGTACGGTAAAGTATACCAGACAAAAATATTGCTAAACCGATCTTGAGCAGATGCCATATTTGAACCAAATCAAATTCCAAGGAAAACCTGATATTCCCCCATCTTTTTGCAAAATAAAAAGATAAGGCTGTTGAAACCACCATCCCAGCGGCAAATCCGTTTACGTTAAAAAGGAATGCACCTGGAAGCGCAAACACCGCAATAAACAAAGAATTAAAAACAACCACTTTACTCACTATAGAAATCTGCTTTCTTGCTCTTAAGATAGTGAGTACCAGGTTATACATTTGAGTCACAAAAACCAGTACCGCAACAATCTTCACACCAGTCTTTAATAAAGGGTCAGTAAAAAAAGTAAATGAGAGTATCCAGATTACAACTGAACCTACCAAACTTACAACAATAAGATATGAAAATGTTACATTCTGTATTTTCCCGGCTTTTACGACTTCTTTAGCCCCTATACATTGTGGCACCTCACGATAAAGCGCATTTTTTATGCCCAGACTTATATACATTCCATAAAGTAAAATCACGCTTAAAAGTGCCCAGCATCCAGCTCCGCTAACGCCTAAGACCCTTTTAGAGAAAATACTCACAACAAAGCCGATAACAATGGTAATATAATTAGCCCCAGAGTAAAGCAGAGTGTCTTTGATAATAACATGTTTTTGCTTCATAAATATTCTAACGCTTCTAAGGTATATTTCACCCCTTCACTCCAACCGGACATCGAGAAGATCTTATCGCACTCTGATATCTTCTGTAAATTTTCTTCTAACCTTGATCAACTATGCTGTCATGTGAAAAAACATCCTTCTTGCATCTCATGATGTCTATTCGATGTAATTTTTGCATCATTTTATATTCTTCTCTTTTTTGACAGGAAGTTGGCAACCTCAAGATCCAAGTTAGAAGCTATCCTATGGGCGGCCACTGGATCTATCACTATATGTCCAGTACGCCCCACAATAAAGCCCTTATGCTTCTTAAAAGCCTTAAGAGTGACTAAGCTCGCTCCGCCTTCTCTTCTGTATATATAGTCTCTTTCTAATTTAGGAAATATACTCTCTTTAAATGCCGGAACCATGCCATGGCCATTATGCTTATAAAAGATATTGTTGTCTGGACGCACACATATTACAGAATCAACATTGAACACCTGGATTGTATTTATCATCTTCTGTATATATATAGACTCAAGAAATGGATACTCTATCGACAACTGCAAGATTGCCATTTTAGACTTATATTTATCAACTGAAACATCTGGCAGTATATCCTTAACCGTATCAACCAACCCTTCATTGAGTTGTGCCTTAACCCTCTCCCTTTTAATAAACTTTACCTTTCGACTACCCTTATAGTTACTCCTCACATATTCTTCTACCCTCTTGTCTGGAGAACTTACAACTACCTTAAATATATCCTTAACTCCCAGTGCCGAGGTAACTATCCAATCCAGGATCTTCTTTCCACCAACTGTCCTTAAAGAAATATCCTCCGGATCCATGTCTTCACCCCTTACAGGGACTACTGCCAAAGTCGGAAGCTTACCGCCCGCTCTCTTTGACACAAGGTCTTTTTTTATTTTTGCTCTTGTTTTTAATATCTTTGTCTCATCTCCGGTAAGATTTCGTCCATGTCTCCTGTAATAAAATAAGGGTAAATTTATATTTTCAACCTTATACTTCTCGATAAATCTGAGCCATAATTCATAGCCATCCTGACATTTGTAACCCTCCGAATACCCCCCAAGATCTAAAAGGCACTTTGTCCTGATCATTGTACATGCGCCGTGGGCAGGCTTATCTAAAAGAGTAATCTCCCCCTTATCAAAAGAAAAACGTCTTTCATGTCCGGTTACATTACCATAAGCATCAACATAATAGTAATCGGCAAAAACCATACCGATTTCATCATTATCCTTAAGTGCATTCGACATAAGAAGCAGTGCATTTTTATCCAGATAATCATCAGCATCCAATCTAACTATAAATTCTCCCCTTGCTGATCTCAAGGCGATGTTATTAGTAATGTTCAATCCCTTGTTTTTCTGGAAAATTGTACGAATATTCTTTTTCCCTTCATATGCCTGGATTATACCCCTTGAATTATCAGTAGACCCATCGTCAATTATTATTAACTCAAAGTCCTTCATAGTCTGAGCTAATACACTTTCTATGGACTTCTTTAAATATTTGCCATAGTTGTGATTCGTTATATATACCGTAACAAGAGGACTTTTTTTCATATCATCCCTTTCTGGGGCTTTCAGGTACACCAGCCAATGTCAGACTATCAGAGTAGCAGGAATGATCCAGATAATCCTGAAGTTTCATAATAATGTCACCCGAAGCAGTTAAAACATCAAGATTTCCCGTATGAACACCTATTTGCATTAACAGTTCATATATATCCATTCCGTAATACCACGCTGCTTTTGGCGAAAAACCACCTCTCTTAAAAAGTGTAGCTGCAGACGCATCAGTAAAACACATTATATGTCCCATTGGGTCAAGATGCCTGATTACACTATCAGAAATAATGCATTGAATAGCCGTACTTAAACTATCCCATCTGGGTAATTTCGCGATCATTAGAGCACTTTTCTTAGAAGCTAGCAATTCATGCGCAGTTTGTACTATCTTCAAAGGATTTGGAGTATGCTCTAAAAGCCCCCAAAATGTAACTACATCTACATTCTCGAACTTACAAAAGTCCTCAACGAAGTCTCCTCCATGTAAATCAATTTCAAGACAATCTTTAGCAAATTTCCTGCTAGGTTGGCTAAGCTCTATTCCCTCAGCCTCAAGACCACTCTTCCTGCAGGCCTTCACAAAGTGCCCCGCACCGGAGCCAACATCTAATATTCTCCTTGGCAATGTACCATGAACTTCTTTATATGTCTTAACCATCCAATCTACCCATGGCATAGCTATCTTATTTGTCCTAAAGTCAATCATCTCTTTATCGGTATAAGTCGAAGCATAATTTACATTTGAAAGATAAAACTCTCCTATAGCCTTTTTGGATGCTCTATTCACAACATATACATGTGAACATTTTTTACATTGACTATATTTCGCGCCATAGATTACAACCTTTTCTTCACTGTCTACCACACGAGCATCACAAACAGGGCATACATCGACCGCTTCATAGTCCGGCACAGCGTATAATTCTTTTCTCGTTCTTTTAAAATATTTTATCTGTTCCTTGATCTCGGATAAAACCCGTTTCTTTAAGGCAAGCAGGTCTGTTTTTTTACCGATTGTTATGGCTATTTCTGCTTCATCAATGATATTGTCATTAGAATCTTTACATATCCATTTTTCTTTCCTATCCCCACCTACGCACCCTAACGGATGCTCTCTATACCATTTAGACATAAGTCACCTTTTTTTAAATGAAATCGTTTTTTGACAATTCCTGATTCTTACAGACTTTCTTGATAACTTTTTTACCCAAAACCTCTTTATAATCTCTAGCGTCTATGCCATGATTCGGTCTCAAACATACCAGATCCTTTCCAGAAACCTTCTTCCCCTTTCTCAAATCATTAGAGGGGTATAAAGCCCTTCTGAAAGTTTTTCTATGATACACTTCTGAGGGCATTACCGTTTTTTTACCATCACCTAAAAAACTAGATATTCTGGAAATATTTCTCCTCAGGAGAACAACTTCTTTAGGAGTCAGGGAGATTTTGTGGTCTCTAAAAACCTTACCTTTTCTGGAATCAGTAAAATGGAACTCTAAAATTTCAGCTCCTAAAGCGACTGCTGTCTCTAATGCAAGTGAACCAATAGTATGGTCTGAATATCCTATAGTAAGTTTAAGCCTCCGCTTTAAACTTACTAACACCCTTAGATTTGCATCTGTATCCGGAGTAGGATAGGCAGATGTACACTGTAAAAGTGCGAGCTTCTTTTCGGACATCAACCTTGGATTTACCGAAGCAATGAAATCGACAGAACCCCTTACTTCTCTGAGTGTAGACATTCCTGTGGCCAGAATAGTAGGCTTGTTCTTTTTAATAATTTCTTTGATTACTGGATATGCCGTCATATCTCCAGAGCCAATTTTGTAAATACCAATATGTTTATCTATCCAGTCAAGAGTAGAAATATCCCATACTGAAGCGATATAATAAACATTGTTCCTTGCACATATCCTTGCAAGTTCTATATGCTGCCCCCTGGAAAGTTCAAACTTCTTAAAATGGTTAAAACGATCTAAGCTCTCTTTTGGATTCACTAAAGATTGTGCACTATATATTTGGAATTTAACAGCATCAACCCCAGACTCTATAGCCATATTAGTGAGTCTTTTAGCATACTCAAAATCACCTTCATGGTTGCCTCCTATCTCGGCAATTAAGAAAATGCCATTCTTTCCAGTCCATATAGTTTTAGCATTTTGACAGCTCATACATCTCCTTAAATGAATATTCTGTATGTGGCTTGCGCATCTTCCTGACAATACTATTTAAGAAAACAAAATCTTCTTCATTATCCAATGCAAGTCTTAACCCAGACGCCTGTGGACAAGCTTCATTCATAAAGAAAAAAGCATTATCTAATGCTCCGTTCTCATACAAATAAAGAGTTACATGTTCAAAATGTGATGGATCATCAAACTTCCCAACTATGTTCTTATAGAATGCTGTTTTCAAGATCTCAACACACATTCCTATTGGAAAGGTTCTACCTTTAACATTGGAAATAAAATCATATCCTCCTTCTATCGCAATATCTACCATCTCGTCAATTAATACCGCATCAGGGAAAACATTATCGCCATTTATTCTAATGAAATAATCAAATCTATTTTCTTGAGCGCACGCCAGAATCCTGTTTGCAACATTTTCATTCTCGCCCCTATAGCACTTAATATCATTATTGGAGCAAAATCCGGCTATCTTGTCGTCGTTCTTTTCATTGGATGTAGCAACGATGATACTCTGTGCTCTGGTAACCAGACTTAGCCTTTCATAGATATATTCCAATACTATCTTAGGGCCTATTTTTTTAAGTATTTTTCCAGGCAATCGGGTAGAGTCGTATCTACAAAGTATAATTATCCCAATGTTCACTTCCTTTCTCCGATTACTTTTGCAGGAATCCCCCCAACTATTGAAAAGTCGTTCACATTCAGAGTAACAACTGCTCCTGCAGCCACTACAGCTCCATTCCCTATCTCCACTCCTTTAAGTATCTTAGCCCCAGTTGCTATCCAGACTCCTTCACCAATTTTAACGGGAGCAACATCATTAGGCTGTTCATTAATCTTCTGTTCTTTTTCAATATTATGATCGCTATCCACAATGTATACGAAAGGAGCAATGAGACAATCAGAACCTATGGATATCTTATCCGAAGCAAAAATGTACGTATGATATCCTATGGTTGTTCGTGCCCCGATAGATATTTCAGAATCATTATTTGCAGTACAAACTTTGACACCTTCTTTTAAAACCACATCATCGCTTATTGAGATATTCTTTCTAAATCTGAAAAGTTGGACATTTTTATCAAAGTACACATTTTTGCCACACCGCCCAAGGAGAGGTTTGAAATACAAATATCTTATATGGTTTAATAGGCCAAACTTTAAATGTTCTCGAAACTGATTAACAGGTTTCTCTGTTTCCATATTAATTCCTTCTATTACCAGCTCCAGTCAAAACTTCGAATACATCATCGTTTCTAAAGGGAATCCTTACAGGCGCCGCACAATTTCCCGTAGTAATATCTTCAAGAAACCTGTTCAAAGAATTTACCGCGTCTTCATCTGTTTGAAAAACAGATATATTATCACCGAATAAAGGAAAAGCGTTTTCATCAATATGGGAGGAAATAAATCCTGGAATTAGACATAAAAGTGGCTTGTCTAACATCGCGCCTTCGAATAACGGTGTTGTTGGCCGATCTACCACTACACCATCTATTTTTCCAATATATTCACGCATCAGTCGAGTCTCTAGAAATATATTCTTACTATTCTTTGATTTTATATATGGAACAATAGATTTTGATGCCCATTGTCTGGTGGTATTATTAGCATGCTTATATATAAATTCAAACTCCCGCTTTGTAGCAAAGAGATTGATCAGTTTCTTTTGCAACTCATAATACCACAAAACCGGATATGTCATATTATTATAGCATCTGGAATGAATGTTCGACTTTGAAGCCGGCACATAGAGAATAGTCTTCTTATCAGATAGATCCCTTTTTCCTTCTCTATCTATATTCCTACTTGTTCTTTTTGTCATGGTATTAGTTAAACGATACGGCATCTGGAGTATCTTCGTATTGTTCACATAGTCATAACAGACTGCCCTTTTAAATCTCTCTTCCGCAAGAGGCTCAAATGTGAAATAGTAATCAAAATTGTCTATATCATTTATGTGCCAATTTCGGTTGTTATATATATCTGTACCATGCTGAAAACCTATCCTGTCAATATTCGCCTTTTTAGCTGCGATAAGAGCACTTTTAGAATTATTGTCAGATGCACTGGTTGCTACCACCATATCAATATCCAAATTTTTATAAAACTCGATGAACCGTTTAGATTTAAATAAGATTTCACTACAAACATCCTCAATAAAATATTTTAGATATGGTAAAACTAACTGAGTAGCATCAAACCTACATTTTTCATTTATCCATTCAACCAGAGAGCTTTTGCCTCCAAATGTACTAGAAAGTAAATCTGTCTCTGTCTTGATACTTTTATAATAAGAATCTTCGCACATATGCTTAAAAGAGAAAACCGGTTTTTCAAACATATCATTCATATAATATACTACATCGTCGCTTAGGTAATAAACATTACACCCTTTTCTCAAGAATTGCCTTGCAAGATGATCAGGAACGATTGTCGAAGTGTGCAGGAACAATACATTCCTTTTGTATTGTTGAGCCCTTGATAATGAGCTAAAATAAGATGTAAATTTTTTGTATTTAATCATATGATATCCTGACTTAATCACTTTCCGAACAGAATATCTAAAGCGCTCTCCATTGGTACATCTATCCGGGCGCACAGGTTTACCAGAAAACCCTTCTCCTTCAAATCCGATTTCCTCAAATTTAAAAGAACTATCTTTTTCTTCACTAAGTGCGGAAAAAATCTGCTGGAAGAATTTGGTCCTCTCACTGCTATTATAGCGATGTATCTCTCTGGCCTGTGACCCCTTTGAAGAATCGTATATATACGCTATCTCACACCCATTATTATTCTCAATGAACCTTTTTGCTATATAGGACTGAATAACAAGTGTATCGACCAGATACTTAATACTGTTAAAGTAGGCCCTGGTAATATTCAAACTTAGTTCGTCGCATAATTTAATATTCTCTTTAAGGAAGCGATCAAATTCTTCTATCCACTCAAGTTGCTCAAAAAAGTATTTATCCTCGTCTTTTCTCAAGGCACTTTCATCATAGTAGTCTTCCAATATCTTATAACTAATACCCCGTTTGCCCAGTTTGTATGAGACGTCAGGAAGAAGTGAAATTACCGTACCTCCCGAAATATCTATATTCGGGCTATAATCTTCTATTAAATAATATTTATTATTCTGCATATAAAGCTCATAACAATGTATTGCTATGAAAACAACTTATTGTTCGTCTACTGTACTACCCCTTCATGAAGCCGCCTGGCACCTTTATCACAAGCGTTTCCACTCTTACCTTCTTACAAATTCGAGGAAATGAGGGATAAAGAACAATTTAAAGTAATAGATAAATACTATAGAAATCCATAAAATGAATAAAGATTTTAGGATAAATTTCATTATAGTTTTTCCGTAAAGTGTGACTGGACACTTGTCAGGTTGTTATATCTCTTTTCCAAATAGAGCACCTCTTATTCAGTAAGCCAGCTTTTAGGCAAATTCTTTTCTATCTCAATATTCTTAAAATCTTTACTTTGCCTGACACCTACTTCTTTTACCCATTTAGCCATTTTATCGAGTCCTTCGGATAAGGAATTTCTGACTTGACAATCGAAATACCTTCTGAGCTTGCTATGGTCGGAAAAAGCATGTTTTACTTCATTTCTTTCTTCGAAATGAATTGTTTTCTTCTCAACATTAAATAACTTACATACTTCTTCAGCCAGATCATTTACGGTAATAGGTGTATCTGTACCCACATTAAATATTTTATTATACGCATCTTTAACAAATATAGAGTTCGCTATAACTGATGATATATCTTTTATATAGGTGAATGCCCTGGCCTGTGCACCATCTCCAAAGATTGTCAATGGTTCTCCTTTCATTATTTGGTTCATGAAAATACCAACTACATTTCGATACTTGTCGCCAATGTTCTGCCTCTCACCATAAACATTATGAGGCCTAAATATAATAGAATTTAATCCAAACATTTCATTACTTACTTTCAATTCCTGTTCCACAGCATATTTTGCAATTCCATAGGGATCCTCTGGAGCTGGAATCATATCCTCAGTCATAGGAGGTTGCCCTGCACCGTAAACGGCAATCGACGAAGTAAAAACAAAACACTTCACATTATGGTTAACCGAAGCATTAATAAGATTAACACTTCCAATAAGATTATTCTCATAATTGAAACGTTTGATAAAGTGGCTTAGTCCTTCTGCGGCGTAAGCTGCCAGATGAAAAACATATTCAAATTTGTACTCTACAAAAAGAGATTCAATAAGTTCTAAATCTGTTATGCTACCTTTAATTAGCTTTGCTCTCTTGTGAACATTTTCCTCGAATCCACCAGACAAATCGTCAAGCACAATAACTTTATTCTCCAACCTTATCAACTCATCCACAACATGAGAACCAATAAAGCCTGCCCCACCGGTCACAAGAACTGTTTTCATATTAACCATCTTTCTCTCCTAACACATCAAATCTGTTTTTACCAGGAAAGAACCCTTATTAACGTTCTGAACATCAAGGCAAAATTCATTTTGATGCTAATTATAACTTAATGTTTCTTCCGTTTTGGAAGATTAGATACAAAAATCATTATGGGTATGCTAATAAGAGTACACAAACCTAATTTCAAACCGTAATTAAAAAGAGTTGGATCATAAACGAATTTTACCAGATGTTCACCCTTAGGGACAATGACGGCCCTCATCACAGTATTTGCCTTCATGATTTCTACCTCTTCCCAATCAACAAAAGCCTTCCACCCCGGATAAAATGTATCACTGAGGACCAGTATCCCACTTACTGGTGTATTAACATTTAATATTACCTTGTTTGAAGAGTAATCTTTAATCTCGATAGCGGCATTGCCGTGTTTACTGCCTGGTTTATTATTAAAACTGGCAGGTTCTTCGTTAAGCACCACAATATCCACAGGGTTAAAATCCTTACTTGTTAGAAACTCCAAAGCCTCTTGCCCGTCACCGATTACCTTGTAATCTGAGACAAAGAATGCACGAGGTAGTAACTCATTATTTTTATATACTTTTACCTTCTCATCGCTATATGCCAGCCCCACTCTTTTATCTTTAATCTCTTCACAAGCTATAATGTACTTCACATTTAACAGGCTCAGCAGATTAAAGCTTTCACTTAAGGAGCTCAAAGATGGTTCTAAACGCCCAAGCGAATCATCAACATCTCCCAGATTTCTCATAAACTTATAATAATCATTCATAACCAATGGACTATAAGCACCCACATCGGAAACCTGAAATGACATATTGTAATTAGGTAAGTATGTTGAAAGGTCATCAGGAGCGCCTGTCGGAATGAAACTATAAACTCTGTATAGACTTGTATCCTTTTTTATAAACTCTATTGCTGCTGGCGTTTTTAAAGTTTCCCTAACCGGTGCCATATTTCCTCTAAAACCGGTTCCAAAGAAACTGAAAATATAAAGGTCAAGTACAATTACTACTACGCACGCAAACTGAAAACTACCTAAAGAAATCCATCTCCTTATATATTTGATGATGAAGAACGAAACTACAATAATCACTATTGATGATACATTAAATTTATTAAATATGGATGTACTTGTGATCAACATTTGGAATATCGAGTCCACTTTGTTGTAATAAACATCAAGCGAGTGCCTGTGAAAGGGTTTTCCATAGATATTTTTCTCTACATAGCGTCTGCCAAAATCTATTAGAATTCCCTTACCAAAGAACAGAACAATATTCGTAATAACCAAAATTGTAATTGCACCTATAGAAACATAAAATATCGTTTTTTTGGATTTTGTATTTTGTTTCTCATCACTAGCAGTTGAACAATACCTGTCAAAGCCACAACCTGCCAGGATGGCAAGAGAGAAAACTGTAAAAAATAGAAATTTTGCAGGGACCCTCAATCCATAGAACCCTATGGCTTTAATTATAAGAACATAAAGCGGGCTATATTTACCAAATGCCAGAAGCAGTGAAAACAAGGCCAGGAAAATAAAGAACCAGGAAAATCGATCCTTTCTGAAGAAAACAACTACAAGCGAAAGAAAAAATGGCAGGACTCCTATATATAACAAACCTCCAGAAGCAAGATCACATCTCGGTAAGAGTAACTGTATCATTCCCAATGGAGAATAAGATCCCAGCATACTGAATTCGATACCAATATCCTGCCGACTCGAAAACCGGCTTAACTCCACAGTAGCAAATAATTGTGCCGCAGAGAGTCCAAATGCCACAAATGCGCCTATAAGATAAAAGATCGCAACACGTATACTCTTTTTAAAACCCCTGTGTTTTAAATGGTAGAAGTACAAATACACAACAAAGTAAAGCGTTGAAAATATAATCGAATACAGAGCGAACTGGAGATATCCTGCTAAAATCTGAACGCCTACAACAATTCCTATAAGTATTCCATAAAGCAGTTCCTCCTTTTTAAACAGTTTTTCTGTAAGGAACAGTACAAGCGGGAACCATACCAATACCTTTAATGACATCATGCTGTAAAAACAACCTCCATAACTACTACCAAACAGATAGGCAATAACGGTAACGGTTGCTGCTGCCTTGCTCATGCCAATTTCCCTTACATATATATACATAAAGATACCTGTCATGACAAAGTGCAGGAGGATGTTATAGGTATATGCTATCTTATACGGAAGGAAAAAATACATAATCAAATTAAGCGGATACAGGGCCCCTATCTGACCTTCTGCAAGTATGGGGAAGCCACTATGCATATATGGTGTCCAGAGAGGAAGAGAAAGATTACCCAGCGAATCTGCCAGAAATCTTGTCCAAGGGATATGCTGCGCACTGTAGTCACCCAGCAGAAAAGACTCCTTCAATATGACGAACTTCCATAGGAAAAGAGAGATAACAAATACAAACGTAATCACAAATGGATTTTCTTTGAAAAATGAAATAGTTTTCTCTTTATTCATACTATCTTATTAATTACTAAGCAGATTAGCCCAAGCCCTCTTTACAATAAATTTCAACTGGGAAACAGACTTTATTTCTCTGAGAAGTCTGTAAAAAATTGCTGGCCTTAAATAAAATTTCAGATTAGCGGATCTTTGGAGCCCTTTTAACTGATCAGCATTCATCCCATCAGGAACATAAGGGACATCACATTGTGACATTTTAGTCCAGTCTAAACCGTCTATCTTGTGCTCTTTCAGCAGATCTTCATAAACACTTGTACCCGGCAGCGGCAGAAAATTATAGAAGGCTGCCCTGGAAAGGTCTAATTCCCTGGCGAAGTCTATAGTTTCCCTGATATCATCTATCGTCTCACCCGGGTAGCCAAGAATAAAGAAACCATTTACATCCAATCCAACACTCCTAACCATATCAACCTGCCTTTTAATCTCGGAGATTTTCAGTTTCTTCTTCATCATGTCCAGTACTCTTTGACTGCCGGACTCTATACCAATCGAAACGTAGTAACAACCGGCTTTGCGCATCAATACCAATATCTCTCTGTCAAGGCTGTCCAGCCTTAAACCATTCGGGCAACACCAGCTGATATCAAGCTTTCTACGTATCAACTCTTCACAAAATTTACGGGCAAATTCCTTGTCTAAAGTAAAATTATCATCTAAAATGTGTATCTCTCTGACGTCATACTTATTATAGAGAAGGTCAATCTCCTGCATTACATTTTCTATGGACCGAAATCTTAGCTTTCTTCCAGTCACGTTATAACCGGCACAAAATGTACACAAGAAGGGACATCCTCGCGTTATAATCATAGGTGCAACGGGTTGATTCTTGAATATGACTCCTTGTGGTGCAGACTGATAACCTGAAATATCAATCAGTTCCCAGGCCGGAAAAGAAACGGCATCCAGGTCATTCTGAAAAGTCTGGTCATTACAGCAAACTTTACCATTGCTCTTCCATATTAAACCTGGAACTCTTTGCAACTCACTTTCATCCAGAAAATCTCTATTCCATGGCTCATCAACACAGGATAAATACTCTATCATCTTTAGAAATCCATCCTCACCCTCTCCCCTGAAGCCATAGTCTACACCGGGATAGTCATCCCAGATATTCTCTGACCTTGAAGATGGATGCGGTCCACCTACAAATGTCACAATTCTGGTATTTATCTCTTTTACAAGGCCGATGCTTTGTTCAACAGAAGGAATATCGTGTGAAAAGGACGAGAACCCAACAACATCAGGATTGTATTCTTTAACAAAGTTTGTAAATTGAGGATAATCGTACCCTCGCTGAACGCAATCAAGGATGTCTACCGCTATACCACTTTTCTTGAGTGATGACGCCAGATAACCCAGACCCATTGGGGGAACCACGTTCAGCACAAGCCTTTCAGGTGTTACAGGTCTAACCAGCAGTACTTTCATTTCTCTTCAGCTTTTTAATTTCTTTGCGAATCCGATACAATTCTATTAGCGTCATGGGGATATGCTTGAACGAGACAGTTGTTTTACCTGCCGTTCTTGGAAAGTGAGGAACACCAACCTCAAGAACATTGAATCCAAAATGTCTTGCCTTTGCCAATATTTCCGTATTAACAAAGAAATTCTTTGATTCAATCTTAATATTGGAGAAAATATCTTTACGAAATACTTTAAATGCACAATCTATATCCTTGACATTCAGGTCAAACAAACATCCGACAAGGCTGTTATATCCCCAGGACAGAAACCGTCTAAGGAATGGATCTTTACGTTTAAGTCTATACCCTATTATTATCTCTACTGCATCCGTCTTGATTAATGGCAAAAGAATGTCCAGTCCTTTTATATCAAATTGTCGATCTGAATCTGTGAAGAAGACATATTTGTATTTACTGCTTTTAAACCCCTCCTTAAGAGCGCTGCCATATCCCTTATTTATTGAATGATGTATTGCTCTGACAGAACCGTTTTTTTTAGCTAATCGTTCCGCAATCTCTCCGGTACTATCTGTAGAGCCATCATTGATTACTATTATTTCATACTTCTCCTCTCTTGAATTAAAATACGACTGGATATCATTTACTGCAGCTTCTATATTTCCTTCTTCGTTCAAGGCGGGAAGAATAATTGATATACTGTTTATCATAATTATATTTTTAAACTAAAAACATGTTGATACGGCTTCAAATAAAGAATTACCAAAAAAATTCTCATTTTACAGATGCATTTATAATTAATGAACCTGCAATTTCCTTAATAAGTGGCATCTTTTCTGCCAAAGCCCCTATTTTATTAACTACTGGTATCATAAACGGAGGTGTCCATGGATGGAGAAAGTCAAACGGAACGATAGATATATCTGTGAATCCCACCCTCTTCAGGTCACGAGAAAGCTGCCATCTGAAGAATGCCGTTTCATCTAATGTTTCTCCCAGTATTCTAATTTTCTTAATAGGCTTAACATTTTTCTGAATAAGCAATTGCGGATTCATCATATTTGGCTCACAAAACACTATCCTGCCACCCTTCTTTAATACCCTTCTTACTTCCGGAAGAATGGCATCCATATTTAAGTGATGCAAAACACATATTCCCACTACCGCATCAAATGTCATATCACTAAAAGGCATTTGCTCTATATCAGACTGAATAAATTCAACTTCTGAAAGATCAACCTCCTGTTTCGCTTTTCTCAGTAGGTCGTGTGAGATATCGATCGCAGCAAGATCAGCCTTTTTCTTACTGATCTTTCTTGTAAACATACCCGTACCGCAGCCAATCTCAAGGACGCTTCTCCCTCTGACCATATTTGCCATGTCTATCAGTATGTCCGTCCTCCTCTCAGCTCTCAATTTCCCGGCGGTTGTACCCCAGCCCCACAACCATTCGGCATCCTCCTGGATTTCTCTGCCTCGCTTTATCTCTACCGATTTATCCTGTAACATAAAATATTGTATTAAATATTCTGCCTGAAAATTTAGTTGCGACTTTTATACAAAAGCTGAAGTCCAGAATATAGATAGCTGTTGAGGACTCTCAGTGATCTTATATTCATGAGTGTCCTTATGATATACTGCGGCCTGAAATAGAAACTCTTTAAGGCCTTCTTCCTTAACCCAATAAGTTCCTCGGTAGACAAGTGAAAAGACCTTGCCAGTGGATTTGCATAGTCAAAGCCTGATAAACTGCTTAAATCACACAAGGCACTCTCTTTTGCAATTTCGTAATACTCAGTCCCGGGTAACGGATACGCAATATTAAAATCTACAAAGTCACCGTCAAGTTTCGTAGCGAACTCTATCGTGTCCATAGCTGTCTCCCTCGTCTCCCAGGGTAACCCCAGAACAAACAGAAGATAAGTTTTGATTTTGTATTTCTTGCATGATTTAACGGCTGTCTCAGTCTGCTCTATCGTTATGCCCTTCTTCATTTTATCCAGCATACCCTGATTCCCGCTCTCGACACCAAATCCGATAATCCAGCATCCCGCCTTTTTCATCCACCCCAAGCGTTCCTCATCTATGGTATCAACCCTGCTGTTAGTTCCCCACCTTATCTTCAGGCCCTCATTAACAATCATTTCACACAATTTTATTACCCATTTCTTGTCCATAGTAAAAGTATCTGACCTAAAAAAGAATACCTTAATCTTATATCTTGTTAGACACTCCTTAATCTCCCCTAACACACTTTCAGGAGACCTGATCTTAAATTTATGACCTGAAACGGCAGGTACCGCACAGAAAATACACTTATGAGGACAACCGCGTCCGACATGGATGAAAGCAATGGGCTCTCTCGTATCAGGAGTTATATAAAGATTATTATTCAATAAATGCCTGGCAGGAAATGGCAGTGAATCCAGGTTCTCCAACAATGGCCTGTCTTTGGTCTTCAACACATTACCGTTTTCTCTATATGCAATGCCTGGCACATCTGATAAATTATCTTTCAAGAATAGATCTGAGACTGCAAATTCACATTCCCCCCTTATGACGACATCTAGGTCAGGCCACTCTTTAAGAACCTCCTCATCATTCTTCATATAATGCGCACCCTTTGAAACTGTCAGTATGTCACTGCGAATCTCTTTTGCCAGTTTACACGCCTTCAAATCCTCCTTAATTGTCGGTGTTATAATACTTATAATCAGCATATCAGGACTGATCTCCTTGATATCATTAGCAAGATTTTCCCAGTCTTCTTTCTCTGAAGGATAATCTTTAATCCTGCATTCTACTCCTACTTTTTCCAGAGAAGCGGCCATATATGCCAAGTCCATTGGTGCCCTGTGCGGCTGTGCTGTCATGCCCTCAGTAGGGGCTTGGCACCTGTCGTCTCTCATATAGAGACCGGTTGGAGGATATATCAAAAATGCCTTCTTTATTTTCAACCTCGACCTCTCAGAAGCTTCTTCCCGAACAAATTATAGAGAACCGAGACTACCTGACTGATAATCCATTTTAGCTCACTGAAAGAGTGGATGCTGAATAAAATATCAGCAACCTTTGAGGGTCTGAAGTAGAAGCTCTTAAAGGCCTTCTTGTTAAACGCAACAACTTCTTCTCCTATTGTAATGTCGTCCTCAAAAAATGCTGTTCCATCAAAGAAACCTGCTTCAACCCCGTTATCAACATCCTTTAGAAAGGTCCCGTTTTTTTTCACATAGTCATAAACCACAGTTCCCGGAAACGGTATACAGATAGCAAAATTTGCAAAATGCGGATTCGCCTTCTTCGCAAAATTTATTGTATTCTGCATGCTCTCCCCATTGTCACCAGGCAATCCAAAGATAAAATAACCATGAACTACTACATTTTCCTCTCTGAACCACTTGATTACATCTCTAACCATATGAAGCTTTAGTTTCTTCTTGACAGATTCCAGGATTCTTTCATCGCCGGACTCTACCCCTACGCCTACCTTGAACACTCCTGCACGTTTTAACTTCCCTGCCAATTCTCTAGTCAACCTGTCCACCCTTAAACCATTGTGACAGTTAATAGCAAGATCATACCTCCCATCGATAATACTATCCAGAATACTGTTTGTACGTTCTGGGTTTAAATTAAAGTTATCATCCAGAACATCGATCTGCTTTACGTTAAGGTTTTTCATAAGCCAGTCGATCTCGCCAAGGACATTTTCTGCAGATCTCATCCTGAATGTTGACCCGAAAACACTCTTGTTACAATATGTACATTGATATGGGCAACCTCTACTTGTCAGTATTGGTGCCATATATGCCTTTTTGATTCTTGCCTTCCTACTGTACTCCTTGAGAGGTGGCTCCATCAGGTGATACGCAGGAAAGGGAATGCTATCCAGATCTCCTATCAACTCTGGGCGTACATTTATTCTTATCTCTTCATTATGCAGAGAAGCAGTGCCAGGGATATCCTTTAGCTCTGATTTACTCTCCCAGGCACGAACGATTTCCAGAAAAGGCACCTCTCCTTCTCCATTCACTATAACATCAGATACCTTAAGAAATTTCTCTGGGTGCAGAATTGGTAATGGGCCGCCAACAACCAGTAACTTCTCAGGGAATCTCTCCTTTACTATCTTACAAAGTTCAATAGCCGCCCTCTGTGTAACAACATTAGACGAAACGCCTATAATATCAGGAGCATATTCTACTATCTTCTTTATTACCTCTTCATTTTTCAGGCGTAGCACATTTGCATCAAGAACCCTCACATTCTTGTAACCAGCATTCTCCAAGACAGATGCTATATACGCCAGACCTAATGGAGGATAAACGGTGCCTTCTGTCCCTGTCGCATAGTAAGGAAATTGATTTATAAGCAGTATTTTCATGTAACCATATTAGAATCTTCAGTTGACAATTCTATACTTTATTAACGTGTATATTGCCCACAAACCATCTTTCCACGTAATTTTCTTGCCTTCCAGATTTTCTCTGGGTGCATATGAAATAGGGATTTCATAGATTTCGTATCCCTTTTTCAACACTTTTGCAGTAAATTCAGGACAGAATTCAAACCTTCTGCACTTAAGGTTTATGTCATTCATTACACTCCTGTCAAATACCTTATAGCAGGTGGCTTCATCAGTAATCTTTGTGTGATATAGGACGTAAACCAGAAAATTCAATATCTGTATGCAAACAAAGTTCCCAATATAGAGAAGCTCAAATGGATGCTTCTTCAAACTACGGATTATCCAATTCTTCATAAATGTGATTCTCTTGACTTTGTAGAATCGAGACCCATAGACTATTTTTGCCTTACCCTTAATAATAGGATCTAACAAATTATGATATTCTTCCGGATCATATTCCAGATCTGCATCCTGTATTAACACTATATTCCCTTTAACATGGCCTAGTGCTGTCCTGATTGCAAAACCTTTACCCTGGTTCCGCTCATGATAAAGTATTCTCAAGTTGCTATCTTGTTCACACCTGCTCTCAAGCAACTCACGAGTTCCATCCGTGGAAAAATCATCGACAATTAGGATCTCTTTGTCGATATCAACCTTTAAAACCCTGTTTATAAGTGTTTCAATAGTTTTTCTTTCATTATAAACGGGAATAATAACGGAAAGTCTCATAATATTTGTATTGACGAAGACAGTGTCAGTCTTGTTTTTCAGGCTTGCCGCAACTAAGCCGGATTTGCAGAACATCCAGAAACATCTTCGCCGAATCCCGAATCAACCTGACTTTACTTCCAGCTGAGTTATACCAGCAAATCGGAACCTCTTTTACCTTTAATCCCATGAGTTTTGCGATATACAAAACTTCAACATCAAACGAGAATCTACAAGACTTTAAAGTATTAAATACTTCCAATGCGGCATCTCTCCGAAAACATTTAAAACCGCACTGAGTATCATAATAATCCAGACCAAGAAAAAGTTGAATAACCTTATTAAATGACTTTCCCATGAGTTGGCGATACCATGCCTGATATAACATAATCTGTGACCCTGGCATAGCCCTTGAACCTATTGCTATCTGATATCCATTATTCATCCAGTGGAGAAGTTTATCAAGTTCTCCTATGGGAGTTGAAAAATCTGCATCGGCAAACAAAACAATTTCTCCACTGCTCTTAAAGATTCCTTCTCTGACAGAATATCCTTTTCCCTGATTATTCTTGTTCTCCAAGACTACAAGGTTAGTGATTTCTTTTGAATACATTCTTACCAATTCCACAGTCTTATCACTACTACCATCATCAACCACTATTATCTCAAAGTCATATCCCTGCTTCTTCAGGTAAACATTTGTCTTTGACAATGTCTCCCCTATTCTCTTCTCTTCGTTGTAAGCGGGTATTACCACTGACATATACATTGTTTAGTAGATTAAGTAGTAAACCCTATGGCCATTTTGAAACCATTAAAATATCTTTTAATATCTTCAAAAGAACGTATACGTTTGAGTTTCTTAAAAATAAATTTGAACCGAAAATAAAACATTCTCATTGCCATCTTCTCTATGGCAAGAATCTGATCTTCATCTTTGTATCCATATGGAACATAGACCACTTCCCACATATTAAATTTAGAGAAATCGTCGCGTAACCTTCCTGAATTTTTTGCTGCATCATAAAGCTGGGTACCAGGATAAGGAGTCGTAATGCTGAACTGAGCATACTCCGGCTCAAGCTCAATGGCAAAATCAATTGTCTTTTTTGCCATTTCCGGGGTTTCACCGGGTAGAGCTATCATAAAGGACGCCCTAACCTCTATGCCTGCTTCCTTTGTCCATTTATTCGCATTCCTTATCTGCTCTAGTGTAATTCCCTTATTGATGTTGTCCAGCAGTTGCTGATTTCCGGACTCATAACCATAAAAGATATTCCAGCACCCGGCCTTTTTCATAAGCTTCAGAATTTCAAGATTAACAGTATCAACCCTTGAATAACATGTCCATGTCACATTAACTCTATTCTCAATTAAACAATTACAAAACCTCTCCAGCCACTTCTTGTTAACAGTCATAGTATCATCCCAGAACGAGATTTCTTTGATATTGTACTCAGACTTAACATACTTAATGTCTTCTACCACTTTTTCAGGGGATCTTGCCCTTATCTTTTTCCCAAATACCGAGTTATTGGAACAGAAACCACAATTAAACGGACAGCCGCGAATAGAGACCATATGAATTACAGGTTTATTTAAATATTGATTTGGCAATGGCAAATATCTTTCTACTGGCAACAAATCCCATGCAGGACTGGGCAAACTGTCTAAATTCTCAATTTGTTTTCTGGACTTATTAATCTTGATATTATTTTTTTTATCACGAAAGGCGATCCCATCAATAGCCTTTAAGCTCTCAGTATCATTCAATAACTCATTTTTATCCCAACCCATTTCCCTGTATTTATTAATTATCTCCAGGAAAGTCTCCTCTCCCTCTCCATAAACAAGAAGATCCAGCCCGAAATTCTCCCCAAGGGTATCATCCGGCATAATCGACGCATGGTGTCCCCCTATTACAGTCAAAATTCCTGGAAATCTTTCATAGAGGCCCTTTGAGATCTGTACAGTTCTCTGGAATTGTGGTGTCATTGCCGTTATCCCAATCACCCTTGGTTGATGCCTTCCTATATAATCCAACACCTGCCCCGAATCCATGTTTTCAGCCAGAGCATCTATAATCTTGACTGTAAAGGAATGTTCCCTTATATAAGAAGCAATACAGGCAAGGCCAAAAGGAGGCAAATGTCCCCCAACATCTCCAAGCTTCCGATTGCCATACCTTTCTTCTACTGATAATGGAGGAAATATTAAGAGAATGTCCATGGCATAATTAAAAAACTCAGGCTATTTTCAAAACGAATATTTCTTTTCAAATAAATCTCTCTAAACAAATATTGAAAGCCACTTAATTTATAACAGCTGTTCTTCACCGCCCGGCAACTTTACATCGCATATAATTTGTCAGCCCACTTATATTTTCTCACCAGAAGTGGAGCTTTCTGCAACAGACTTGTTTGCTACCTGTACAAAGGAACCAACTAACAGGATGATGATTATGAGATATCTTTCACATTCAAGATTCAGAATTTTCTGCTATTTGAATCTATGCTATATATAGTAATAATTTCACCATTTCGCACTCTTGCATAAACTTCTTTACTCTTCAGAGGCCCAGCTGTCCTTGTTACGTTTTCCACCGGAGAATCTCTTGTCTTATCTCTATATGGGGTAAACTTTGCAACAACTTCCCCCTTTCTCTTTAGTTCTGAATAAAACGGAACATTACTACCAGACAGTTTCTCATTGCTCACTATCACATATTGAACACCACTACCTACCAATTCATTAAACCTGAACGGGAGAAAAGGTTGTGCAAACAAAAATGTTTTACTATTTCCATGATCATTCAAAAAATACAAACTGTAATGAGGCCTCACATCATTTAGCGTCATCAACAAACGAATCTTGTTTTCTTTAGCAGTACCAAGTTGTTTCTGGAGAACATATTTTAATTTCTCTTCAAGCTGTTCTCTGTCATGGTTAAGCCTGGGAGAGAAAAAAGAGTGATCTAAGGCAATCCGAGACCCATAAGGGATTTCATCTTCTATCCACTCCTTTGCCAGTGTACGTGTATCTTTCCTGTGAAAGAGATAATCTGAATAGACAGACTTGATACCGGATGGCATAATCACTGCTATCGAGACAGACGCAATCAATATCTTTACTCTCAGCGTCGACACGCCTTTTCTAAGTATGGCAGACTCTATAAGCCTTGCGGCAAGAATCAACATGAAAGGAATCAAAGGCAGCACATATCTCGCATGTGGCTGACTAAAATTAGCGTTGATTAAATAGAATACAAGTGGAAATGAAATAAGAATAATCAGTTTCCTGGACAGACTAAAAATTGAAGAAAACAGACCGATAAGGGATAACGCAAATAATGGCATACCCAGTCCATGAAACAAAGAGTGTTTCAAGTGATGAAAAAAACCTACCCCTCCCTGTGAATGAGTCTCCTCAGCAAAGGATGCTAGAAAAAACTTCATGTCTAATATGCAGTAAGGATTAAGGACGATAAATGTTAATCCCATGGAAACAAAGGTTAAAACAATATTTGTTTTGACCGATCTGATCTTGCCAGAATCTTTATTTGCAAGATAATACATTAAATGGCCCAAAACGAGTGGCACCAAAAGCAAAGCAGCATTGTATTTGACTGCCGTAGCAACTCCTGCAAAGAATCCCGCCAAGACGCAATATCTTTTCAAACCGGTCTCAAGAAATTTGTAAATAAAAATATGTGTGAGAATAATAAATAAAACCATCATTGTATCGAGATATATATAATGTGAGTTCCTCACATGCAGGAAGGTTAAGGAGAGAAATAGTGCGCTTATAACACCGACTGTCTCAGAAAACACCCTCCTGCCCAGAATATAGATAAAGTAAATAGAAACTGTTCCCGCTAAAACCCCTACGGTTATCCTGCCGATTAAATAGAATGATGTAGGGTCTTTCAAAAATTGATTTTGAAAATCAACGACAGAACTGAAGAAACCAAAGACTGTACCCAGTAAATAATACATACCGTATTCAAAGAATATTAAGTATGAAATTAACGGTGGAATTCGAAAGAAATGTGGATTTAGATCCCCAGTACCATAGGCAAGTGCGTGATTAACAACAATAGTCTCATCTGCATGGTAAAGGCCTGGCAGACCGAATTTAACACCATAAAGTCTGACCACAAAACCTAAAGCCAGGATCAGGTAAAGAGCCAGGTTATTCCTCAAATGCAATATGGTTTTATTCTGCAAATCTATAATACAGCACCTGGACAGGATCTCCCTGAAATCAAGCTTGTCCAGATTTTTATTCACTCAGAAGAAAAAAAAGATTAGTATTGGTAACATTTGTAATGTCTTAAAGCAGGAATAAATATAAATGCGTCTGTGCAAGAAGTACAATGAATTTCTTAAGACCCTTCGAGCATCATTTAAGCTTAATCACCTCATGCATTCAGGAGAAATTTCTTTGACACTCCAGCCTCTGGCCTTAAATTTACCAGCAATAAGGCAAGCATGGCTTCATATTGACAAGCCATTCTGTGCACAGACCAATTCCCTCTCAGTTACATGCAATAACGCACACAACATCTAGCCAAACTTACACTTACATCAAAAGCCACTACTCATTAGTCTCTTAGAGCAACGACTTTCACATTTTTTTGTTCTTTACAAAAACTGTCTATTTTTTCTTTATCAAAAGAAGCAATGATTAATACGCTAGAATTGGATTTCACAAATTGATCCATACCAATTACCTTATATCCAAACCACTCTTCTCCCTCCCTTTTTTCGTCAACAACAGAATTCACTTCCAAGCCCAATTCTTTAAGCACTATGTACAGAACTTCTGATATATGATTTATTCCATAAATAGAAACGTCTTTCATACCTTCACTTTTTAAATGCATTACCTTGTCTTTGATTACCCTTTTCGCCTCTAAATAAAATTGAATAGTGCTCTCTACCCTTTTGTACAATAATGACGACTTCTCTCTGGCACCTTCCGGAGTAATTAAATATCTTATTTTCTTAGCATCAATATTCTTTATCTTGATCCAACCCTTTGTAACCATTTTTTTCAAAAGATGGTTCACCAGTCCCAGTGCAATACCAACCTCTTTAGACAAATCTCTCTGTGTGAGATGCCCGTTGTTTTCTAACCTTTCCAGTATCTCCAATTCTCTACTGTCTAGGTCACCGGATTTTTCTTTTATTTGAATCATCTTAAAAAAAATGGTTTTAAAAGTAGTGATCTTCCTTTAGCACTCAGTTCATACAATGAACACACTTCTCAAAAAAAATTTTACTTTTTTTATCCTTCCTACAAATCAAACACGAAACTGTTCACATAGTGAACGTATTGTAAAAAAGAACTCTCATTTGTCAATACTTTTCTTCTGATATACTATATCTTGTATCGTAACGCATTGCAACAACTAGTACAAACATTTGTACAAAAATATGCTACACCTCTTCACAGATTCTTTTTCTGGATATTTATATGCCAGCTCTATCTTCTTCTCCTTTACTGATTGCGCCAATTCCTTCTCTATCACCTTATATTCTCTATACGTAATTAATATATAATCCACCTTTCTTGCCGTTGCCATTGCAAGTGCACCATTAATACTGCTCATCTGAATATGTCTCCCCCCGGCATAGTACGCATTTCTTGAAGAGCCACTCAAAATAAGAGGATATGATTTATATGAATGTTCCCCTACCCATTGACCAGCTTCCTTAATTCCCAACTTATCAAAACGTTGAGGCTTTAACGTTTTTGGCAATAGAACACTGACAATAACCATCAATACAATTAGCTGAACTATCCACGTATTTTTTAATAACTCCTTGAAACCAACAATCAAACTACAATTATGAAATTTCCCATGTGTCCACGCTCCTGCTAAATAAACTCCTAATCCCACAAAGAAAACGGCTGGAATGACCAGCGGCATTACATGCCTTCTACTGGGATACTGATAAATATCGCCATCATGAGTTGAATATGCCAAGTTTAATCTGTAAAGTATAATCAAGTAGAACAAAATAATTGAGGCTACGTAAATACCAAAAAATCTCTCTTTGTTTACTCTTGTCCAATTTATCACACCAATTATAAGGAAAGTAAACAAGAATGGATGAAATGTGCTAACGTACTTTTTAATAACATGCAATATTCCATTCAGATGTATTTTAAATGACTTTCTGGCAGTTATTAGTCCAATAATATCTCTCCAATAATTCTTATTCTTATCATTGTCTTCTTGAACTAATCTTTCATTTCTTAGAGTAGATAACACCTTTACTGGCTCTGCCAGATTAGGCACTTCCTTTTCCCTATCACTGCCTTTTTTAACTAATCTTTCATTTCTTACAGTATCCAACACTTTTCCGAGCCCTGCCAAATTAGATACATTCTTTTTCTTTGTAAGTGACCATGACCCTGTCTCTTTTTTAATAAAAACAAGGTACGGCATTGAGAAAACAAAAAATGAAACAACCAAGATCAGGATTGACACCAGTTTCTCTTTCCATAATACCTTGATTTTAATGCAGTCCTTCAATGCACACCAAAAGGCGACTATGATAATAATCCCAATTCCTTCAGGTCGTGCAAGATAGGCAAGTGCAGAACATATCCCTGTTAGCGCAAATAAAAGGAGTTTTCTGTTTGTTATCGCAAAATAACCTAAACCAAGTGCGGATATGAAGAAAAAGAAATAAGTAGATTCTGAAATAATGTCTGCAGAGAATCTTACAGCATAAGGATGGAAAGCTAAAACGACAGAAGAGACAAATGATACCTTCTGATCAAAAACACTTTTACCAATCAGATAAAATACAATTATCGTCAATGTACCAAAAAGAGCAGATATAATCGTACCGGACAATTCCATGCCTAGAACAACCTTGTACAGCACCGCCATAATTAAAGAATATAGGGGATGATAGTCATGTCCTAATGCACTCGAAAAGTCGCCACTGGCAAAAAACTTTGCATTTTGCATAAAAGCAACACTGTCATTACTGATTACATATGTGAAGAAGCTCAGATATATCCTCACTGAAAGAGAAATTATCAAGAGCAACCAGATATACCTGTCATTGAAAAAGTTTTTTATCTTATTGTGCTTTAAAGCTATAGCTTTCATATCTAAATTAAAATTTAAGAATTATGGGTAATTCAGTGATTAAAGAATTGAAGACGCTCCTCAAATCACAACTTCTAAATCCCTCAATATTATTATCCGGACTCGTTCTGGTTAGGTATACTTTCCCCCATACTTCTCACTAAAGACTATTTTATCCAAACTTAACCTTGGACGGGGAGATGGATCCTCATCAGGAATTCCAACCGGTAAAAGAGCCATTACTTCAACATGTTCTGGCATATCAAGAATCTCTTTCACCTTTTCATCTTCATACCATCTTACCCAACAGGTACCAAGGCCGATCTCCACTGCCTTCAAAACAATATGCTCAATGGCAATAGCTACATTTGCCGCTGCGGCAACCATAAGGGCATCCTTTGTAACAGTACTCATGCCCTTCTCAATGTATGGAATAAAGACTTCCCTCGTTCTCTCAGGAAGCGCGCCCGATTCTATAAGCTCATCCACCCTTGTCGGAAATTCCTTAAATGCCTTCAGATCTGCACAGCAGACTATTATTACGGGAGCACGTTTAACGTGTTTTTGATTGTGTGCCGCCCGTTGCAACTTTGTTTTAGTGTCATCATCTCTGACCACTATAAACCTCCAAGGCTGTGTATTTGTCCCCGATGGTGCTAATCTGGCACTTTCAAGTAAAAGCTTGATTTTTTCTTCCGGAATTGGGTCCGGTTTAAATCTCCTTATACTCCTTCGTGTTCTTATTGCCTCACTTACATCCATTGCAACTCCCATACTGTTAAATTTATATCATACATAAGATTGACTATTTTA